>JAAUXY010026350.1_pt1 | contig 43221 bp, 34 predicted proteins | sample 7278121 | NCBI WGS metagenome assembly JAAUXY01 (sample SAMN14350117, study PRJNA611818) | marine sediment metagenome | isolation source: surface marine sediment (1.8m) | place: French Polynesia: Moorea | collected 2018-08
CACGTGTGCGCACCGAGGGCAGCGGCGGATCACGCGAGATCGCCTTGGCTGATTTCTTCACCGGACTGTTCGAAAACGCGCTGCACCAGGACGAGTTGCTGACCGAAGTCGTCCTGCCGGCCGCGGCGAACAAAACCGCATCGGCCTTCCTGAAGCTCGAAACGAATGCCAACGATCTGGCCATCATGAACCTGGCCGTGCGGCTGACGGTGGACGGTAATGGCAACTGCGCCGATACGCGCATCTGGGTCGGCGGTGGCGTCGGCGAAACCTACGCGCGCGGTGTCAGCGCCGAGGCCGTACTGAACGGCTCCACCGCGGAAGCGGCCAGCTTTGCTGCCGCGGCAGATGCCATCGGCAACGACATTGAAACCGTCAGTGATCACCGCGCGTCGGCTGCGTACCGGGCGCACATCGCCAAAGTCTATACACGCCGCTGCCTGGCAACGGCCCTCGAACGGCTGGGTTAACGGGAGGAAAGCGGCATGAAGAAACTCATCCAACTGAATGTCAACGGCGACAGCCACGAGATCGCGGTCAGCCCGGAAACCAGTCTGCTGAACGCGCTACGCGGCGAACTCGATCTCATCGGCCCCAAGAAAGGCTGCGATTCCGGCGGATGCGGCTGCTGCTCGGTCCATGTCGACGGCGAAGTCGTGTACTCCTGCATGATGTACGCCGCCGCCGCCCAGGGTAAACGCATTACGACCGTCGAGGGCATCGGCAAACCGGATGACCTGCATCCGGTACAGCAGGCGTTCATCGACGCCGGCGCGGTGCAGTGTGGCTATTGCACGAGCGGCATGATGATGGCCGCGAAGCAATTGTTGGACACCACGCCAAACCCGGACGAAGCGACCATTCGGCATGCGATCGCCGGCAACCTGTGCCGCTGCACGGGTTACAGCAAGATCGTCGATGCCATCAAGCTGGCAGCCAGCCGGCTGTAAGCCCGAGACGAGCGGAGAACGATAATGAGTGTAATTGGCCAGAGCGTGACCCGCCCCGATGCGCTGGACAAAGTGACCGGCGGCAAGGGCTATCCCGTCAATTTCGACCTGCCCGGCATGCTGCACGCGAAAATGCTGCGCAGTCCCTACCCGCACGCAAAGATTCGCAGCATCGACACCAGCGCCGTGGAAAAACTGCCCGGCGTGAAGGCCGTGCTGACGCACGCGGACGTGCCGGATCGCAAGTTCACCCCGGTTTACTTTGTCCCGACCGACACCAAGAGCATGCCGCAGGACATGCTGATCATGAGCGATCACGTGCGCTTCGCGGGCCAACCGGTCGCAGCAGTCGCCGCGACGACGGCGGACATAGCCGACCAGGCTGCGGAATTAATCGAGGTCGAGTACGAGGAGTTGCCGGCCGTATTCGATCCGGAAGAAGCCATGCAGCCGGGCGCACCGAAGCTGCACGACTACAGCGAGAACAATATCGCCGTTGCGCCGGTCATGGAATTCGGCGATATCGAGCAGGGCTTTGCGGAAGCCGACCAGATTTTTGAAGGCACCTACACCACGCAACGCGTGCACACTTGTTACCTGGAGCCACGTGTCTGCGTGGCCGAATACGACGGTACTGGCGGTTACACGATCAATTCCTCGCAGCAGCACCTGTTCGGGCTGCGCGAGAAACTTGCGGACGTGCTGGAGATTCCGCACAGCAAGGTCACGGTGATCAAGCCGCCGTATATCGGCGGTGGCTTCGGCGGCAAACTGGATATCGGCTTTATCGAGCCGATTGCCGCACTGCTGAGCAAGAAAACCGGCAAGCCGGTGCGCATGGAGCAGTCTCGCTACGAGGACATGATCACGACCACGCGGAACCCGATCAAGGTCTATCTGAAGACCGGCGTGAAAAAAGACGGCACGATGACCGCACGTTACGGGCACAGTATTCTGGATACCGGTGCCCACGCGACACATGGCGCCGAGGTCATCAACGTGCATGGCTTTGCCTTATTGGCCAGTTACGGCTGCATGAATGCCAAGTGGGAAGGCAAGACCGTGCACACCAACAACATGATCGGCGGCGGCTACCGCGGCTATGGTGCACCGCAGGCAATGTTTGCCGTTGAATCCCAGAACGACGAGATTTGCGAGGCGCTCGGCCTCGACTCGATCGAGTTTCGCCGTAAAAACACGCGCCGTTCCGGTCAGCCGCACCCGCTGGTGCCCATGCTGAAAATTGACTCCTACGCCATGGACGAAGTCCTGGACCAGGGCGCCGAAGCCATCGGCTGGGCGAACCGCAAGGAAGCGAACAGCGATGCGGGCACCGTGAAGCGCGGCCGCGGCATGGCGCTGTTCCCATTCTGGGTCAGTGGCTGCGTCGGCTTCCCGGACATCTACGAACACTCGGGCGCCATCGTGAAGCTCAATGGCGACGGCACCGCAGACGTGGCGACCGCCGCGATGGACATCGGTTCCGGACAGACCACCGCCCTGCTGCAAATTGCGGCCGAGGAACTGGGCGTGCCAATGGAAGCCATGCGCATGGTGCAGAACTCGGACACTACGACAGTGCCGTTCGATGCACCGACTCACGCCAGTCGCGTAACGTACAGCGCCGGTCTGGCGATCCAGGCTGCGTCGAACTCCGCGAAGCAGCGGGTGAAAGAAGTTGCCGGCATCATGCTGGAAGCGAACCCGGAAGACCTCGACGTCGCCGACGGCATCGTATCGGTGAAAGGCTCGCCCGATAAGAGCGTGAGCGTGGCCGACGTCGCCAGTCGCGCGGATTCGCCGTTCATCCAGGTCGGCCCGGAAGGCCCGGCACCGACCACACTGGAAGAAAAAGGCACCATCATCGGCATGTCGAGCCAGGCGCCGCCGTCCAACCCGAGTCCGATTGCGGCGGGTTTCGTGGACGTCGCCGTCGACACCGACACCGGCGAAGTGACCGTCGAGCGCGTGGTGTACTCCCATGACCTCGGCAAAGTGATCAACCCCAACGCGGCCGAGGGCCAGGTCGAAGGCGGGTTCCAGCAGGGCATGGGCATGGCGTTGATGGAGCACATCCAGTTCGACCCGGATTCCGGCACCTGCCTGACCGGCGACTTCCTCGATTACAAGATCCCGACTGCGGTCGAAATGCCGGCCGACATCGAGAGCGTTTTCATCGAGTCGAATGAACCGACCGGACCATTCGGCGCAAAGTCGATGTCGGAGGCCTGCTGCGTCGTGCCGGCGCCGGCGATTGCGAATGCGATCTATAACGCGACCGGGGCGCGAATCAAGGATCTGCCGATCACGCCCGAAAAGGTGCTCGCCGCCCTCGGCAAGCTCTGACTGTCCACTGGGGATCGAACCGAAGCTCTCCGCCAACTGGAAAACCTCGGTTCGACCCCTGTTTATAATGTTGGCATGACAACCGCTGAGCTGAACAGCATCGACGCGGTCGCGACTGCGCTGACAGACCGTCGCTATATCCCGGACCGGGCTCTGGCCACCACGGTATTCCTGGCCCTGCGTCTGGGTAAGCCCATTTTCCTCGAGGGCGAACCGGGCGTCGGCAAGACCGAGCTTGCCAAAGTGCTTGCCGAGATTCTCGGCACCCCGCTGATCCGGCTGCAGTGCTACGAGGGTCTGGATACCCACACGGCGCTCTATGAATGGAACTATCCCCGGCAGATGCTGGAACTGCGGCTACAGGAAGCCCGCGGCATCGACAAGGAACAAATCGGCGCGGATATTTTCAGCGCGGATTACCTGCTGGAACGCCCACTGCTGAAGGCAATCCAACACGCGGGGGCGCAGGCACCGGTGCTGTTAATCGACGAGGTCGATCGTTCCGACGAGGAATTCGAGGCGTTTCTGCTGGAGGTACTGTCCGATTTCCAGATCAGCATTCCGGAGATCGGCACCATCACTGCGCAACAGGTGCCGGTAGTAGTGCTCACTTCCAACCGGACGCGCGAATTGCACGACGCGTTGAAACGCCGTTGCCTGTACCACTGGATCGACTATCCCGACGTCGCGAAGGAAATCGAGATCGTGCAGGCACGCCTGCCCGGCGTGGAAAACGATCTTGCCAACCAGCTGGCGTTCTTCATGCAGCGCGTCCGCAGCGAAGACCTGTACAAGCGACCGGGGATCGCCGAGACCATCGACTGGGCGGCAGCGCTGCTGGCCCTCGGCACTGATGAACTCGATCGCGACACGGTGGATGCCACGCTCGGATGCATCCTGAAATACAAGGGCGATATCGAGAAGCTGCAAACGACCGGGCTGGAAAAATTGCTCAGTGAAGCGCAGGAAGCGCGCGCGTTCGCCGAGTCGCCCACCACGCGCTGAAAACCGTCATGGAATCGCGGGTCACACTGTTCCGCAATGTGATGGGCTTCATGGGGGCTCTGCGCAAGGCCGGGCTGCCAGCCGATCCCGCCGGCGCCATCGAACTCTGCGAGGGCCTGCGTTTCATTGATATCGGCAGTCCGGCTGACTTCCAGGCGACCGCGCGCACCACCCTGATGTTTCGCAAGGAGGACCTCGCGCGTTTTGATGTGGTTTTCCGCGAATACTGGCTGCAGCAGAAACGCCCGTTCAACCGCCTGGCCGAAAACGATGAGACGGAAATCGAGGGACCGGAACCGCAGCCGGAACAGGACGACAACATCGGCGACGACGACGGGCCGGACAAAGAGGAGCGGCGGGCCAGCTACAGCGCCGATGAAATCATTGCGCGCAAGGATCTGGCGACCCTCACGGATGCGGAGATCGAACGCGCGCGTCGGTTGATTCGGCAGTTCGTAGCTGCGTTCGCGACGCTGCGCAGCCGCCGTCACCAGCGCAGCCGCCGCGGTCAGTTGCTGGACTTCAGGCGGATGCTGCGTCGGACCGCCGTGCAGGGCAGTGATGCCACCGAGTTCTACTATCGGCGCCGCAAGATCCGCCGTACGCGGCTGATGTTGCTGTGCGACGTGTCGGGTTCCATGGAGCGCTATTCACGCTTTCTGCTCGAGTTTATCTACGGTTTACGTCGGGAGCTGCCGGATACCGAGGTCGCGGTGTTCGCCACCCGCATGACCGTAATCACCGATCTGCTGGAAGCGCGCAGCGTGGCGCGGTCGCTCCGTGAAGTTGCGCGCCGTGCCGGCGACTGGGGCAGCGGCACGGATATCGGCGGCTGCCTGCGCGATTTCAACGATCGCTATGCGCGCGACATGTTGACGACGGATACCGTCGTCGTATTACTCAGTGACGGCTGGGATCGCGGCGACGCGCAGTTGATGCGCGATGAGATCGAACACCTGCGCCGGCGCGCGCACAGGATCATCTGGCTGAACCCGCTTTTGGGCAACAGCGATTACGAGCCACTGACGCGTGGCATGCGCACCGCCCTGCCCCATTTGGACCATTTCCTGCCGGCCCACAATCTCGAGAGCCTGGCGCGACTCGCGCAGACCCTGCGCACCGCGCTCAATTGATCAAAGCTAGCTGCGAAAATGCGGCAGCACTTCGCGACCGAGCAATTCCAGTGCCTCGTTGAAGTCGGGACCCAGGCAATGCCCGAAAGCGACATGCGTGACGCCGGCCGCGGCCATCGCCTCGATTTGCGGAATAACCTCATCCGGCGTACCGGCAACTGAGCACTTGGCCACCGCCAGATCGGACACGTGGCTCGCACCGCCGGCGAAATCGCCTACAGTCGCGGCCTCACGTACGGCATTAACTTCTGCCTCCGGGATGCCGGCAACGTCGGTCATCGGCCGGAGGTAAGGCAGGTACACGGCAAGGACGCGACGGGCAGTGTCGCGTGCCTTGTCGCCGTCAGCCGAGATAGAACTCAACGGTCCGGCGATGATTTCGACTTCATCCGGGTCGCGACCGACACGCGCGGCGCCGATCTCGATGTTCTCGCGCAGAATTCTCACGTAGTCCGGGTTCCACAAACCGTCTGATTTCACGCCCGACGCAATTTCACCGGCCAGCTGACACATCTTTGGTCCCCAGGTACCGACGAATATCGGCACGTCCTTGCGCACTGGCTCAAACCGGAAGAACAGCTCTTCGGTACACGTGAAAAACTCACCGTGGTAAGCCGTGCGATCACCGCTCAACAATCGCCGAATGACTTCGATGGCTTCGCGCACCATCGTGATCGGCTTCTTTTGCTTTTCAATACCGAGGAACTCCCAGAACGCGCCGCGCGCAATGCCACACACCGCGCGCCCACCGGTCAGCTCATCCAGCTCGGCAAGATTGCCGGCGTGGTAACAGGGATGCACGATCTGCGGTGTGATAATGCCGGGCCCAACTTCGATACGATTCGTGTGCTCACCGATCAGCGTTAGCAGCGGCCAGGTGGGCTTGAACATCAGGTCGTCGTAAACGTGGACCTCGTCGAAACCATAGTCCTCGATGCGCTGCGCCATCGTGATGTAGTCCCGAATCGGGTAGCTGCCCTGCAGGCCGATGCTGAATTTCAGTGACATTGCTTCCCTCCTGTTTGGCTAACGAAAAGGTCCAAATGGTTGTCTTTTGCAACGGTTTTCCCGGCTCTTATTGGCACTTGGTCTCAGTCTAAATCCGGACCCGTGCATTTTCGGCACCCAGCTGTGCGACTCGCGCAAACCTTTTCGTTTTGCATTGACTCATGTCGATCGTTGAATCATAAATGATCGGGAGAAGAGGAATCCCGCGCCCGGGATTCGGGGGTAAAAAATGATCCATCACCAGTCGGCGCATTACGCAGTCGTGCTGCTCGCTTTCGCGAGCCTGGCCGGCTGTGAATCCCCGCTGGTGCTCGATCGGGTCGAAGCGCAGCGCGCCCAGCCGACGCAACGTTCCGATCGACTGCAGGCAATTGCAAGTAATGGCGAAACCGTTGTTACCGTGGGCAGCGCCGGCGTTGTACTCAGCACGCCGCTGGCAGACAAAAAATGGCAACGGCAAATACTCGACGGACAGCCTTTCCTGATGGACGTCGATACCTGTCCGGATGGCCGGTTCGTGGCACTGGCCGCGGAACAACAAGTCTGGATCGGCGATGCCACCGGGCAGAACTGGGAATTGCGCGCGCTCGATACCTTCGAAATGCCCCAGGCAATCACCTGTGACCCACAGGGAAGGCTGTGGGTCGTCGCCAGTTTCAGCACCATTTTTCGCAGCGACGACGACGGGCAAAGCTGGTCCGAAACCAGCATGGATGAAGACCTGCATTACAACTCGATTCAGTTTGTCGATGCCGATCACGCTTTCATGACGGGTGAATTCGGCGTGATAGTGCGCAGCACCGACGGCGGTGAAACCTGGGAGAACCTCGATCCACTACCCGACGAGTTTTACCCACAGGCCGCGTTCTTTGCCGATACACAGAATGGCTGGATCGTCGGGCTGACCGGCACGGTCTGGCATACGACCGACGGCGGTGAAACCTGGAGCCGTGAAAAGACCGATACCGATGCGCCGCTCTATGGCATGGCCTACGCAAATGGCCAGCTTTATGCAGTCGGCGCCTATGGCACGGTGCTGAAACGCGATGGCACCGGCAACTGGCAAAGTATCGATCACGGTCAACCGATTCGCTTCTACCTGCGCGGCTCTTTAATTCTGCCGGCCGGAACCTTGCTGACCGCGGGTGGCGCCGGCGCGCTGTTCGAGCTGAATGTCTGAGCAGGAACGGAGAACCGAGGAGATCACCGCTTGAACCGCTTCACCGCCCAGCTCCACAAGATAGACCGGGTAATTTTTGCCAAGCCCGGTGTCACGCTGAGCGTGATTCTCGCGATCACTGCGTTCTTCGCATTCCAGATTCCGGGCGTGAAAATCGTCTCGGATTTCGCCGACCTGTTGCCGCAGGAACATCCTTACATCGAGCTGCACAATGAGATCCGCGACGTGTTTGGCGGCGCCAACAACGTCATCGTGTCGATGGAGGTCGAGGACGGCACCATCTTCACGAACGAGAATCTGCAGCGAATTCATCGACTGACCCAGGGCGTCGACTCTCTGTACGGCATCAACCACAACCTCGTTACCAGCCTGACTCACCGCACGACACGCAAGGTATGGCTGAGCGAGGAAGGCAATGTCAAATCCGCGCCGCATTTCGATCCGGGCGTTGAGACCTATAGCGACGAAGAGCTACAGCAGATGCAGGCCGACGTGGTTGCTAATCCACGCGTCTATGGCCTGCTCGTATCGCCGGATCTTAAATCGGCATTGATCCGCGGCACGCTGAACGAAGGCGCGCTCGATTACGAGCGTGTGTTCCTGCAGCTACAGGAACTACGCAATACCGAAACCGTCGATGGTGTGAAGATTCACGCGACTGGCAACCCCGTCCTGGTCGGCTGGGTATCGACCTACGTGGGTCAGATCGTGCAGATCTTTCTCTTCACTATCCTGATCATGCTGGTTCTGTTGACGCTGTACTTCCGCCGCACCTACGGCATCGTGCTGCCGATGATGGGCCTGGTGCTGACCAGCATCTGGGGCCTCGGCATCCTGTCGCTGCTGGGTTACAACCTCGACCCGCTGATGATGGTGATCCCGTTCCTGATTTCCGCGCGCGCGATGTCGCACGGCATCCAGCTGGTCGAACGCTTCTACCAGGAGCGTGCCGTGCTCGGCGATGGCAAGAAGGCCGCGCGGGCCGCGTTCGAAAACCTGTTCCGGCCGGGGTCGCTGGGGGTAATTTCGGATGCCATCGGCCTGCTGCTGATTTCGCTGGGCTCGGTGCCGATCAATGACAAGCTCGCCGTTTATGCGTCGTTGTGGGCCCTGAGCGTGATATTCACCGTGTTGATTGCCGTGCCGGTCACGCTGGAGTTGCTGCCGGAAGCCAAAGATCCGGAGATGAAGCACAACGTGCTGCGAAATATCTTCCCGCGAATTGCCGGTGCCGTGTCCGGCCCCAATGGCGTCAAGGCGACTCTTGCTTTTGCGGTGCTCTGTTACATCGTCGGCGGCTACTTTGCGTCCTGGGTACAGATCGGTGAGGCCGAACCGGGATCACCACTGCTGTACCTCGACCACGACTACAATGTGTCCTCGAAAGCCATCAACGACGCGTTCCCCGGCTCCGAAGAGCTGTACATCGTGGCCCAGACCGAGGAGAACGGCGGCCTGAAACGCCCGGATGTGGTCAATGCGCTGGCTGATTTCCAGGCGCATATGCTCACGGATCCGGACCTCGGCGGCAGCAAGGGCCTGCCGGACCTGCTGTTTGCGGTCAACCGCATGACCCATTACGACGATCCGCGCTGGCTGGCGACGCCGGCCGACACAGTCATGGCCGGCGGCCTGCTGTTCATGTACATGATGTCGAGCCCGGTGCCCGGAGCGACCCTGGAGTACCTGGACCCCGACGAACGCATCGCCAATCTGGTCTTTTATTACAAGGACCACAAGGGCGAAACCATCCGCCGCGCGACGCACATGGTCAAGGACTGGATGGCCTCCCCGGCCGCCGACGTCGACGGCCTGCAGCTACGACTGGCCGGCGGACTGGTCGGCGTCACCGCGGCGATCAATGAAGCGGCCTACGAAACCAATCTGCTGGTCATCCCGCTGGTCTTGATACTCATCCTGGTGTTCGTGACTGCATTCTACTGGTCTATCCACGCCGGCTGGCTGATGATGCTGGCGATGTCGTTCGCCACGACGCTGACCTATGCCTACATGGGCCTGACCGGCACCGGCATTAACGTCAACACCGTACCAATCATTGCCGTCGGCATCGGTGTCGGTATCGACTATTCCATCTACATCATGGATCGCATCCGCACGGAGATGGAGGCACTCGGTGACCTGACCGCGGCTGTGAAACGTGCGATCGAGACAACCGGCGTCGCGATCGGCTTCACAGCAACGACATTGATCGGCGGCGTCATCATGTGGGTGTTCATCTCCGATCTGCGCTTCCAGGCCGACGCCGCCCTGCTGCTGATCGTGATGCTGATTCTGAACGCGCTGGCGGCCATGTTCCTGGTGCCAGCCTGGATACTGCAATTCAAGCCGGCTTTCATCATGCAGGCCAAGGAACTATCCGACGACCTGCAGGCGCAGAGCACCGCTGGCAAGAGTTCGCTCGTGACATTGATTTGGGGATTGCTGCCGACGCTCGGCAGGGGGGTAAAGAAATGAGAAACACTGACAACAATTCGTGGCGAAAGCTTGCCGCACTGTTGTTCGGGCTGGTCGTCGTATTGCTGGCCGCACCGGCACACGCGGTCTGGTATTCCAAGGACGGCACTATCGAGGTCCGCGGCTTCCTGGATAGCGCGACCTTCGCTCGCGACCGCGTCGGCATGACGAAACAGCGCTTCCAGGCACAGCTGGAATTCTCGAAGGATTTCCGCCCTACCGGGTTCTTCTCGGAGTTCTCGCTGGTCGGCACGTTACGTGCCAGTTATGACGCGGTTTACGACCTGAACGACGACGAATTCGGCAGCAAGGCCGGCGGGCCGCGGAGCTTCCCGGCGCCCGGCAACCCGGCGTTGTTTTCAGCATTGACCATGGGCATGCCGCCGTTCCCTAACCCATCGACAAACCCGTCTTACGGTGGCGCTTTTGGACCATCACCACCGTTTGACGGCGCGATCCCTCTGCCTGGCACAGGCTGGGCGCCTCCTCCGTCGCCGAGCAACATTGCGCTCGGCTCGAATAATCCGAATGACGGCCTGCGCTTCGCCCTGGAGGACGTCTATGGCTACGAAGACGGCGGCGTCGTGCTCGCGACCCCGGTCCGCCCGTGCGATGTCGACAGCCGCGGTTGTATCAAGGGCTACCTGGACCGCGACACCGACGAGCTGCGTTTCCGCGAATTCAACGATGATTGGGACTGGCTGCGCGAACTCTACGTCGACATGGCCATCCCGACCTTCAAGGGTCGTCACCAACTTGGTTTTCGCATTGGCCGGCAACAGGTGGTCTGGGGCCGTACCGACCTGTTCCGCGTGCTGGATGTCGTGAACCCGATCGACTTCAGCCGCCAGAACCTCTACGCCGAATTCGAGGATTCGCGCATCCCGCAGGGCATGGTGAATGCCGAATACCGTTTCGGTGCCACGAATCTCTTCGAGGACATCAACATCCAGTTCCTGTGGAAGTTCGAGGAATTCCGACCCCATGATTTCGGCCAGGGCGGCGAGCCTTATTCTATTCTCGGCGCCGGTAACCTGTTCCGGGCGCTCAACAACTGCTACTCCAACGGTTGCACCGTGTGGAACTTCCCGGGGACGGGCGTCGCAGTAGATTTCCCGTCTGGGGTGATCGGTATCCGCCAGGCAAACGTGCCGAGCACCCGGGACGAGATTGGCGCGCGCCTCGAAGGTGTCTTCAAGGGCGTTGGTTTCTCGCTGAACATGCTGTACTACTATTCGCAATTCCCATCGCTTCGCGGCGGCATACCAGCGACGAATCCCTTCGTGCCGCCGGGCACACCCGGGGCTTTCCGGCCGGAGGGCTATCCCTACCTGATCGCCTTCGACATTGAATTTCCACAGCTACTGATGATTGGTGGCTCGGCCGATTGGTACTGGGACAAAGCGCTGTCATCGTTCCGGGTCGAGACGTCGTACACGATGGATGAGGAATTCGCCGATACGCTGTCGCCGCGGCTGTTCTCGGAGTCCGATGTGTTCCGTTGGGTGTTTGGTTTCGACCGCCCGACGTTTATCCCGTTCCTGAACAAGAACCGCGCGTTCCTGATTTCGGGCCAGATCTTCGGCCAGCACATCCTGGACCATCGGACCTCGAAATTTAATACGTCAATCGAGGATCCGAGCATCATGCTGCCGAGCATTGCCAACCAGGAGCTGGGATTCCAGGATCACGAATACAACATCCTGCTGACCTTGCTGATCCAGGGCAACTACCTGAACGACCGGCTGACGCCGCAAATCCTCACGGCTTACGATACGCAAGCACGAGCCGGTGTCATCGGCCCGTCGATCGAGTTCAAGCCGAACAACAACTGGCTGTTCCGGCTGGGTTTCAATATCAAGTGGACCGATGGCAGCCCGCCAACCGCGGACGACAACCGCACGGCGAATATCTTCCCGCCGGCGACCTGCGGCCCCGCCACCGGCAGCCCGATTTGCCCATTGCCCACCGGCGGTCCAGCATGGAGCAGCCTGGGACTGGCCGGCCTCGAACCGCTGGGTCGTTTCAAGGCCGGGCCGATCGGCATGGCCAGAAACGAAGATGAATTCCAGCTCACAATCCGCTATCAGTTCTGATCGGAGGAACCAGAATATGAAACGCCTATCAATTCTTACCGCCGCGGCGCTGATTGCGGCCCAGGGCACCGCTACCGCGGCTGTGCCCGAGGACGTCATCCAGAACTCTTTCTTCCCGTATGCGAATGACGTGCCGACGCATCCGAACTTTACGCCCGGCATGCGGGTGACGGCGGATAACGTCGATCAGCTGGAGGATGTTCTCGATCCGTTCACCTATCGTTACATAAAGCAAGGCTGGTACGAGTTCGATACGACGGAGACCTTCCCGCTCCCGCTGCACCCGAACTATGTGCAGGCAACGCGTGACTACGGCGACGTGGTGACGCTGGACGACAACGGCGTGATCCAGAATTTCCGCGCCGGCCGCCCGTTCCCGCAGGAACCGGACATCAATGATCCGACAGCCGGCACGAAGCTGATGTGGAATTTCCAGCGCTCGATCAACGCGGGCGACAGCGAAACCATCCATCCGTTCTGGTGGACCTTCCGGAATGCGAATACCGGCAAGACCGAGCGGCAGATTCGCTTCGAATGGCACTTCCTGAACTGGAAACACCGCACGATCTTCCCACCGGAGAACATTGAGCCGAATCCCGGCGAAATCTTCCGCTCGATCTATGGCACGGTGCTGGAGCCGTTCGATCTGGCCAACACGCAGCTGTTGATTCAGCGCTACGAGGATGACCTGAAGCGCGACGATGGCTGGCTGTACCTCGGCTTCCAGCGGCGCGTGCGGCGCCTGGCCTCCGGTCAGATCACCGATGCTTTCCTCGGCACCGATGCCATGATCGAAGACTTCGAGGGCTACAACGGCCGAATCTCGGACTACAACTGGAAGTACGTCGGCAGCAAGAACATCCTGATGCCCTACATGAAGCACAACGAGCAGCCGATCCTCGACGACGAGCCCGCCGGCGACAAGGATGGCTTCCGCTTCGTGAAATTTGGCGGTCAGGGCAATTGCTTTCCGCTCGTGACCTGGCAGCTGCGCAAGGTACACATGATCGAGGGCACGCCCAAGGATCCGAACCATCCGCTGTCGCAGCGCCTGATCTACCAGGATGCCGAAACGAGCACGCTGGGTATCGTCGTGCTGTATGACAAGAAAGGCGATCCGTGGAAATACTTCCCGATCTGCAAGACCACCACGGCCGATCATCTACCGGGTAACAAGGGCATGGGAGTGGCTCTCGACGATTGCGCCGTTTTCTTCGACGAGCAGGCCATGCACTGCACGACCCTGCAGTTCAAGGCCTTGATCAACGCTGAAGAAAACCCGCCGAACATCTTCAACGTGCAGCAGATGCGCAAGAAGGGTCGTTAATTCGATTACGCGCTACGCGTACACGGCGAAAGGGCTGCCCATTTGGCAGCCCTTCTTTTTTTGGTTCACCGGCTCGACAATGATTAGTGCGTGATGTAGTACTGCAGCTGCTCGATCTCGTGCTGCTGATCCGCAATGATGCTTTTCACCAGGTCGCCGATCGAGACCACGCCGATGACTTTCTTGTGATCCACGATCGGCAGGTGCCGGGCACGCTTATCCGTCATTAAGGCGAGACATTCGTTCACGGTCTGCTCGGGACGCGCGCAGAGCACCCGGGTCGACATGATTTCGCGGACTTTCGAGGTCCGGGACGAGCGCTCCTCCAGCGCGACCTTGCGAGCATAGTCCCGCTCGCTGACGATGCCGACGATTTTTCCCTCGTTCAAAACAAGCAGAGCCCCGATACGTTTCTCCGCCATGATGCGGAGCGCGTCGATGATCATCTCCTCCGGTCCGATTGACCAGACCTCATTGCCCTTACTACGCAATATATCCCCGGCTTTGTGCACACCACACCCCCGTTGTTCTCTGTCGTCCCGGACACCATTCTATCGCCAGTGGCAGGGCGGGTCTAAACCACCGTGTCGCGCCATTCACCGAGCCTGAAACGCCACCAGGCCAACAGCGCAACCATGGACTCGGACACGGTGATCGCGAGAAACACACCAGTGGGTCCCAGCGGCGTCCAGGCGGACAGCACCCAGGCCAGCGGAATCTGCAGCAGCCAGAAACAGACGAAGTTGATGGCCGTGGGTGTCCAGGTATCGCCGGCCCCGTTGAAGGCCTGCATCAGCACCATGCCGATCGCGAAAAACACATACCCGGCACTAATCAGCCGCAGGGCCAGTATGCCGTAGCGCAGCACTTCAGGATCTGATGCAAACCAGCCCACGATCCACGGCGCGCCGACGATAAATACAGTGGCAACGACAAGCAGGAACCAACAGTTGTAGCGCACCACCCGCCATACGGCCTGTTCGGCCCGCTGAGGCTTGTCCGCGCCAAGATTCTGGCCCACCAGCGTCGCCGCCGCATTACCGAGCCCCCACGCCGGCAGCAGGGTGAAGTCGATCAGCCGGATGCCGATGGACAGTCCGGCAATGGCGGCGCTGCCGAATACTGCCGTCAGGCGCATCAGGACTATCCAGCTCGAGGTCGCGATCAGGTGTTGCATGATGCCGCCGCCGGCGACGCGCAGAACTCGCCGAATCGCGTCTGGCCTGGGTCGCAGTGCGGCGGATGTCATTTGCAGGCGGCCACGATTACCAAACAGTTGCCACAAGCCGTAGGCAACGCCAATGCCTCGCCCAATCGTGGTCGCAACTGCCGCGCCCGTCACGCCGAGTTCCGGGAAGGGACCGAGACCGAAAATGAGGCAGGGATCAAGCAGGATGTTGCAGCCATTCGCAATCCATAGCGCCCGCATGGCAATCGCCGCATCGCCGGCGCCGCGAAAAATAGCACCCACCAGGAACAGATAGACGACGGTCAGTGACCCACCGAGCAGAATTTGTGTGTAACCGGAGCCCATCGCGGCCACTTCGGCGCTGGCGCCCATCAGCAACAGGATGCGGGGCCCCATCGCGATGCCGATCGCGGCAATGATCAACGAGACGGCCAGACCCACCCATAACCCCTGGCCGGCAAAACTGGCCGCGTCCGCTTTTTCGCCGCGGCCAATGCGCCGCGCGACCAACGCAGTGGTCGCCGTGCCCAGGCCAACAGCGATGGCGTAGACCAGCGTGATGACCGCTTCCGTCAGCCCGACCACCGCAATGGCGTCCGCACCGAGACGCGACACGAAGAAAATATCGGCCAGCGCAAACGCGGACTCCATCGACATTTCCAGCACCATCGGAATAGCGAGCAATGCAACCGCGCGCTTGATCGGCAGCTTCGTATAATCGCGGTCGCCGCCCGCCAGAGCGGTCCGCACCAGCCCGAAGAAGCCGGCGTCGGACTGACTGTCCTTCAGGGATTGCTGCGACATCTGTGCATTGGGCCCGCGCTGGAACCGTCAAACCTGGCGACTGGGACGAGAGCGCCGGCGGCATGTCTACTGCGCCGGAAACCGTCTATCATAGGGGAAATCAGGCGATGCCAGCCGGCCTCTCGGCAACCTTTGCCGTTTCAGAACCAAGAAGCAGGAGTGCTCAGTGAGCGACACGAACAAGATTTTTGTCATTCTGGATCCGACGACCATGAACCAGCCGTCGCTGGTGATGGCCGAGACCATCGCGCAGGACATCCTGTCGTCCGGCGCGGCGGCGGTCGCGCTGCATCTTTACTGCTGCATTGCCGAGTCGACTGTCAGGCGCCCGACCGGCATGGACGAGGAAACGGCGCTCGCGGAGGAACATGCGCGTATCCAGAACTGGGTCGAACGCATGGCTATTCACAGCCGGTCATTGGGCCTGGAAGTCGACACCGAAGTCGAGATTCAGCCGGACTGGCGCGAAGCGATTGTGGCAGCGGCCGCCCGGAATCCGAGCATGATCGCCGTGAAGAACATGACCGAACAAACCCGCCTGACGCGCTTCATGCGGGACACATCCGACTGGAAACTGCTGCGGGACGTCAGCTGCCCGCTGTTCATGGTCAAGTCCTATGCACGGCGCCACATCCGCAAGGTCCTGGTTGCCATCAAGCATCGCCCGGAGAAGAAGATCTACACGCAAGCCAACGACCGCATTCTGGATACCGGCCGCATGATCGCGAAGAACCTTGGCGCCGACCTGCACGTCGTCACCGCGTACAAGGACGTGGACGATTATCCGGATCGCCAGAAGTTTGCCGACCGCTGCGGGCTGCCGCGCAACCAGGTAACGGCGGCCATGGGCAAGCCCGAGGAAGCGATCGCGGAGGCAGCGAATGATTTGCAGGCCGATCTGCTCGTGATTGCCCGGGTCGGTCGACCGGAAGACTCGGATAAGGTCGGGCGAACTGCAGAACGGCTGATTGACAATCTCGAGTCGAACATTCTCGTCTTGCCCATGACGTGAGTAACGAGCTGCTGATAGTCGGCCAACACCTCGAGCCGATTATTTCCCGGCTGCCACCCGGCGTTTCCACGCACTGTTTCTGGAAAGAAACGGATCAGAAAGACTTCTTTCGCGAAGCCGGCCCACGCATTCGCATCATTGCGACCGATGCGTTCACCGGCGCCAGCGCGGGGCTAATGGCCGCGCTGCCGAATCTCGAAGTGGTCGTGAACTTCGGTGTCGGCTACGACACGATCGATACCCAGTTCGCGAAAGACCACGGCATCACGATCACGAACACCCCCGACGTGCTGAACGACGATGTCGCCGATCTTGCCATCGGCCTGATGCTGGCCGTGTGTCGGCGAATCTGTGTCGCCGACCGTTTTGTACGCGATGGGCTGTGGCGGGAGAAGAACCTGTTCCCATTGAGCACGAAGATGTCCGGGAAGCATCTCGGCATTCTCGGTCTGGGTCGAATCGGTATGGCAGTCGTGAAGCGTGCCGCCGCGTTCGATATGCCCATCAGCTATCACAGTCGGCATCGGCGCACTGACGTCGACTATGAATACTACGATTCCCCGATCACGCTGGCCGAGGCCGTGGATCTGCTCGTCGTGCTCGTGCCGGAAACCGACGCCACCCGTGGCATGGTCAACGCCAGCGTCATGGAGGCACTCGGCCCGGACGGGATATTGATCAATATTGCGCGCGGACCGATCGTTGATGAACCCGCGTTGGTCAAAGCACTTCAGGATGGCGCCTTAGGCGGCGCAGGCCTGGACGTCTTCGCGAAAGAACCGCACGTACCTGAAGAACTGCTCACCATGGAAAACGTCGTGCTGCAACCCCACCTGGGCAGCGCCACGCGCGACACCCGCTTCGCGATGGCCGCGTTAGTGATTCAGAACATTGCGGCCTACTTCAACGGGCAACCGCTCGTCACCCCCGTCGATCTCTAGAGATCCACAGGGGGTCGAACCGAGGTTGCCACCACCCCGCTGCAACCAGGAAACTTCGGTTCGACCCCTTGTGGATAAGTCACCAGGGCAGTTCGGCACCCTGGTGCGAGATGAACGTCCCGCTCATGTCGAAGCTGTATTGATCGACCACGTTGATCACGGCCTCGGCACTTTGTTCCGGGGTCAGCAGCTGTCCCGGATACTCGCGTCCTTGCAGGGCCAGATCCATCAGGCCCGTATCCACGGCGCCGGGTGATACCAGCACCACTGTTATGCCACGGTCTTTCGCCTGTGATCCCACAGCACGCATGGTCATGTGCAGGGCCGACTTGCTCGCGTTGTAGAACTGGAACCGCGGGGTGCGGCCCATCAGCTCGATCGAACCCTGTCCGCTGGTCATGCCAACGATTTTCTTCTGCTCACTGGCCGCCACGTGCCCCAGGAAGGCCTCGGCCATGCGGAGCGGACCCACGGTGTTCGTGTCCAGTACGCGCTTGAAAAGTTCGTGGTCGTATTGCCCGAGGACCTGGCCATTTGGATCCCCGAGTATTGCAGCATTATTGAACAGCACATCGATCGGTTCGCCCTGATATTTCGTCGCCAGCGCATCGATCTGCGCGGGGTCGAGCACATCCAGGCGCTCCACGCTGACCTTTTTGTTACGACCCGCCAACTCGTTCAGTTCGGCCGCCTTGTTCGGCTTGCGCGCGGTCGCGATGACCCGCCAGCCACGTTCGGCATAGTTCCGGGCCATCGCCAGGCCAATGCCGCGATTCGCGCCGGTAATCAGTACCGTGCCCGTGATGCCGGTGCGTTTGGTCGGATCGACCAGCAACTCATCGGCGCCCGGTTGCCGATCGTGCGCGCCTGCGTGCACGTCGGCTGCGACAAACATCGCCATCAACCACAGCGTCGTCAGGAGACTCGTTTTCGAAGCATTCATTGTTTGTTCCACTATTCCGTCGCCAATTCTCACGCGCGATTCTAATGGTAACGGTAATAACCTATTGACAGGTTTTTTCAGTCCGGCCTAATTGTGGGCTATTGCGACGGCGACAACCGGGGACCGGAATGATCAACAAGAAATCGTTATTCGAGACTATCGCGGCACTGACAATAGGCGCATTGCTGTGCGCCGGCTCATTGCAGGCAGGCAGCCACGAAGAAGAACAACAGGAAGGAGTCGACTTCGGCTTCGAGCCCATGACGATGGAAGGCATCGTTGCCGGCCCGCCGCTGAAGGGCGACGAGGTCAAGAGTGCGAATCACCCGCCCTACCAGCAGGGCATGACCTGCGGCGAGTGCCATGAGGTGAGCTATGACGGGATGACATCGGCCACGCGACAGAGCGTCAACAATTCGCCCAGTCTGAGCCAGGACGAGATCTGGGACCGCATCGTCGCCTTCGTGCCCGGCGCACAGACTTTTGCGCTGGCGACAGTCGTCGACGACGAACCCCTGGCAACACCGGTTGACATGGTACTGGACCAGGACGAGAAGGTCTTCATCGTACTGTCGGAGACAGGCACCGAGAAATTGGGACACCTGCGGGACAACCCATCCATCAGCGCCGTGCGTTACATTTCGTGGAAGGCCGACAGCGGCCAGATGCGCTGGCGAAGTGCCCAGCTGCGTGGCACAGCCGAGTTGATCGAGGGGACCGACCCGCGCTACGCCGGGTACTTTCAGAAATATAACCCCGTGGGCATCACGCTCGAGCGCTCGGCATTGCGGCTGAATGTCATCAAGGTGACGCCGCAGGAAATCATGTACATGGACACTGAACCGAATGCCGAGGGCGTCGGCGTGTATCAGCTCTGGCGGCGCGCCGACTAAACCAGGTAGGAAAGATCGTAGAGCTCTGACACCGGGGGCGGATTTTCGATCTGTAGCGCATGCGCGAGAACTGCCGCGCCGTTCTCCGCTGCAGCGGAAGAAATCCTGCCGTCACGCGTATAGCAACGCGCAAGAATGCCTGCCGACCATTCGCCGGTTGCGTCGCCAGGTAGTTCAGACGCCCGCAGAATCGCAGCGGCCCGAACGGGGTCGCCATGAATAATGTCCAGCGCGTCAGCAAAACAGGCACAGAGCTCGCGAACGAGTTGCGGCTCGCGCGCGCAAAACTCCGCGGTGGCTGCGAGTCCGGTGGTGGCGACCTGCAGCTCATCGCCAAAAAAACACAGCGGCCACAGCCCTTGCGACGCGAGCTCGGTTCCTGGCGTGGCCGAACTCACCAGCGCACCCTGCGCCTTGCCATCGAACAGCATAGCCAGGCGATCGGTATCGCTCGGCGCTGGCGTGATCGCGACGTCCGCCCTATCCAGACCGTGATCCTGCAGTATTCGACCGAAGAACATTGCGGGCGGCGCAGCTTCCGGATAACCGGCGACCGTCGCGCCGCGCAACGCATCCCAGTCACTGACAGACTCGTCGGCATAGAGCCAGAACATGGGTCGCTCGCTGGCGACGAAGACCACGCGCGCATCAGCACCGCTGAGCCATGCGGCCAGCGCCGCGCCGCAGGCAACCTGCAAACCGTCATCAGGCAGCTGGTTGCCGACACTGCTGCGAATATCGGCGAGTTGCGGCGCCAGGCCGGAGCGTTCGTATAGCCCCGCCTCCTCGGCAATCGCGTGGCAGGCCAGTTCGTGTATATCGAAGGCCTTGAAGCCCAGTGTGACCGGGGTGGCCACCGGCTCGTCAGCGACGCACCGCCGGCATGACTTTCTCGGCGAAATTGCGAATGAAGGGTTCCGGTTCCGGCATGCCGGCAGTCCAGCAGAACCCATCCACGCCCATGTCGGCGATTGCCTGGAACCGCGGAATCGCCTCTTCCGGCGTCCCGGCAATGGCTATCGCATCGAGAATCCGATCGGTCAACAGCTCCTTATGCTTCGCGTCGCTACTGCCGTGTTCCTGGTAGTTGTATTCGGCCTTGAAGCGTGCCAGTTCTTCATACAGATCGTCGTCGAAGTATTCGCGCGACACCGTGGTAAAAGTCGTGCCCGCAGCGACTGACGCATAACCTTTCACCGCCTCGCGTGCCGCATCGCGGTCTGCACCAACCGAACAGGCAATACGCATGATTAGTTTCAGGTCGTCGAAATTTCGTCCGGCCTCCTCCGCACCCCGCCGGATATTGTCCAACGCGTAGCGGACGAAGGCTGGATCGGAACCGACCTGAAACAAAATGCCGTCCGCAATGCGCCCGCCGAGTTGCAACGACTTCGGCCCGGAACATGCCATGATGATCGGCACGTCGTAATCGGACCAGGGCATACGCAACTCGTGCCCGTCGTACTCAACTGCTTCACCGCGGATTAATGCACGAATCGTCGTGAGCTTCTTTTCAAAAACGGCGAGCTTCTCCGGCTTAAGACCGAGATTCCGCACCGCGCTGTCGCCGACGCCCAAACCCAGCATCGCGCGGCCCCCGGATAATTCCTGCAGCGTCGCCCAGGCATTGGCGAGCGCGGCCGGATGGCGCGTCGGCGTCGGCGTGACACCCGACGCCAGCTTGATGCGACTGGTCGCAACCGCGGTGTTGCTCAGCACCATATACGCATCGCGAAAAACTGAGTGGGAATCGGCCACCCAGAACCCGGCGTAGCCCAGCTCCTCTGCCAGCTGACCCAGCCGGACGCACTCCGGCAGGCTGCGATTGGGCAGTATCCCTAGGTGAAATTCGACGCCGCTCATGAGGCCATTACTATAGGATAGGCCGCTGATTGAGACGATGCCCCAGCGGGCAGAGTGCTTACCAGATTGGCACCCTGCACGAGAGACACGTGAGTTATATCAGCTCTGGAATCAGCATATAACCGGTCAGGACGACACCGGCAATAAACGCCGTCTCCAGCACCATCAATACCACCGGTGCGAAGCCAACTTTGGAGACCTCGCGCAGCGCGGTCTTCATCCCCACGGCCGCAATTGCTGTCACCAGGCACCAGCGCGATAGCGCAACGCCGGCATCGACGATGAGAGCAGGTATCAGTCCGAAACTGTTGATAATTACGAAGCCGACAAAAGCCAGCAGGAATGCCGGGAAAGTCGCGGCACGTCCGCTGACACCAGCGGCAGCGCGCTGAAACAAAAACATCAGGGCGAACACCATCGGTACCAACATGGCGACGCGTAACAACTTGACGATCGTCGCAAGATCCCCCGCCTTCCCCGATATCGAGTAACCTGCGCCGACGACCTGGGCGACGTCGTGAATCGTGCCACCCAGAAATACGCCCGCCTCCTCGTCGCCAAGACCCAGCGATCCAGCGATAGCAGGATAGATGATCATTGCCAGCGTGCTGAGCGCGGTGACACCAACAATGGCAAACACGAGCTCTTTGTCGGCATTCTCACGTTTCGGCAGTACCGCGGAGATTGCGATCGCCGCCGATGCGCCACAAATTGCGACGGCGCCGCCGGTCAAGACGCCCAACTCGGTACTCAGGCGCAGCGGTCTGACCAACAGAGTTCCAAAGGCCGTCGTCAGGACGACCGCAACAACCACCAGCATCGCTGGCAACCAACCCAGATCTAGCAGGTGACTCGCCGTGATGCGCAGACCGAGCAAGGCTACGCCGAGCCGCAGTACCGACGTCGCACAGAAATCAATGCCTGGGCCGCAGCGCGCATCTTCGCCCAAGAAACTTATCGCCATGCCGAGCAGCAACGCAAGTAGCATGATTGGCGCGCCGTATTGTTCCGATAGAGCGTAAGCCGCGAGCGCGAGCAGGATAGAAACAACTGCTCCCGGATAAAGCCGGCCGGCCTGCTGCAGGGGCCGGGGTAATCTGGCGGCGTCTGCAGTTGGCATCTTTAGCTCCCGACGGTGAGCGCCACAGATTCAGCCATTCTTGTTCGTTTTTCGGCCATGTGAGAGGCATTTATTTGTAAAAATACCGGACTTTTGCCAGTATTAATTGAGCTTTTGAAGGATCCTGGCGACCATGGCAGCACCCGCTAAAAGACGTATGAAGACCGATCGCAAATCTCTGTGGCTCGATGACTACCCGTTCTATTACATGTCCCACGTCGTCGCGGAGAGTCAGCGTCGGATTCAGGAAGCCATTCGTCCCCTCAAGATCAATCCGTCCGAGTGGCGAGTGATATTCGTGTTGCACGATCACGGTGAACTTGCCATCAGTGAAATATCCGAGGAATGCCTCATCGAGGTATCAACACTCAGTCGCTTGTTGAAGTCGCTCGAAAATCGGGAGCTGATCAGCCGAATGCGTGACGATCAGGACCAGCGCTATACCAAGATCAAGCTGACCAAAGAAGGCCACAAGACCTACCGGTCCATCATGCCGGTCGTCGCCCGACAGCTCGAGTTTGCACTGCAGGATCTATCCGACCCGGACCGAAAAGCGTTATTGCGGATGCTGAAAACCATGAAAGACAATGTCTATCGCTCTCCGTTCGCCGTCTCGTGACTTAAGTTGGTTCCGGGAAAACGGCTCCGCCGGCCTCGGGGGTTTTAAGGACCGGCAGAGCCTCCAATGATCAAAAGTTGTACCGACCCTGGATTGCGATACTACGGGTTCGATCCAGGAATCGGAAAGTCGACGATGGACTCGTCGGCATGTCATTGCCAAAGTGGGAGGTCTCCTCGTCATTGAGATTACGACCCACCAGGCCGATCTCCCATATGCCGCCACCGCCGCTGAGGGCGACTCGTGCATTCAACTTGGCATAGGAATCCTGCCGCAGCCGGACATCGTTGTCCGAGATTACGTCGAACTCGTCGGAAAAGACCACGTTCAAGTTCAATAGGAGCTCGAGATCTGAGGATAATGGCCAGATATACTCGGCGTCCGCATATCCGCTGTAATCCGGCGCGAACGTCAGGTTCTCACCTTTGAAGTCGCGGCTGACCGGACAGTTGCCGACACCGGCCTGAGTATCAAGAAAACTACAAGGGCCGTTCGGGAATGAGTCATAGGAAGCATCCAGATAGGAAGCCGCCACTTTGAATGTGAGATTTTCCGTTGCTGCCCAGTTCCAATCGATTTCGATGCCCTGGGTGGTGGACTCGGCCGCGTTATCCACGAAAAATACAATACCGACACCCGTGAACACACTAACCTGTAGGTCCTTATACTCACTGATGAACCCGGCGATATTCAAAGTCATCGCACCATCAAACAGCGCGGTCTTGGCACCTAGTTCGTAGGACTTGACGGTTTCCGGATCGAACGCAACGTTCGCTGGATCAGGATCCGCTGCCCGCTGATCGAAGCCACCGGCCTTGAAGCCTTCGGCATAGCTACCGTAGACCATAATGTCATCGTTAAACATGTACTGAATGTTAAACGACGGTACGGTATCGTCGTCCTTACGCTTATATTTGTTGTCGATATGCGGAATCGCCGCAAACGGTGGTGGCGATTGTACGCCGAGCGGAAATCGGGCGAAATCCGGTTGACCCGTTGCAGGGTCGCCTAACAGCAGCGAGCGAATCAACTCTTTTTCAACCTCGGTATAACGGAGTCCAACGGTGCCCCGCAAACTATCCGTAATATTCCAGGTCAACGACCCAAATACCGACAAGGATTCCTCATCCTGATCGAAATTCGTGAACTGCTCGGCCGGACCACCAGCCGGCGGTGGTAGCGCGACGAAAGTTCGTTCGGCGATCTTCAGGTCACTGCTCTGGAAATAGAGCCCCGCCAGGTATTCGAAAGTCCTCCCGACTGGCGACGCGATCCGCAATTCCTGGCTGATCTGATCATATTCGTTGTCATCGGTGAAGTTAACGAAGCTCAGCGGACCGACATCCAGATCCACCGCCCGTTTCAGCTCATAGCCGCTGTAGGCAGTCAGTGATGTCAATACATGCTCCGCGACCTCGTAATCCACAGTGAGGGTCGCCAAAGCAGTATCCTGTTCACCGAATTCCGGTATTGCACCACTCCCTAGCCCACCAACGACACCTGATGATTTCTTGTCATTCAAGACCCCATCAAATCCAAATGCTGAGCCCGGGCCTAGAGACAGGCCGCAGGCAGTACCGGGCGCAAATGGCGCAGGCGGTGGGCAATCGTCGGCTTGCAAAGTCCGACCATCTTCATCGAATCTGCCGAACTCAAGCTTCACGGTCGCATCAAATTGGTCCGTCGGTGTCCATACACCCGTGAATCGGCCAATGTAGTTCTCTGTATCGGGTTCGTCACGAGCATTAGTAAGGGTGACGTTCTCGACCCAGCCTTTCATGCCGGAGTACTGGCCAGCGACACGTAGACCGAAAGTGTCGGATAGCGGTCCGCCCACAGCCGCGGACAGGATTACTTCTTCCTGTTCGAATTCATACAGGGCGCTCGCATAGCCCTCCAGCGCTTCACCCGGTCTACGCGTGGTGATGTTCAACGCACCTGCGATCGTGTTTTGGCCAAAATAGGTACTCTGAGGACCCCGCAGCACTTCGACGCGCTCGACGTCGAAGAACCGGGAACGCGACTGCGCATCGCGCCCGAAATAGACGCCGTCTATAAAGGTGCCGACTGACTGCTCGAAACCAGTATTCGTTCCGGAGCCAATGCCTCGTATATAGAGCTGGTCGCCGGTGGCTGTCTGCGTCACGGTGATATTCGGTAATTGAGCAGTCAACTCTTCCAGCCGCTCTATACCGGTATTCTGAATCGAGTCCCCATCAACTGTATTGATGGAGATTGGCACTTCCTGCAGCGATTCGACCCGTTTCTGCGCCGTGACCACGATGTCGTCAAGAACCGCCTGCGCACTGGCTGATGCTAGCCACGACACACTCATCGTCAGAGCAAGAGCTGGTCTAATTCGCGTAAGTCTCTGATTTGTCAACTTTGTTCCCCACCGAAAATCCGGATTTCTGCGTCGCGATCAAGTAGCACCCGCTTCCTTCACCGCTGTAACTGCGTGGCAGATGCAATAATATATGCTTCTACACTTGCAAATGCAAGTGCTATTAGATAATAATATACCCACGGTGGCCGGCATTGGTCCCGCGAGCCAGCATCAAGACTCTTAATTCGAGGCGTTAGAGAAATGAAATACGGCAGCAAGCACGAAGCTAAGAAATGGGCGTATGAAGCCTTCCGGGGCAAACTCGTATCCACGATTCCCACGCCGTTTGACGAGGATCTCGAAATTCACGAGAAGGATCTGCGCAACCTGGTCCGGTACGTGAAAGACGTGAAGTCGGATGCCATTTTCATCACCGGCAATGTGGGCGAATTCAATTCCCTTACCGTCGACGAACGCAAGCGGGTCGCCGAAATCGTCGTCGATGAAGTGGGCGGCGAAATCCCTGTTATCGTCCAGACGGCCCACCACGTTGCTAAGGACTGTATCGAGCTTACTCGGCATGCCGAGGAAACCGGCGCCGACCTCGTATCGATTATCTCTCCTTACTTGCAGGCATCTACCGACGAGGCGGTAGCCGAGTGGTGGCACTATGTTTGTGATCATTTCGATATCGGCGTCGTGTTCTACGACAGCCCGTTGTCCCACCTGGTCACGGCGAAGACCCTGGGCCAGCTCGCGCGCGAAATTCCAAATATCGTCGGCGTAAAAGACGGTCGACCGGACCAGATGTGGTGCTGGGAAGCCGAACGCGAAGCCAACTATGAAATCTGGGTCAGCAATCCACTGGAAGATCACTGGCCCTGGGAAATGAAGATCATGCAGAACCCTGTGCTCTGCTGCTGTTGGCATCTTTACCTGTTGCAGACGCCGAGCTACCAGCCCATTCGGGACTACACCAGGCTCATCATGGATGGGAATTGGGAAGAAGGCATCGCCAAGTACAACGAGGTCGAAGCAGGCCGACAATTGTTGAACGACTTCTTCTGGGAGAACTACCGTCGCGGCGTCTATGTGGTCGGCTACTGGAAGTACTGGCTGAAGCTCATGGGTCTCATCAGTAACGAGCGAGTTCGAACGCCATTGGTCAATATCACGGAAGACCAGAAAAGATGGCTGGAGAAGCGGGTCGCTGAATTGCCATGGCTGCTTTGATATTAGAATCGGGGTATGGATCCCGGCGTATCTTCATCGATCCTGATACTGGTACCGGCAACGGTATTCATGATCATGATCTGCGTCGGGACTTCCCTGGCGCCGGCTGACTTCAAGCGACTGCTGATTTATCCCAAGGCAGCCCTCACGGGGATCGTTGGCCAGATCATTCTGCTGCCGATGATGGGATTCATTGTCGCAGCGGCAATTACCGATGACCTGGTGACGCGAATCGGCATCGTCTTGCTGTCAGCCTGTCCGGGGGGCCAGCTCTCCAATACTTTCGTCTACCTCGCGCGCGCCAATGCCAACCTGTCAGTCACGCTGACGGCAATTAACGGCGTGCTGGCCCTGGTCACGACTCCGACCATTGCCACCCTGGGGATCCTGTTGTTCGCCGGGGAGAACGCGGATATCGATCTGCCGGTGCTGAAAACCGTGGCCCAGATCTTCATGCTGGCGATTCTACCGGTAGGAATCGGCATGTGGATTCGGGCACGTTTTACGGAATTCGCGGTCCGGCGCCAACCTCAGGCCAACCTGCTCGCCTTTGTGCTGCTGATATTCCACATGTCCCTCGTCATCGCGACGAATTTCGGCCGGGTGCAGGACAGCGTCGCGGAAAACTTCTTGCCGGCAGTGCTATTTGCCATCGCCGCAATGACGATCGGCTACACGAGCGCCAAGTTTATGAAGCTGGACAACGATACCCGCTTTACCATCAGCATCGAGGTAGGTCTGCAAAACGTCGTGCTGGCAATACTCATCTCGCAGGTCCTGCTGCGGCGACCCGAGTTCTCGCTGTTTGTGCTGACCTATGCGATGACCATACCGCTGGCCATGCTGCCCTGGGTGTACATCCACCGCCGCGGCTGGGGTATCGGCACCCTGAAACAGCGTCTCGGCATGGCCTGACACTATGAAGCCGGTGCTGTATCACCACGGCATGTCGGTCTGTGCCGCCAAGGTCCGCATGGCCTTCGCCGAGAAAGGCATCGACTGGGAAGGGCGTTACGTCGATATCCGCGCCGGCGAATCACATACCCCCGAATACCTGTCTCTGAACCCCAAAGGCGTCGTCCCGACCCTGATCCACGATGACACTGTCATCGTCGAATCGACGGTCATCTGCGAATACATCCAGGATGCCTTCGACGGTCCGGACCTCGCGCCAACAGACGCCGCCAGCCGCGCATGGATGCGCAACTGGACCAAGCGTATCGACGAGGGACTCCACTTCCCCGCCACCGCAGCACTGACTTTCGTGATTGCCGGCCGGCCCGGCCTGCCGAAAGCCGTGGAGCGGTTTACTCCGGGCATGGCGATGGCGACTGATCCGGAACCTACGGCGCCCGGCCGGCTGAGGGACCTGCTGGAGGCCACCGGTATAAGCGCCAGCACGCTACGCGCAGCTCTGCGGACCTTCGACAAGGCCATTGCCGACATGGAGGCCGCCCTTAAGGGACAGCCCTGGCTGGCCGGCGAGACGTTCTCCCTCGCAGATATCAGTTTCGCGCCTTACGTCACGCGATTGGATTGCCTGCAACTTGGTTGGTTATGGGATCATCGGCCAGCGGTCGCAGACTGGTACCAACGTATGGGCTCGCGGCCGTCGCATAAGCTCGCGATTACAGATTGGTTCGATCCAATCGAGGAGATCGAGGCGATGAAGCGTAACGGGCACGAGACCGGTCCCGTCTTGCGCGCGCTGCTAGGCAACAGGGAAACGCCCCCATCCTGACCCAACTCCGACCGCCGCTCAATCGTCGAGGTAATCCTGCAACCGCACGCGGCCGTGACCTCGGGCCGTCAGCCGTTCGAACTGGATACGCTCTGCGGGATCCGTGACCGGTGGCTTAGTCGCATCAATGCCGTACCGACTACCGGAACGCAGCAAGGCCTCCGGCGGCAGACCCGGGATTTTCGTGCTCTGCGGTTCCAGGTTGAACGACCGAATCCCCTCCAGCGTGTGAATATCCGTAGCGGGGTCGACGCGGATCGATAACGCGTAGAGCAAGTCGTTCACATCGTAGATGTCGACATCCTGGTCCACTGCGACCGTCAGGCGCGGGAAGAACGGGTTCGTCATGCCGGTCTGCAAGGCCTCGCGGACTTCTTCTTTGACGCTCGCCGTCATCTGGATCACGCCGCAGTTCAGCGCCGAGCGCAAGGGCACGTGCACATCGTGCACGTTGATGCCTTTCGCCTGCAACACGTTGAACAGCATTGGCGCGATAATGAATTCGCAGATCGCGTGGTGATCAGTAAAGCGCGTCGGCTGGATGTGCCGGTAGATCGGCTCGCCGCGCATGGTGATGCCAGTGACATCGAAAAATGGTTCCTCGGAGAAAAACGGCGCATGCGTATCGGTATGCGCTGCCGTGCACAGATACGGCGCGGTTTCAGGATCGATGAACCCCTCGATCACGATCTCTGCGTTAGCGGGCACCTGCAGATCAACGGTTTCGCATTCGACCAGCGGAATCGGCTCACCGAGCAGACCGGCGGCCACCTGCAGCTCGCTGAAACCTGGATGCGGACCTGTATACGCGGCCCCGAGTTCCACGGCCGGGTGACAACCGATAACCAGCGCCATCGGCGCACGTTCGCCGCGTTCACCCCAGGCCGCGATGTTCTGCCAGGTATGCGGCGAAAAGATGTAGCACTGCGCGCGCTGCTCCCCAACGACCTTGGCCATCGTGAAAAAGCAGTTGTGCACTCTTGATTCCGGATGCCGGGTCATCGCGACCGAACCACTGATCACCGGTGACTGGAAGTCCTTGGGCTTGAGATCCAGGTGCGGCACATCGATGCCTTCACTGGGAATCGGCACCGGCAACTTGTACAGGCTGGCTCCGTGACCGGTCCACACAATGTCTTTGACTGGCCCGCCGTTGACCGTCTCGGTCGGCCCCGGTCCGGCGGCCGTCTGCGCCGCGTAATGCGGAATGACCGCGGCCGGTTCGCAGCCGAGCGCAATGCTCTGCAATTCGCGATCACCGAGCAAACGATCGACCAGCCGGAAGTCGTCATGGTGGCTCAGGTGCTCGAACAACAGCGGATCGTCACTCTGCGAGCACAGTTCGCCAATTTCCGTCTTGACGTCGACCGCTTTGCGTACGATGCCCATTCGATGGGACACCTGCTCCAGGAAGCTGCGCAGGTCCTTGCCGGAAGTACTCACTTTTTATTTCCTCCCCCGTTTGCGATACGCCCGCTCTACCTGATTGATGGTAACCTGCTCCGCGAGCGTGGCATTGACCGATTGAGCCGAGCGATCGACGAATTCAGACAAGGCTGGGGACCGCTGCTCGCCTGCGTGCTCGGCACGGCCTGCGGGCTGCTATCCATCACCTTCTATACCCAGGGATTGTTCGCCGGACCGGTCACAACAGAGTTCGGCTGGTCACGCGGCGATTTTTTCCTTGGCTTCACCACGATGCAGCTGCTCGGGCTGGTAACCGCCCCGACCATTGGCACCCTGGTGGACAAACTGGGACCACGAGTCGTCGGTATCGCCGGGCTGGTCGGCCACGCGGCAATGTACGGCGTGCTGTCGATGAACCCCGGCTCGCTGTGGCTGTGGTACCTGAGCTTTGCGGGGCTCGCGATCTGCGCAGCCGGCAGTCTGCCAGTCACCTGGACCACAGTCGTGAATAGCTGGTTCTTCAGGAACCGCGGCCTCGCTATTGGTTTGACGATGGCCGGCACCGGCATCACGGCGACCCTGGCACCACCCTACGTGCAGTTCCTGATCGACGAATTCGGCTGGCGTTGGGCCTATTTCGGCATTGGGCTCACGGCGCTGCTGGTTGCATTGCCCATCGTGTTGCTGCTGTTCCGGCTGAAACCGGCCGAACAGAGCGCGGATGATCCACACAATATGCTGCAGAGCTGGGGGCTGACGCGGCGGGAAGCGATGCGGTCTTACAAATTCTGGGCGCTGGGCGGCGCGTTAATGCTGATTACGCTGTGCCTGATCGGCATGATCCCGAACTTCGTGCCGTTCATGGTCGATGCCGGCATTACACCGATCCGGGCGGCGGAAATCGCCGGTGTGCTCGGTATTGCCGTGATTTGTGGCCGGCTGTTGGCCGGTTTCCTGGTAGATCGCATCTGGGCGCCGGCCGTCGCGCTGCTGTTCTTCGCCATGCCGGTCGCCGCGCTGTTGATGCTCGCTAACCTGGCAACAACGGAATCAGTCGCGCTGCTCGCCGCGGTACTGATGGGTCTCGCCGCCGGTGCAGAACTCGACCTGCTGGCTTATCTCACCAGCCGTTACTTCGGCGTGCGTCATTACGGCGCGGTGTTCGGCGGCATTTACGCCTTCTTTACCGTCGCGTCGGGACTGGCGCCGCTGACCTATGCCCGGAGTTTCGATCTGCTTGGCAGCTATCAACCGGTACTCGTCGTCGCGGCCGGCGGCCTGGTCGTTGCTATCGGCCTACTGCTTTCCATGGGCCGCTATCCCCGACCGCGCAGCGACCACTAGATCAGTCGATCTCGTCGAGCAGGCGCGTCAACAGGACGCGCAATTCAATTGGGCCGTCGACTGGTCGCTGGTCGTTGATCGCTATCTGCAAATCAAAGGCGCGCTTCCCGATTTCGTTTGCGACTGACTGTTGTGAGTCAGTCAGTTCATCGAAATCCTCGGCTTCCATCATGGCCTGACAGGTTGCGGCATCGGTGCTGAACACGCTCCGGCAGGCAACCGGCCGCAGGTCATAGACCACACACTCGCCGTCTTTCAGCAACGGGCAGGTCCATTGCAGCGCTTCGGCGGCCGCATGACCCATCTTGGTAATCGCCTGCGCCTGGTCACGGATCCGCCGTTCGAAAACACCGAACTCCTCGGGCGTCAGGCGTCCACGAGCTGCGGCCAGGATTTGTCGCCCATCTTCCCAATGGGTCAGGACAATCAGTTGATGGCAACACCAGGCACAACCGCGCTGGCACGCGAATTGCTGATCGCCGAGCTGCTTTTCAATGACGACGTCGATGTCCTGCCAGCGCACGAGGGTTCAGTTCAGCAAGTGAGGCAGGAATAAGATGATCGGCGGGAACAGCACCAGCAAGACCACGCGCAGGATTTCAGAGCACAGGAACGGGAGCGTACCGATGAAAGTTTCACGCAGCGTCACGCCCGGCGCGGCAGCATTGATAATGAGAACGTTGAGGCCCACTGGTGGGGTAATCAATCCCAGTTCAACGACGACCAGCACAATAATACCAAACCAGATCTGCAAGTCGCCGGGCGGCAGTCCGAAGTCGAGGCCGGCAATGATCGGCCAGAATACCGGGACGGTCAGGAAGATCATTGCCAGGCTGTCCATGAAACACCCGAGCACGAAATAGAACAGGATCATGCAGGTCAGGATCAGGTACGGGCTGAGGCTGCTATTGGCGGCCTGCTCCGCCACCCAGGCCGGGAAGCCGGCCAGCGCCAGGAAAATATTCAGGAAGTCCGCGCCCAGGAGAATGATGAAAATCATGGCGGTGGCCTGCGCCACTTCCAGCACGGACTCGATCAAACCCTCCCGGTCGAGGCCGCCGCGCAACCAGGCCAGCAACGCTGCACCAAACGCGCCGATGGCCGCAGCTTCAGTCGGATTGAACCAGCCGATATAGATACCGCCGATGACCAGCAGGAACAGCGCAATCATCGGCCAGGTCTCGAGCAGCGCCTGTAACCGCTCGGACCAGTCAAAGCGCCGCCCGACCGGACCGGCGCTCGGCGATATGCGCACATAGATTGCAATGGTCAGCAGATAACCGGCGAGCGCGATCAGCCCGGGAATCAGCGCCGCTTCGAACATCGTGACGATGTTCGCCTGCACTGCAACCGCGTAGATGATCAACACGACGGATGGCGGAATCAGAATGCCGAGCGTACCTCCGGCCGCGAGTGATCCGGTGGCCAACGCACCCGAGTAGCGATAGCGTTGCAATTCCGGATAGGCAACCCGCGACATGGTGCCGGCGGTCGCCAGCGACGAGCCACAAATGGCACCGAATGCGGCGCAGCCGCCGACGGCTGCCATCGCGACGCCACCGCGGCGATGACCCAGAAATACGTTCGCTGCATCAAACAGCCGCGTGCTCATACCCGAACGCACCGCAAGTTGTCCCATCAGCAGGAACATCGGTATTACGGAAAAATCATAGGACGCAAACCGCCAATACGCGCCAGTCTTCATGTAGTTCAGCAGCGGTTCGGGACCAGCGAGCGCGATGTAACCACCCATGCCGACCAGCAGCATGGCCGGGCCCAGCGGCACGCGCAGCACCAGCAGGACAAGCAGGATGCCCAGGCCGAGTACAGCGGCCCCGCTTGCCATCATGTCGACTGCCTCTCGACCCCGCGAGTCGCCGTCACCACGCAGGCGCAGGCCAGCAACAGGAACGAACCGACGGCGAACGGGTAAGCCCACCATAACGGGAAGCCGAGAATCACCGACACATCTTGATAGGCGATCGCATCACGCCAGCCCAGCGCCATGCGCCACGCGAACAGCAGTGCGAGCAATCCCAGGAGTGCGGCCGACAACAGGTCCAGCCAGGCGACGACGCGCGGCGATAGCCTGGCCAGGAACAGATCGACGATCAGGTTGCCGCGCTGAAGCTGGCACCATGGCAGGCACAGGAACACTGATATCGCCGTGCCCGTGGCGACGATTTCGAAATCACCCGGCACCGGCCGGCCGATCAGGACCCGTCCGAGCACGCTGATCACGACGAGCGTGGCCATTGCGGCCAGCAAACTGCCGCCGGCCAGCGCAAACCAGCGTGACAGCTTCGCCACGACGTGCCGAAAACCGTTCACCGCGCCGCCGTCCGCGAGGAGAACTCTGCCAGCCGACGCTGAATCAACTCCTCGGCCTCGGCGAGCAGAACCGGGCCATCGAGTCCCTTGCGCGCAACCAGCTCGAACCAGCGCGCCTGTACCGGCTTCTCCACCAGATCCCGCAACTTCGCGACCTCGTCCGGCGGCAGGCGCGACAACTTACCCGATGCCGCCGAGGATTCCAGTCCGGGTCGTTCGTTCTCGACCCAGAGTTCTCCCAGCCAGCGCGCGGTCTCCTCGCCGGCATTGCGATCGATTACCGCCCTGAGGTCTGGCGGCAAGGCCCGATAACTCTTCAGGTTCATCGCGATCACGAACACCTGCGTGTTGAAGCGATCGGAACGCGGATTATCGAGCGTGATGTGATAGTCGACGAGTTCGTCCACTTTCACTGCGGGTACGACTTCGAACGGCAGGAAGGCACCGTCGACAATACCCTTGGATAACAACTCCGGGGTTTTGGACACCGGTGCGCCCAGCGGCACGGCACCCATGGCTTCGACGATCCAGCCTGATAGGCGACTGGGAATGCGGAACTTCATGCCGCGCAGGTCGGCCGTTCGCCGGATTGGCACGCGGCTGTGCAATGCCTGGCCGGCGTGGACAAAAATTGCAATCAGTTTGTATTCGGCGAACTCTTCCGGATACCGGCGCACGAAGTCGTAGAGCGCGAGGTTCACGACCACCGGGTGCGCATTTAGAAAAGGCATCTCGAAAACTTCGATCCGGGGAAACCGCCCGGGCGTGGCACCGGTCAGCGCCCAGACAATGTCGACGACCCCATCACGAACCTGATCCATCAGTTGCGGCGCCTGGCCGCCCAGTTGACCCGCGGGGTAGACGGTAATGGCGAGCCGGCCGCCGGAATCAGCCTCGACCTTGCGGGCCCACGGCACCAGCATCGCATGGTGAGCCGGGGCGACCGGAGGCAGCGTATGATGAAGCTTGAGGCGGAAGTCAGGCGCCGCGCCCGCAGGCGCAGCCGCCAGCAGGCACGTCGCGAGGAACGCCGTAAATACCCGCTGAATCAGAGCCATACGCGCGAGCATACCCGATTGCCGGTCGCGGCCGGATCGATCCCGGGGCCCCTCAGCCACCTGTGTCTTTTTTCGAATGTTGCAGAAATGCCACATTGCGTACCGCCGCAGGCGTCCACGATCCGCCAGTCGCGACCCGGATTCTGGTCCCCGATGAAGGCCGAACGAGCTCAGGCATTTATTGTCAAACTGGTGTTTTTTCAGTAGATTAGCGCTGCCTTTGCAGACTGTTGGGCAGTCTTGGGACGCAGTGCGGTCCGGACGAGTCGACTGGAACTTGCCATTGAGACGTAGACGCGTGCCAAAAAAGCCAACACGTGTGCCAATAATGTGTACAGTGAGCCGCGTGCTGCTGTTAGCGTAAGCGGCGCTACCCGGGCTGGCAGCATCTGTTGTGCCTTCGCGGTAGCGACAATTCGAGGGGGTTGTAATGTCTGATAAGTATCGTTGGTCAGCGTATCTGCTGATCCCAGCACTTGCCGTGATCCTGGCCGTACCGGTCAATGCGGCGGTGCTCGAAGACGTCGTGGTTACCGCGCAAAAACGCGAACAGAACGTGCAGGACGTCGGTATCGCGATCAGTGCCTTCACCGGCGACCAGATACGCGCGCTGAACGTCCAGCAAAGTATCGACATCGCAACTTTTGTGCCCAACGTGCACATCAGCGGTAATCTCGCCGGTCAGAACACACAATTCTCGATCCGCGGCGTCACGCAGAACGACTTCAACGACATTATCGAAGCGCCGAACGCGGTCTACCTCGACGAAGGTTACATCCCGATTGCGAACGCCCAGACATTCACCGTGTTCGATATCGAACGCGTGGAAATCCTGAAGGGCCCGCAGGGCACGCTGTTCGGTCGGAACGCAACGGGTGGTCTGATTCAGTACATCAGCCGCAAGCCGAACATGGACAACTGGGAAGGTTTCGTCGATGCCACCTACGGCCTCTACGACGTCACCGGCGATCCGGACTCAGTGCGGGTGGAAGCTGCCGTTGGCGGTCCGATGACGGACAGGGTCGGTGCCCGCGTTGCCATGCTGTATAACAAACAGGATCCCTACCTGGTGAACCTGTACCGGAGCGAGTCAGATTCTGTTGCGCAGCGCTTCGGTGCTGGCACAATTCTCGGCGGTGACAACAGTTTCGGCCCGAATGCTCCAGGGAGCGATGCCGGTGCCGACCTCGGCGACGATGAGACGCTTGGCTTGCGCGGCATTCTGCAGTTCGATGCCACCGACACTCTGCGTTTCACGATCTCGGGCAACTATTCCGACACCGAGGTTGCAACTGGTCCGTATCAGTCCAAACCGACCAGCGCCGTGTACGACGGCAGCAACCCGCAGGTCGGCGTGCAACTGTCCCAAGGCGAGCTGATTAACGTGATCGATACGGCTTCTAACGACAGCCGGCTCAGCATTTGTGCCGATGGTTCGGATTGCGGCGCCGACCAGGACAATGACGGCGTTCCGGACGATATTCGCAATCCCGGCACATTAGACCAGGGGCGTTTCAACAATCTGAACCAGCTGTCTCCAGGCACCGACTTTTTCGGCTACCTGGATCCGGACGGTGATGACTTCACTACCTCCGGAGACTTTGCCTTCGCAGACTCCGGCAAGACCGAAGCCTATGGCGGCCAACTGCGCATTGAGTGGGATTACGGCCAGGAGTCGCAGTTCATCTCGATCTCGGACTACAAGAACTTCGAGAAACTGCTGTTCATCGATGTCGACTCAGCACCCGTGAACCAGGCGGCGAACTATGCCGGCGCGGACGCCAGCAGCTTCAGCCAGGAATTTCGCTTCCAGGGCAGTACCGAAGGGTCGCGCTGGCTGGCTGGTTTCTACTACCTGAACATCGACACGGAATCCAAGAACGGCCTGAAGTTCCCCACCAACAGCACCGTATCGCTTGGCAGCCCCTTCGGGTTCCTGTCACCATTTGAGACAGGATCCGACGCACGGCTGAAGACGGATTCCTATTCGGTTTTCGGTCAGGTTGAATGGGACATCGTGGACCGGGTTACGCTGATTGGCGGCCTGCGGCTGATTCGTGAGCAGAAGAATTACGAGTTCTCGCAGTCGCTGTACGCAACCCAGGATTCCCGCCAGATCCACCAAGGCAGCTTCAGCGACGGTACCCGGATCCTGATCGGCCCACTGCTGACGGAGTCCACCCCCGGGTCTGGCATCTTCGATACGCCGACGTCCTTCGAAGATCGTGATCGTGAGGACGATCTATGGGCCGGGAATATCCAGGTCGACTACCGACCGAACGACGACGTGCTGTTGTACGCTGGCATTCGGCGCGGCGTGAAAGCCGGTAGTTACAACGCGCAGCTGTCCGGTGGTCTGCCGATTCCCAACCCACCGGGAGCGCCGATGGGGTCGACCGTCGGCGTCGAGGCGGCGATTCCTTACGAAGAGGAAATCCTGTACGCCTATGAGGCCGGCTTCAAGACCACACTCTTCGATGGCACGACGAGATTCAATGGCTCGTTCTTCTACTACGATTACGAGGACTACCAGGCCTTCCTGTTCACCGGTGTCAGCGGCATCGTGATCAACGCCGATGCCGAAACGGTCGGCGCCGAGCTGGAAATCCAGACTTCACCGATAGACGGTCTGGACATACTGTTCAGCGCCGGCTGGTTCGACGCCGAAGTCCAGGACGTGCCGTTCCGTGTCGGTGGGCCGATCAGTAAGGATGTGGAACCGACCTACGCACCGCCGGTGCAGGTGGCGGGTATCGTTCGTTACGAGTGGCCGCTGTTTGGAGGTTACGCTCGGGTACAGGGTGACTTCAGTTACTCGGATTCATATTTCTACAATCTGCGTAACTTCGATGCCGACCAGTTCGACAGCTACACGTTGGTGAACACGTCGCTCGGCTGGCAGACCGAAGACGGCGTCTTCGACATCGGCCTGTTGTTCCGCAACATCACCGATGAGCGCGCCGGTATCCAGGGCTTCGACCTCGCAACCCTGTGCGGTTGTAACGAGGTGTCCTACCGAGCACCGCGCTGGTGGGGCCTGCAGGCCAAGTGGTCCTTCGGCGGCCAGTAAATATCCACAAGGGGTCGAACCGAGGTTTTTCGCAAACTGCGGTTCGACCCCCTCGGGAAAACTCTAGGGCCCTGTCGCTTCGGCGGCGGGGCCTTTCTTCTTGGCCAGGGACGGCCTGATGCCGCGGAGGCCATGGATGGCCGAGAGCGGCGGGTCAGGACGACCTTGTGTCGCGGAGGCCAGGGATGGCCGAGAGCGACGACTTGTTGAAGAATGGAAGGGATCGTGGTGCTGCGCGGCCCGGTGCCATCACGCGAATGGCCAGCGCAATCACGAGCAGCGCAGCCTGGTAACCGCCGACCATCACGAACGGTGCGTATGGCGCCCAGGAGTCGTAGGCCATGCCGCCCCACTTCGTGAAGACCAGGATCCCGACCGCGCCGAACATGCCGTACATCGCCAGCGTGCTGCCCCGCTCCGCCTTCGATGCTTCCTGTCCGACCAGCGCCAGTGATGCCTTCATCATGAAGCCGGAGCCCAGCTGGATCACGATGAAGAACGGGATCATCGCAAAGTCCAGCGGCGACGTAATAACTGCCATCGACAGGTAGCCGGCGCTCGCGAAGCACAAGGCCACGATCATCGCCGTCACACGGTTGACCCGGTCAATGAACCACCCGAAAAGCGGAGCCGACAGCAGACCAATACCATTCATGATGATCAGCATCAGGCCGAAGCGCGCCATCGCCTGACCGGGATTCATGCCCTGGTTGAACCCATCCTGGATGGCCCAGAGCGTGAGGAACAACCCTTTGATCACGAGGTCGGAACGCGCCGCAAAGGAGCAGGCATAAGCGAGTGAAATCCGCGGATTGCGCATCGCGCGCAATCCACTGCGTATCAGCTTGCTGACCGGCGGTCGTTCATGCCGTGCGACCGGCGTGCCGGGCGCCAGACCGAAGTGCGCCACGAAGACAGTGATCAAACACAGCGCCGCGGCAAACAGGTACATGACCTTGCCGCCGGTGACCGCATCATATCCCTGCGCCGACATCACGGATGGAATCCGCGCCACGATGCCGGCCGCGAAAATCGCGCCGAGCGTGTTGAACATGCTGGTGATGCCAACCATGATCCCGCGCGAATCTTCGCGGGGATAGTCACTGGTCAGCGTCGCCATCGTGCCTGCCGCGGCCGCCGAGCCCACCGCGTAGATCAGCCGATACGCGAGCAATTCCTCGAAACTGGTCGCGAACGGAATCAACGCATAGCCGAGTCCGATCAGGCCAATGCCAAGCATGAACACCGGCCGTCGACCAATGCGATCGGCAAGAACCCCGAACGGGTTGAACATCAGGATCGCGACGACTTCGACCCAGAAGGAAATTTCGCCTGAAACTGTACCCTGTTGCGCGCGCGGGATATTCAGGTGCTCGGTAAGAATATAGCCCTGCAACACGCTGGCACCGCTCAGCACCGAGATTGTCACGAACGCGGTCCAGAACTTGGTCATCACGTTGATACGCGTGATACCTGGGGACAGCCAGATCGGGCCGAAGCGAATACTGTCTGCGGGCGCGTGCATCGGGCCAACTTAGCCCAGGGTGATGCAATTACGCTGGAATTTCGGCGATCCGTTCGGGGTGCGAATAGATGGTGGCGCGGCCGCTGCGCACGAAGCCGCAAAGCGTGATGCCGAATCGAGTGCCGATCTCGATGGCCAGGGATGTGGGCGCCGACACCGCTGCAACGACTTCGAAGCCGGCGCGAGCGGCCTTGGTAATCATCTCCAGGCTCATGCGACTGGACAGCAGCACCCCACAACTGGACAGATCCGTACCCGTGAGCAGTAGTTTGCCGATGACCTTGTCCAGCGCATTGTGACGACCCAGGTCCTCGGCCACGGCCAGGATGTTCGCATCCCGATCGAACACCGCGGCTGCGTGCGCGCCGCCGGTCATGCCGAACACGCGTTGCAGTTCCTGCATTGCGCTCATCAGATGACCGAACTGCTCGGATCCCAGGCTGATGGTGCTGGCAACGGGGTGTAGCCCGGCGACCGCTTCTTCAATAGACTCGCCTTCGCCGCAGACGCCGCAGGCACTGCCCATGACCACATCCTTGCGGCGCGTTTCAACTTTTCCGGGATCGATGAGCTGCACGCGCACAATACTCGGATCGCTGGCGCAGATTTCCATCTTCTTGATGTCCGCAATACCAGCGATGATGCCTTCCGTGAACATGAAGCCCGCCGCTAGCGCGAGGACTTCCGGATCGTCCGTATCGGCCAGCATGCCGTGGTCAGCCGTGAAGCCCAGCACTTCATGAGCAGACGCGGTCGGCGTCCACATCAGCGTGTACCAACCCACGTCCTCCACGTCGATGGAGATCATGGCCTCCTCGACGACATGGGTTTGCGTGTGCTCGGCCGGCCGCCCTGCGGCCGGCAGGAACCAGACGTCTACCTCACGGACGCCATGCTCTGCGGTGTTATCGGCCTGCGCTTTCTTGGCTTCGGATGACAGCGTGACGCCTGCCTCAGGGCCGGAAGCTCATAATGGGTTCGAACAGCCCTGCCTTGAAAATCAGCACGCGGAAACTGTAGTAACCGGCAAGCACGCCGGCAGCCGAGATCAGCACTGCGGCATAACTGCCGCCGGCGGCCGCGAGCAGCAACGCCGGGAGGGCAATGCCTACGCCGCAGGTAATGCCATAGAACCACTGCGAGTAGAAAGTCTTGGTTAGCAGTTCGACGGACTTGCGACCACCGGGCGAGCCGTGGTGCGCGGCATGCAGCAGGCTCAGCAGCGTGATGACCACGGCAACCAGCAGCATCAAACTGATCGTTACCAAGGCCCCGCGCAGCGGCAGGTTGTCGGCCAGGAAGCCGTTCCACCCCAACACGAGTGTCACCATGGCGCCGGCGGCCAGCGCGTAGACCAGGCTGGAGATCGGCATCGCACCGGTGTTCCACAATGCAATCGCAGTGGAATGGGACATTGCGAAGCCCTGGTAAGTCGCCACGACCAGGGCCGACAAAACCGCCAGACCCTTCGTCAGGCTGACCAGAGCTTCCGGGATACCCATGGACTCGGCCAGGCCGAGCATGGTCAGGCCGAGATAGGCAAAGCCGAACACCGCGTAGAACCCGATACTCATCAAACCGCGGCTGATCCACGACCGGTCCGGGCGCAAAATCGCCCGCCACGATTTCAGCGGCACGCCCATGTGCGACAGGTGAAACCAGGTCTTGAGTATGCACGTCACCAGCAAACCAACGAGCATGCCGATCTTGTAATCAGCAAAGGCCGAGATCAGAAAAATACCCGCGCCCAGTTCGCCGCAGAAGAACGCATTCGCCATCGGCGTATCCCAGTAACGCTGGAACCGGTACCCGACGCGAAAGCTGTCGCCGACGATGGGGAGATCATTGGAACTCGTTGCCACGTGCGTATCCTCGTTATTCTGCTGTGCTCAGTCCGCCGTCACTCGACGTAGAAGACCTTGGGTCGGGTGTTCTTCTCGGGCAACGGCGGTCGGCCCTTGCGCTCCCGGATCAACTTGCTGGGCTTGCTGTCCGGGTCGTCCAGGTCACCGAAAATGCGCGCGTCGGTCGGGCAGGTCACCACACAGGCCGGGTCCAGGCCCTGATCGACACGGCCGCTGCAAAAGTCGCACTTGGTGACCATGCCAGGCGTAAAGCGCGCGTAGCCCTGCTCTTCGAACGGCGTGAGTTCGCCGGTGCCGAACAGGCCGTCCTTGAAAAGATCCGCATGCATTTCATTGCGCTGGTCATACGGACAGGCAACGGCGCAGGAGCCGCAACCGATACACTTGTCCGGATCCACCATGACGATGCCGTCGTCGCGGGTGTAAGTAGCGCTGCTCGGACAGACCTTTTCGCAGGGCGCATCCTCGCAGTGATTGCACAGCGTCGGGATGTAGACCCGGTTTACCGCAGGGAAGACACCATACTCTTCGCTCAAAGTGCGCGTGAACAGTACACTGTCGGGCAGGGAGTTTTCTTGTTTGCAGCCGACCACGCAGGCGTTGCAGCCGATGCAACGCTTGAGGTCGAAGACCATGCCATATCTTGCCATCAGTGATGCTTCCTTCCCTTGCCCGGCGCGGACCATTCATCCACCAGGTCGTAGACTGACCCGCCGTCCTTCAGGAACTGCGGCCAGTCATCCAGCTTCGTAATCTTTACCTTGCAGACGGTTTCCGGCTGACCGGTGACGCCGTCGGTGTTATTCAGGTCGTACGGCAGCAGATCGTTGAAGTGGCCGCCTGCGTGTTTCACGCCACCCAGTTTGCCCTTCGTGCGTGACAACGCGTTCGACACACCCAGCGTATCGGGTTGCCAGCCTTCGGACGTGCCGATCCGGCCGTACAGCTTGCCGTACGGCGATTCGACCTTGACGATATCCATCGGCTTGAGGCCTTTCTTCTCGGCTGTCTTCGGGTTCAGCATCAGTGCGATGTGGACCGGATCGCGATACACGATGTCCTGGATCCACGGGTTGCTCAGACTTTCGCCGAAATTCATCTGGATGTCCTTGTAGAACATGCCGTACAGGTCGTATTCCGGCGGCTCCTCGTGCACCGGGTCGAGCCGCGGTGTCGGCAACGGCTGATAGTCTTCGAAAGCCCACTCGTGGCGGAACGGCACGTTGGCATCTTCCATCTTCTGCTTCAGGTCATCGCGTAGCGTGACCATGTCCTCGATGTAGAAATGCAGGCGCATGCCCTCCCACGGCCGGTACCACTTGTCGAGACGCCGTTCGGTCACCGAATGGCCGTGCTCGATGTACCAGTCGAGGTCCTTGTCGTTCCACAGCTTGCCGCGGCGCTCGGCGATTTCCTTGTCGGTGTAACGTACGCCCGGTTGCAGCTCGAGCTCCGGCTTGTGACTGAAGCCCAGCACCGCGTTCTGCACGGCGTTGTAGGCATCGAGAATGCCAAGCCGGTCGCTCAGCTCGTAGAAGATGTCCTCTTCCGACTTGGTGTCATACATTGGCTCGACCGCGGGCTGGCGCATGCACATGCCTTCCGTGTGCGGTGGCTCGATCATGGTCATATTCCAGGACTCGAACACGTCGTTGGACGGCAGAATGACATCGGCCCATTGCGTCGTCTCGGTCGGAATGATGTCGACCACCACGATGAACTTGAAGCTCTTCATGTACTCGAACCACTTCTCGCGCGGACCCTGCATGGCCCAGATCGGGTTCGAATGGCAGACCACCATCACGTCCGGCCGGAACTCGACACCGAACTTCTCCGGATCCTCGAACACCACCATGTTCAGGTGTGGTGGATGCACGCCGACCGGGAAGTAATCGATCAGATGGAAGGTGTTCGGCGGATAGCTGAACGGCGGCAGCGGCCCCAGTTGATGCGGTGTCGGGTGCATCATGCCACTCTCGCCCATCGCACAGTGATGATTGTCGACCCACTGATCGTCCAGTGTGACGCCCATGTGGCCACCGGGCGCGTCAATGGACCCGATCAGGAAGTTGATCATCTTGAACGCGTGGTTGGTCTGGAAGCCGAGCTTGTGCCCCTGCGCGCCGCGATAGTAGTTATACGCGGCTGGACGTAACGGCATCACGCGGCCGTCGATTTCAATCTTCAGGTCTTGCGCAATGCCGGCTTCGTCGTAGAAGCGCTTGGCGAGATCACGCACCACTTTGGCCGGCACTGTCGTTAACGGCTCCATGGCCTCCGGCGAGCAGTCGTCGAGAATATCCTTGAAGAGCTGATAGGACGGCTTGCAGGCCTTGCCATTCACCGTATAACTGCCGGTCAGTGCCAGATTGTCGACGTCGATGCTCGGGTCGTTCCACAGCTTGGCCAGGTTGTCC
>JAAUXY010033048.1_pt1 | contig 43190 bp, 41 predicted proteins | sample 7278121 | NCBI WGS metagenome assembly JAAUXY01 (sample SAMN14350117, study PRJNA611818) | marine sediment metagenome | isolation source: surface marine sediment (1.8m) | place: French Polynesia: Moorea | collected 2018-08
GGTGGCCTTCTACCTGGCGTTTGCCAACCAGACCTACATCGAAGTCATCAAGGTCGCCGAGGCCAAGCCGCCGGGACTGGTCCGACACTTTGCCATCGAAGTCGACGACGTCGATGCGACCCGCGACGCCCTGATTCAGCAGGGCATTGACGTGAGTGAGAAAGAACTGTGCCGCGACCAGACCTGGATGATCACCTGCACCGATCCAAACGGCGTATTTATCGAACTGCAGCAATACACCGCGGAAAGTTACCAGCTGGTCGGCGGCGTCTGTGAGGTCGATTACCGGCCCTCATGAACCGTACGCAATCAATCAACGACTGACTCAGGAGAGGTCAGGATGTCAAAACGTTACGACAGAATAGAGCCCTACACCGCGCTGATTATCCAACCGCAGGTCACGGTCATCAAAGACCGCGACGATATCAAGAAGAACCTCGATCGGGTCTGCAACATGATTCATTTCGGCGTGGGCTACTTCTGGGAAGTCCCCGTGAGGCTGGTCGTGCTGCCGGAGTATTTCATGCAAGGCGTCGGCACGCCGGGCAAGGGTGAGAGCACGATCAAGGACCAGATGAAAAAGACGGTCAGTATTCCCGGGCCCGAGGTCGACCAACTCGGGGAAATCGCCAAACAGTACGATCTCTATATTTGTGCCGGCGGGGTCGTGGAATCGCTGCCGGAATTTCCGGATCGCTGGTTCAACACCAACTTCATCGTCGGGCCGGATGGCGATGTCGTGCTGAAATATCACAAGTGGCATATCAACGCGACGCTGGGGCTCGGTACGAGCCCGCACGATATCTTCGACGAATATTGCGAGAAGATCGGCGGGGAAATCACCGACTTGTTTCCGGTCGTCGATACACCCATCGGCAAGCTCGGCACGATGACTTGCCACGACGGCTGCACGCCGGAAGTATCACGTGCGCTGGGTTACAACGGCGCCGAGGTGATCTGCCATCCGGGCGCGATCCAGGAGGTCGAAGGGGTTTCCGAGCCCTGGGATTTCTGGATCTTCACGCGCCGTGCCAGGGCGCACGACAATATGGCCTACGTGCTCGGCTCGAACTGGGGCACCGTGGACTATGACTATTACCCGCGCGCCTTCTGCCCGGGTAATTCGTTTGCCATCGACTACACCGGCATGTTGTTGCGCCAGGCGCCCTATCCGGAGGAACAGGTCCTGGCGGTCACGCTGGATATCGATGCGCTGCGCCGTCATCGCACCGTCGCCAATCACAACACCTGGGTCGACCTGCGCACCGAAGGCTTTCGCCAGCTTTACACCGAGCCGATGTACCCGCCGAACCAGTTCCCATCCGGCAAACCGCCGCGGACGCTGTCGGAAAAAATCGATCTGTGCGAGGACGTATTCAGACGACTCTATGAACGCGGTCAGTTCACACCGCCCGGCGGCTATACCGTGGAGGAAGCCTCACAGATCCTGCGTCAGCGCATCGAATACGCGCAGGCTACGGGACGACTGAAAAAACCGGACTGATCAGGTTCCGGGGGCCGGTCCCGTACTGGCCCTCAGCACGAGTTCGACCTCGAGTTCGTGGCGCGTGGGCGCAGCCGTCACCCCAGCTACTGCATCGAGAATGCATTCCGCGGTGGCCTGGCCCATCGCGGCGTCCGGTGCACGTACGGTGGTCAGCGGTGGCTTGCACAATGCGGCCCATTCGATATCGTCAAAGCCGACAATCGAGATGTCGTTCGGCACGTGCAGGCCCATTGCCTGACACTCCAGCATCGCGCCAATCGCCATATAGTCGTTCATACAAATCAGCGCCGTCGGTCGTGGTGTGGCTGCCATGATCTGGCGACAGCACTCCAGGCCTTTGTCTACGCTGAACCAGGTGCTGGTGATGTGCTCCGTCCGTATCGACAAACCACGCGAGGCCAGCTTATCGCTGACGCCTGCCAGTGCCGGCTTCACGCGGAGGTCGGGCTCGGGAATCTGCTGTTGCTCCTGCTGCGGCGTCGTCAGCAGCATCATGCCGAACTGCTCGTGTTCCAGGTCCAGCAGGTGCTGCGCCAGCTGCGCGAATGCGGCGTACATGTCATAGCCAACTGTCGTGTAGCCTGGCAGCCCGGTTGCGGTGCGCGTAAACACGACCGGCGTCTTTTGTACCTCGAGCAGGCGCCACAGCTTCTCATGATGCGATTCACTGTGTAGCACCAGCGCATCGACACCCCGTTCCAGCAGCACCCGGGTCTGGGCAAGCTCCTGCTCATCGTCCAGCTCACTGAAAGCGAGCAACACCGAATAACCAGCCGCGGCCAGGTGCTTTTGCAACGCCTCCAGCTCGTGCGCCATGTTCTCGTGGCCGAGAGAGCCGGCCATGATGACGCCGATCGTGCGCGTGCGATGCGACGCCAGGGCTTTCGCGGCGGCATGCGGCACCCAATTCAGCTCGTCGACGGTATCCAGCACGCGCTGGCGCAGGTCCGGTGAAACCTTGTCGGGTTCGTTCAACGCGCGCGATACGGTCGCTGTGGATACGCCGGCCCGCGCGGCAATGTCCGCGAGTCGAATGCCACTCGGGCTGCGGCGGCGCGATCGTGATTTCCGTGCTGCCATCGCGCCTGCCCGTGCCCTCGACTGTTAGTCCAGGATCGCTGTCAGCGTCACGCCGATAAACGTGCCAATCATGTAGCCGAAGATGCCGCACATGATTCCCGGCGTAACCAGCGACTTCCAGCCACGGGCCATCGCGATTGCCGCAGTCGGCGCGGGCCCGACGAAGTTTGCAGCCGATCCGACAATTGCCTCGGCCAGGTCTATCTTGAGCAAGCGCGCGACGAGCAACACCACCGTCACGTGCACGACCAGGATCGTCATGCCGAAGATGAACAGAACGACCGCGGATTCGATGAATGCGGTGGCGTCGGTGCCACAGCCAATCGCAGCGAAGAAGATGAACATCGCCAGCATGCCCAGGTCGAAGTCCCCCTCGAGTTTGTCCATGGTCTGCGGAAACAGATTCGCGACCACCAACACCAGCACCGTAATCAACAGGATGCTGTACTGCTGCATCGCAAACGCATTCGCCAGCAGGTTCGCCGCGGCACAGATGGCAAAGCTCAGCGCCAGGGCCCCGCTGACGTGGGTCAGATGCATGCTTTTCGTCTCGGCTGTCATTGTTACTACCAGTTCGTCGGCCGGGATGGCGTCGATGGTTTTCGATGGCACGAAACGGCGCACCAGGGTCATGGCCGGCAACGCAATGAGAGTCATCAGCGCGAGCACGCTCACGATATTCGACGCACTGAGCGCCACAGTGAACTGTTCGGGCGTCATTTCAACGGCTTTCGCCACAGCCACCACGTTTACTGCGCCACCCGTCCAGCCACCGGTGTAGACGCCGGCCACCTTCGGCCCGATTTCGCCGAGATCCAACAACCAGTAACCAATCACCGCGCCAGCAATCGTGCCGCAGGCACCAATAACGAAGGCAATCATGACGCGCCCGCTTTCCCGCAGAATCTTGCGCAGATCCGCCTTGAACAACAGCAGGGGAATCGCCAGCGACACGACGTACTCGCCCACGAATCCATAGACCGGCGACTCGAACGGCGTCACGCGGAAATTCGATAGCGCGACACCCCCGAGCAGTACCCACAACATGCCGGAGGTCTTGCGACCGAGCCACGTGCCGTCAATCATGAACCCGAGCCATGCCAAACCGAACAGCACCGCGCTCAGCGTGAAGATATCGTCCGCAGCGATCAATGTGTCCAAAGTGAATCCCCAATCCCCCGAAGAGCCCGACAGACCATACTACGAACCGGGATATCCCGCGATAGATAATTGATCCTGCTGGAGAAATTGGTTCTATCGGCAACCGCTACCGCGCGCTCGCATGGCTTGTAGCCTTTCCCCGAGAAAGGCTTATAATCGGCCCCGCATTTGCTGTCGCTTTTGAAGAGTCTGATTGACCTGGTGTCTTCGTCCTCTTGTAAGCGCTATTGAAGGACCTGAGGAGGTACCATGGGCAAGAAGCTATACGTCGGTAATCTACCGTACTCCACCACCGAAGATTCGCTGCGTGAAACGTTCGGCCAGAGCGGCACAGTCGAATCGGCCACCATCATCATCGATCGCGACACAGGCCGTAGCAAAGGATTCGGCTTTGTCGAAATGTCGAACGATTCGGAAGCGCAAGCCGCAATCGAGGCACTGAACGGCACCAATATGGATGGCCGCCAGATCAAGGTAAACGAGGCCAAGCCACGGGCCCCGCGCGATAATCGCGGCGGCGGCGGCGGCGGTCGCGGTGGTCGCTGGTAGAACGCGGCGATCAAGCTCAAGAAAACCCTGCTTCGGCAGGGTTTTTTTTCGCCGGCTGGAACAATTCTGCTGAAAAGCGTTCCTATTGCGATGTACAGTGGATGAAATATGGCCGATTCAACGCTGTCCAAGTTTGTCGAGCAAGCCCTGCAGGAAGGCGCATCGCGCGCCGACACCGAGCAGGCCCTCGTTGAGGCCGGCTGGTCGCGTGAGCAGATCCAGGATGCAATGGACAGCTTTGCCGATGTCGCCTTTCGCGTGCCCGTTCCCAGACCGCGACCGCAGGTCTCGGCCCGGGATGCGTTCATGTACCTGGTCATGTTCGCGATGCTGTATATCAGCGCCTACCAGCTCGGCAACCTGCTGTTCCAGTTCATCAACCTCGGCTTTCCGGATCCGCTGACCGACCATACAGCCAGCACGAACAGTCGCATCCGTTGGGCCACCTCATCATTGCTCGTAGCCTTTCCGGTGTTCCTGTTCGTTGCCCATCGCATTTCGCGCCGGATCGCGCGGGATCCCGCGCAACGTAATTCGGCCATTCGAAAATGGCTCACCTATCTGACGATGTCCCTCGCCGTCTGCATCATCGTCGGCGACTTGATCTCGTTACTGAACGGCGTGCTATCCGGCGAGCTAACCGCCCGTTTCCTGCTGAAAACCGTTGTTGTTGGCGTAATCGCCGGCGGTATCTTTTCGTACTACTTCTGGTCCATGCGAGCCGACGACGAGGCGCTGGCCCGATGAACGTCAACCGGCTGGCCGTGATTATTGCCTCCGTCGCCGTAGCCATAACCGTTGCTGTCGGCCTGTACCTGGCGGGCTCCCCGGGCGAACAGCGTCTGTTTCGCATGGACGAGCGTCGCACGCGCGACCTCGGCCAAATTGCCGTTGCTGTGCAGATGTACTGGCAAGGCCAGCAGACTTTGCCGGCACAGCTACTGGATATCGTCGACGGCCAGCAACTCGACCGGTTACCTGCCGATCCGGCGACGGAGGCCGCCTACGAATACCTGCCCGGCGAGGACCGCTTTCGACTGTGTGCGGTATTCGACCGGCCGTCGCCGCACAGCCAACCGGGCGATTTCTGGGAACATCCGGCCGGGCGACATTGCTTCGAGTTCGATGCGACGCGAATCGACTCGATGGTCCGACTGCCGGTTGGCCGCGCGGTACCGCTGTCTCCTTGACGCCGCAGCGCGATCAGGCGGTCTTGAACTCCGACTGCAGCCAGTCCTCGACCGTGGTTAGTTTCAATGGGCTGATCAGCCGGGCACAAAATTCCCGGTCTTCACTGGTCATCGCAAAGAAATTGCCGGCCATCAGATTACCGTTGATCTGGGAAGCATAGCGAAAGGCGGGTTTCATGCCGACGACGACATAGTCGAAGAAGGCGTTGTATAGCCAGGATGCCTGGCGATATTGCGCGCTGAAACTTGGTACCTCGTCATGAATTCTTTGCGCCAGCTCCTCCGGGGTCAGCACTTCTGACACGGCGTTCACAGTCTTGTGCAGAAACGCTTGGCGATCGAGAAACAGCTGCGGCACGATCTTGCCAATATCCTCCTCGGCCACGTAAGCCAGTCTCGTGCCAAACGGATACGGATAGGACACCCGTTTGGTGCCGCGCAAGCCGAATTTGATCTGCCGCATGTAGGCGGGTTGCCGCAGCAGGGTCCAGGGCAGACTGGCTTCGATAACCATTTCTTCGAGTTGCCACTTCGTGCGGAAATGAATCGGGCTGTCGAGGCCGATATCCTCCGGGTGGCGATCGAACTTGGTCATGGTCTGCCAGATGAAGTGCTTGAGGCTGCCGCAGGACTTGGCGGCATCGATCAGCGCGAGCCCCTGAGCCATTTCCTGCGGGTTCTCGTGCACGTACTTCTTGGCGTGGATGTTGTAGATCGTGGTGCCATAGATCCCTTCGGCGCCCTCGAAGGCGGCGCTCAGCGCATCGGCATCCTCGGTTGCTGCACCGATGACCTCGCAGCCCATCCGGCGCAGCTCGTCCGCCTTGTCGCTGTCTGGCCGACGGGCGGTCGCGCGAACCGTGAAAGCACCTGTCTGCAACAGGTAATGAACGGTCCAGTAGCCCTCCCCGGCCGTGCCGTTGACGACAACGATAATCGGTTTTGTCACGCCCCTGTCCCCCTGAATTGGACCGGATAAGTGTAACCGGCAGCCGCGAGGCGCGCCGCACTGCCTGCAAACTCAATGTGTTTGTATCGGTGCATCGACTGTGATTAAGCTCCGCTCACAGGCTTACCGAAATTGCGACGTGTTCAAACTCGACCAGCGCCTCGAAAAGGACTGCTTCGTGCTCGGCAAACTGACGCTGAGCCAGCTCCTGCTGATGAACAACGCGGCTTTGCCATGGTTCATTCTCGTACCCGAAACAACCGCCGTCGAGATCTGCGACCTGGCGCCCGACGATCAGGCGGAACTGGTCACGGAAATCAATATGCTGTCGATCCTCGTGCAGGGTTTCGAAGGCGTGGAAAAACTGAACATTGGCGCGATCGGCAACATCGTGAACCAGCTGCATGTCCACATCGTCGGCCGGTATCCTGGTGACTACTGCTGGCCCGGCGTCGTGTGGGGCCGCGAAACGCCGCAACGGTATAGTCAGGAAGGCGTCGACCGAATCCTGTCATCGGTCCGCAGCGTACTCGGCGAGCGCTTGACCCCGGCGTAGACCTGGCATGGATATCGAGGAATTCGTGCGCCGACTGGAAGATCCTGTCTTCCTGACGTTGTTCATCGCATTCGTGTGGTGCGCGATCATGCTCTTGATAGCCCGGGTCGGTGGCTGGTCACAGCTGGCCGGTTATTATCGGGCAACCGGTCCCGGCCCAACCCAGACGTGGGGCTTTCAGAGCATCAGCCTGCGCTACTACACGGGCTATAACGGTTGTATCACGATGGGAACCGACGCAGCCGCACTGCATCTGTCGGTGTGGCTCCCGTTTCGTGTCGGGCATCCAAACCTGCGCATTCCGTGGGAGGACCTGCACAAGGCCGCGACGCCGGAGCGTTTCGGCGTCATCCGACTCTTTGTCACCCGCGCTCCCCAGATACCACTTCGCCTGCGCCAGGGGCAGATCGAGCGGCTGGAGGCCGCGCGCGGCCAGCCAATAAACGTTGTAAAAGAGGGGCTTAGCACGAGCTGGTCGTAACAGCGAATCGGGTAAAATAGGGGCGATTCGGGGAATGGAGATGCTGCGATGGACCGACGTGAATTCCTGGGCAAACTGAAGACCGGCGCGGTTGCGACCGGCGCGGCCGCCGCCGGGTTCGGCGCAGCGGCCTATTCCCGTTCCAGGACCACCGTAACCGATGGCACCGAACGCCTGGCCGGAGAGGTCAAGGCACTGGCCAAACGCGTCGACGACATTGACGAGCGACACAAACGCCTGTTCCGGATGATGGTCGCCGTAGCCAGCGTATCGACCGGGCTCGACGCGCTGAATCTGCTCAAAGGTGACCCGTTCAGCTGATGGCAGACGAGCAAAAGCCAGGTCCGGATGAGCCGTCGACGGCCAAGCCCGTCAGGGAGCAATCAGACCTCGAGAGAAACGTGAAGTCGCAATCGACGTGGCTGCGATTGCTCTTCATGATCATTATCGTGCTGTTGTTGGGGCTCGCGCGCGTCGTGACCGCGGCGGTGGTCATCCTGCAGTTTTTCTGGGTGTTGTTCACCGGGGCACCCAATCCCCAACTCGCCGCGCTCGGACAGTCACTCGCGACGTACAGCTACGAAGCCATCCAATACCTGGTTTTCAACAGCGAGCAGCGCCCGTTTCCGTTCGACCTCGCCTGGCCGGGAGGGCCGCCGCAGAGTTGAGGCTAGGCCTGCGCTTCCTGCCAGGCTGTGCAAATATCCCCGGCGCTGGCCGACCAAACGCCCTCGTGCCCGGTAATGTACTCGAGTGCTTCTTCGAGCCTGCCGATACGATGTGGCTGGCCCAACACCCACGGGTGAAGCGACAGCGCCAGCATGCGGCCACCCTGGGCCTCTGATTCCGCGTACAGGTAATCGAATGCGTCCATGACCTGGTCGGCGTACTCACCTTCGGAATGCAGGTTGGCCTGGACTATGAAGCGGTCTTCGAGTTCGGTAGACAGCGGCATTGCCACCATGTCGCCCGCTGACGTGCGGAACGGGTATGGCATGTCGTCGTTGATCCAGTCGCACATGTAGCGCACGCCGTTTTCTGCCAACAGGTCTGGCGTGTCCATACTCTGTGATTTCGAGGGGCTCAACCAGCCGGCTACTGGCTGACCCGTGGCCTCGCGCAGGGTCTCCAGCGACCGCCTGATCAGTCCTGACTCGTCGCCGCGATCCTGGCCACCATAGTGCGGCGCATCCATGTGCCAACCATGGCTGATGATCTCGTCGCCGCGTTCTGCAAGCCGCCTGATCAGGTACGGGTAGCGTTCGGCCAGCCGCGCGGACACCGCAAAGGTTGGCTTGATGCCATAACGATCGAACGCCTTCAGGAACCGGTAGATGCCAACGCGATTACCGTATTCCCGCAATGTGTAGTGCCGCAAATCCGGATACGCTGTCGTCATGCCACCGACGGGCGGAAATGGTTTGCCCTGCTGGTTCAGCGGGAAATATTGCACGGCCACGTTCACCCATAGCGCGAGCCGCTTGCCATGCGGCCACTGCACCGGCTTCCGCTCGGTGAGCATCGACCAGTCGTAGCGATCATGGTCCATGCCATAGCGGCGCCGGGGATATTCGAGGTAGTCCGGATCCAGCGGCATCACGCGGCTCCTTTCGCGGCGATGTCGGCAACCGCCTGATCGTAGTAGTGCTCGATGTAGTACTCGGCAATTTCACGCCCGGTGGTCACCCAGACATCCTTGTGGCCCGTGATGTATTCCAGCGCTTCGTCGAACGCTTTCAGCCGGTGCGGGTGGCTGACCTGGTAGGCATGCAGCGGCACGCACATAACCACGCCGCTTTCCGCGCCTTCGGCATAGAGACGATCGAAATTCGCCTTGATCATCTCGCCATACCGACGCGGCTCAATCTTGTTCACGACATAGACGATAGTGTCGTTCATCTCGAGCGAATACGGCACGGAGATAAACTTCTTGCCGGATCTCACATGCACCGGCGTGGGCTGATCGTCGTGGAACAAGTCGCAGGTGTAGATGCCACCGGCTTCCGCGAACAGGTCCATGGTGATTTCCGTATGCGTCAACGCCGGCGCCAGGTAGCCCGAGCATTGCTGGCCCGTGTGCTTGTGGATAGTTTCCACGGCATCCTGGATCATCGCGCGCTCCTGGGCCTCGTCCATGCCGTACGTATAGCGCGTGTTGTAGATGCCGTGGCTGAAAAACTCCCAGTTGCGGTCCTTGCACAGCTCGATGATCTCAGGATGATGCTCGCAAAGTGCGGTCGATAACGAAATCGAGCCACGCACATCGTATTTGTCGAGCACGCGCATCATCCGCATATGACCAACGCGGTTACCGTAGTCGCGGGTTGCGTAACCATTGACGTCCGGCACCGGTCGCGGCCAGGCTTTGCGATGTGGGTTGACGGCCGGGTCGAGCTCGTAGAACTCGATGTTGGGCGCCACCCAGAACGCCACTCGTGCGCCGTTTGGCCACTCTATCTTCGGGCGGTTTTCGTAGGGCCAGTAGTCGTAAAGACCTGGATCTTCTTTCATTATCGTCGCTCTAGAACGAGCAGCCGCGCGCTTCTCGAATTGGCTGGCACCCAGGGTGCGATTCGAGCCACGATTTCACGGCAGCCACCGGCTCAACGTCCGCATACTTGAGCATGATGTCGCAGAGATTAGCGAAATGCGGGATTTCGTGTTTATCGGCGACGCATTCCTCCGGCACGATGGTGCGGTAACCCGTGGACAGCGAGGCCACGGCGCTGGCGCGCACGCAGCCAGACGTACTGCCGCCGGTGAGTATCACGGTGTCGACCCGGTGCCAGACCAACAGTGAAGGGATCAGTGTGTCGTGGAATACGCTCGCCATGCGCTTGTTGAGTACGGCATCGCGTGCGTGATCGATATCCAGTCGCGGATCAAGCTCCGCCCGCGGATCCCCTACCTTGATGTTCTGGAGCGAATCGGGCGTATTGGTTCGCGTACCCCAGACGCCGGCGTCATCCGCATTGCTCATATACGCAACGTAGGTCCAGATCACCGGCATATTCTTCTGCCGGGCCAGGGCAGACAGTTCATTGATGTAATCGATTTGCTCCGGATCGGTCTGATAGGCCGTCTTGTAACTGTCGATATCGGTGTAGGCTCGCTGCAAATCGATGTTGATGAGCGCGGCCTTGGTGCCAAAACCGAACTTCGCGCGATTGGGATTGGCCTTCACCTCTTCCCAGTATTGGCGGGGTGTCAGGTCCGAGGTCTGCATGACTGGCATATTGATTGTCCTTTCAACATCTTCGGTGCTGTTAGCGGTCTCAGGCCGTCGCGTATACTACCAACTCAAACGAACTCGTTCTCATGCGAAACAAAATAATTCCAGTAGCACTGGCTGTCGTTGTGTTTGCACTCGGCGGCTGGCTCGGCGCCCAGCTCGCGCAGCAACTGCGCGGCCGGACCGATACTGTCATGACTCAGGCCGCCACTGTTTTGCCGGAATCTCGCCCGCTGCCAGTAATCGATTTGCGCGATGCAGATGGCCAGCCCTATACCACGGCCCGGCTCGGCGGCCGATGGACGATGCTGTTCATGGGCTTTGCCAACTGTGGCCATGTATGCCCGACAACTCTGTTTACGCTGGACCAGGCTATTCGGAAGTCGTCGGTGCCGGCGGACGTGCTGTTCGTCTCCGTCGATCCGGAACGCGACACGCCGGACAAGCTCCGCGCCTACGTCAACGGGTTCAATCCGCAATTTATCGGCGTCACGGGCGATTCGGGCCAACTCGATCAACTGGCGATCGCGCTCGGTGCGCCTTATCAGATCACGAAAGATGACGGGCTCTACATCGTGGACCATTCCGCGGCAGTTTTTCTGATCAATCCCCGCGGTGAATTCCAAGCCCTTTTCAGCGCGCCGCACGACGCCGCAGCAATCGCAGCCGATCTGCAGGAAATTATCGGCGCGACTAGTTAGCGCTTGCCAAACTGGCCTAGTCGCGCTGCCAGACCTGCTTGGCGCAATACCCCTGCTTCCACAACCAGGTGTCGGTATACAGAATCTTGTCCGGCACGATCCTGGCGATCTGTCGCTCGAACGGTTTGCTGGTGTCCATGCCGAGATCATTCATCCATTCATACCAGCGAAAGATCTTCATGCCGTGATCCCAGCCTTCGGCATGTGGTTCCAGGATGTGTGCCTGTCCGAAGAATTGCGCGCCCCGGGCAGATTGCCAGCCATGGTAGGCGTGATGCACCGCCACGCAGACGCGGGGATCGCGCAACATCGCTTTGAGTTTCGGCGTGCCCGGATCAGGCAACATGTAGATATCCAGACCATCGGCGTGGTACTCGATCGGACTCGCGATCGGTTGACCGTCGCTTTCGACCGTTGCCAGCACGCACATATTCGTGCTGCCGAGTAATTCCTCGATGCGGTCCTGGAGCTGGTCACGCGGCAGGTCGGCGTCCGGCCACGGCGGCTCGACCCAGGGATAGGCAGTACTCATGTTTTCCTCCTATTGGCCGGCGTCCCAGGGCGACTTGCGCTGAGGATCCATCGCGGCAAAAGCCTTACCGACACTGCGGTCGTCATCGAAACAGCCGACGATGAGGCGACCGAGGTCCGGGCGACCGATGAATCCAAACGCCATGGGGTCTTCGGTAAGGACGCCACGGCCAGTCGGCTCGGTATCCGGTGGCAAACCGCCCGGCCGGATGATGGTGTAGTCGAGGTCACTGTCCATCAGGTGTCGCTCGGCCTGCTCCTTCAGCGGCAAGATCTCCGCCAGAAACTGCCGCGACAACCACGGCACGGCATCACGTGTCTCGGCCACGCCCAGGCTGGTTACGAGGATCAGACGTTTTACCCCGGCCTCGGCGGCGGCATCGATCACATGCTTGTTGGCGATGAAATCCGGCGGCGGGTCACAATTGAGGCAACCAATAGTGGTCAGCACGGCACGATAATTGCCGTCGCCCACGGCGCCACGCACATCGCTGTAGTTCATGCCGTCACCGACGATCAGCTCGACTCCCAGTGGCTCGAGCTGGCTGGTGTTGGACGTTGGGCGGACGAATGCCGTTACCCGGTCACCGCGCTCCCGCAACAGTTTCGTGACTTCATAGCCGGTCCCGCCGGTCGCGCCGAAAATCAGGTAGGGCGGCGCTTCAGGATCACCAATCGATTCCCCCATCAGCTCGAACGTGGACGTCGGTGGCGTCGGCCGCAAACTCAGCACGACAAACACGACGAATGCACCCACCAGGATGACCAGGCCGAGCAGAATCTTCAGCAGCGCCTTCAACATTATCAGGGTCCCTGTAGTCTGATATCAGCCGCTCCCCGCGCGGCGTCCGTATTATATAGGCGTAGGCGGCGCGAGGCTCAGCGGGCCTGCGGCCGGTATCGCCATTCGCGCCAGCGCTTGCCGTCTCGATGCTCGAACACCACGAGCGTAGGAATGGTGCGGGTGCCGGCCCCGTCGCTGTACGTGTCGTATTCCACCTGGACGAGGATATTGTCCAGCAGGCCCCACTTGTCGACCCGGGAATCCACCCAGGCATCGCTGGCGGAGAAGAACGCGCCGAGAATCCGGCGGACGTTTTCCTTGCCCTGCATCCGCGGCACCGGGCCGTCGTCGCGGATATCGTAAAGCACGTAATCGTCGTCGATATTCTCGATCGAACCCTCCAGGTCGCGCAGCATGAATGCTTTCTCCGAGGATTCGATCACCGATTCATAAGGATTCCCGGTGCCGAAGCCGGGGCCGCGGCGAAACACTTGCCGGCCACCGTATTGCACGATCCCGGACAGGGAATTCTGTTCACCGATGGTCCCACGGCCCGTGACTTCACCGTCCACTAGTCGCAGTTTCACGAATTCCCCGGTGAAGAAGTTACCGAGCAGCAGCTCGCCCTGATCGACCGAGGGACTCAGCGCGGCCCAGCCGGAGCTTTCCAGCGGAATGATTTTCCCGGTCGCGCCGGTGTCGGGGTCGAGCAGTACCAGCTTGTTGCCCGTCGCGATGACCAGGGTGCGGTCCGGCATCTGGGACATGACCAGCACCATGCCGGGCCGATCGTCCTGGCCGTCGAATACCGCGAGGTCCGGCAATTGGCGCCGATTTGCCAGATCGTATTGCATCACGCGGTTGCCGGTTTCCGAAATGTAAATAACACGGTTGCCATCGTCTTCCAGCACGAAGCTGGTCACACCATGAATACCTGCCATGCCGCCATGTACGTCGCTCGCGTATTCGTCGAGCAGCCGCCCGTCGGCTGAATAGCGAAAGATGTGACCATCGCCGATCCGCTCCGTGCCGGGCCGGTAGGAAAACTGCGTGGTGTTGAATGGAATCTTGCGATTGGCGCCGACGAGGTGTTCGCCGAATAGCAGGCTGCCATCGGGCGCGAACGCGATGCTGTGAAAGGCGCGATTGCCGAAACTGCGCAGCGGCATCATCTTCCCATCCGGGCCGACCTCGACGACCTGCCACGAGATCGGTGCGAAAGCCCACAAAACGCCGTCGGGTCCGAGCGCCAGACCGCCGAGCTTGTGCGTCGTCTCTTCAATCCACAACACTCCCTTCGGTTGCAGATTGCGGTCGAATTGCAACAAGCGCCCGGTCCCCGCGTGATCGTCATCCGGAACGTCCATGACTGTGGCTGCCACGAACACGTCGCCAACGGCGAACGGCTGGAATGTGGAGGTGCGTTCTTCGGCTGACAGCGCCGCGCCGGCGCTCAGGATCAGGACGATAAATCGATGCATACCTCGCCTCCGGTAATTAGCAGGTCTAGTTCGCGGCGCAACGGAGCGTCGGCGCCATGCGGTCCGGGAAACGCCAGATGTAATTGTCGGCACGACGTTCTTCCGGTTCGATGAAACCGTCTCCGGAGAGATCACAAAAATAGTCGAGCAATTCAACGGCGGGTACCGCGACAGGCGCCCAACCGGTCGATTCGCCGGTTAGTTGCGACAATTGCGTCGTCGACACGGTGGCATCCGGATACACGGCATTGGCAGTTCCCTCGACCACGAAGCCCGTCACGGGGCCGGACTGCCCGACAGCAGTCACGGGCCCGGTCGCATAGCCACTTTCGATCGTCCCGTTGTTACGGCCGACCAGGCCGCCGACCGCATCAGCACCGCGCACCCGGTTGGCGGCGTAAGTATTTCGCACCATGCTCAGCGAATTGAAGCCGACAGCGCCACCGACGTTATTGCCGGTCGCGACCACGTCACCGGTCGCAAAGCTGTTCCGAACCCGCGCATCGGTGTTGACGCCGACCAGGCCGCCGACATCGTTGACCGCAGTGACCTTGCCGGCCGTACTGCTGCCAAGCACATAGCCAAACGTGTTGAGCCCGACCAGGCCGCCGACGCCCCGCTCGCCACTGACGTTCGCGGTGCTGCGGCTCGAGAACACCGCGCCGGTCATATCGCCGACGAGCCCGCCGACGGCTTGCTGTCCTGTGACTGAGCCGGCGGATCGGCTGTCCATCACCAGGCCGCCGCTGCCGCCGACCAGTCCGCCAACCGCCATGGCGGCCTCGACCGCGCCGCTGACGTCGCACTGAAAGACGACCCCGAAGTTCGAGCCCACCAGGCCGCCGGTACCGGCGCGGCCCCGCACCACGACATTCTCGACGCGCAGATTCATGATGACACCGGTCTCCGCCAGCACACCAAACGGACCGACGCCACCACGCTCGGCATGATCGACAGTCAGGTTGCGAATGGCATGACCCTGTCCGTCGAACACGCCGGCGAATCCGAACTGGCCCAGCGCGCGCATGCAATTGCCCGTAGCACCGCAGTTGCCAATCGGCTCGAAATTTCCAGTACCTGTAGCGTCCAGATCGCGGACGAGTTGGTACGACCGCGACAGGCGTTCGTCGATGGTTAAACCGGTCGACGATCCGGCCCGTTCGCCGAGTGTCACGATTGCTTGCAGTTGCTGCAAATTGCAGATCTCGTACCGACCATCGCCGTTGCTATCGACGACGAACTCGTCGGCGTCGTCCGGCGCGGCGTCGTACCGGTCGGGCAGCCCGTCTTTATCGCGATCGGCCTGGCTGTTCGTGCCAACATCCGGCGCGACGCAGTCCCCACCAGTCGCCGGCTGGCTCGTATCAGCCGCAAATTGCGCGCGCGCCTTCAGCGCAAAGAACTCAGCCGTGCGCGCGCCGTGATCGAATTTCACACCGCCCCGTCCCGCAGGCCCGCGAGCCCCTGGCGGTCCGGCCGGTGGCGCGGGTGACGCATCGCCGGTCAACGCGCTCTTCTGGCTCGCGTAATAGGCGGCGATGTCCTGCAGGTCCTGCTGGCTCTTGTTCAGCACGGCACCTCGCATCAGCGAATCGGTGCGACCCCCATCGACATAGGCATTGAGCGCCAGCATCAGATACTCCTCGTGCTGGCCGCCAATCCGCGGATTCACCGGTGACGGACTGTTGCCGTCGGGTCCATGGCAGGCGAAACACTCTACCGCCAGTTGTTTACCGCGAACCGGGTCGCCGCCGGCGACACAAACCGTTACGAACAACGGGCTGATGCCGAGCAGGATAGCCGCGGGCGCGAACCAGGGCCCGGTCATGCGCCAGCGCCCGCGAGGCGCGGGCGCGCGAAATACAAAGCCATCGTGATGCTCCCGAGTCAAAAATGTCGCTCGCATGCTCACCGTCCCGATATAGTTTTGTCGTTATTTGTTCTGCAGGCGCGGGTCCTGAATGTCGCGCGTCTTTACGTCGTCATAGAACTCGTCCCAATCCGGTTGCACGAGCTTTTCAGCCATGGCGCGCACATAGGTATCCGGGCCGAGCGGACACTGCGCGTAGAGCGACTGGCGCCAGCCATCGGCGCGCTTGTTGTAGATCGACAGCACCCGGTCAAACCCGTGCCGTGGCACGCCAATCGGGCCCGGCGCGCGAATCTTGATTTCAAACCAGTGGTCGTAAAGCGCCAGCGCAACACCTGGCGCGAGTTCCTTCACCCACAATTTCGAGTAGCCCCAGCGAAAGGCGTCCAGGCCTTTCTTCGGTGGAAAGATGTAACGGTCGAGGACGTCCCAACCAATCATGACGTCGTAGAGTTCCTCCGCGACGTACATCGGGGTCGGATCTTCACGATCCCAGATTTCGGTCGGCAGGCGCCACCACTCCTGGGCATTCCAGATGGCCTCGGTGCGGGCCAGGACCGCGTCGATTTCCGCCTTCAGTTTTTCGTCGCAGGGTGGATACTCGATTTTCGCCCCGGCACGCGTGTGATTCCCGGCTTCAACGCTGCGGTCGGCAACAAAACCGGCCATCAGTGTTGCAAAAGCGAGTCGTGACAATAGTTTGCGCCGGGACGGATCGGCGACGCGCTGCTCCGACATAGTCTTCTCCCCCGCTGCGACGATTTCGTGGACTTTGTTACATGGCCGGGTTCTCGGCATCGACCCAGTCGGGCCGGCCGGGCTGGATGCCCCCATGCAGTTTCACCTCGGCCTGTGGGTTGGAAGTCCACAGTTCCCTGGCAAACCGCGGAATCGCCATGGCGGCGACCGGGAAGCATTCAACCATACTGCCAACGCCGACCGGCATGCCGGTCAACGCATAGCAAAAAAAGTCCCGCTCGGTGATATGCCAGAAGCCCGTCATGCCTTTCTGGTTGGTTGCCGCTGAACCATCCGTCTTGAAATAGACCTCGAACGGGAAGTTCTCACCGGCTGCTGCGTCTTCCCAGCGATACAGCACGCGGTTGAACATGAGGTGATTCCAGAAACTCGGCCAGCGCTCGGCCGGCGGCGCCGATCTGTCGGCGACGGCAAACGCTTCGGGTGGGCGCTCCCAGTCAACGGCGCCGGTTTCGATCAGCATGAAATGAATAATCGCCGGTCGATCAGCCGCAGGCACGGCTTCCGGGATGCCCATGATGTTGCCGGGCAGATAGCCTGTTGGGTCGTCCAGCCAGGCGTCGAGCCGGTCGGGCGACCACTCGAACCCGGCTTTCTCAAGCGTCTCAGAGTAGCGGAAATCCGCCTTGCTGCCGGCCACGCGATCGAACACGCCCCACAGGTTCGGCCCGGCGATATTGCTGCTGGAATCCGCCAGCGTGTGGCACGCGCTGCAGCGGCCCTGGAAGGCCTGCTTGCCCTGCATGTAATCGGCTTCCTGCAGCGCCGCCATCGTGAGGCGCTCCTGACCCGCTGCCGGTACCAGCCAGACGCACAGTAGAATGACGCCGGGAATGGTCCTTCTCATCAGCTTCCCCCGCTGTATCCTGTCAGCCCGAATACTAGCGGAAATGCGACGAGGCGCCTTTTCTAGCGGCAAAACACGAGCTTCAGGCGTCCATGCAATGGTTGCGGGAGATTGTCGGCGGTTAGCAAATAGCGGATTGCAACTTTGCGACCGCGCAGCTCCCGGCCGACCGCGATGCGCAAAGGCGTATCCAGGAGCGTGCAACTCTCGCTGGCACCGAGATTACCGAGTTCGATCCGGAAGGTCGCGCTCTCGCGGGTCCGGGTGACGTTCGGATACCCGAGCAGACGATTTTCGACGTCGGACTGGTCGCTGTCGGGATCGCTGACAATCCGATCCGCAACCTCGAAGCCGGCGGTTTGCGGCAAACTAAAATCGACCGCAACGTTTTGCAAGGAACCGAGGTCACCCACGCGCAAGGTGAAATTGAGTTTCACGGCGCGTTGCTCGAGGTAGTAGTGCCGATCCGCATCACGGTAGTCATCCGCGATGTGGTTGTAATTTTCCACCAGTGTATCCATGCCGCGTCGGATGAACGGCATGTCGGCGCCGAATATGCGTGCATGGGCCAGACGTGCCATGCCGGTATCCTCGCGTCCGAGTATCTTCTGCGCACTCTTCCTCGCATCCATTGCCAGGCGAATTTGTTCCCTCGCACGCAGCGATGGCGGACAAGAGGTATCCGGGATTTCGACCTCGAGTTGTTCGTTATCGGCGTTTTCGCCAAAGCCGATGCGAACCGGCGGCGTGACACCCTTTTCACGGCGGCTGTAGATTCGTTCCAGATCCTGACGGCGCGCTGGTCGAACGTCTGCACCGTCCCGGATCCAGCAGGCCCCGGTGCGCATGTCAGCAGCCACCTTTTCGCGCGTGACGTATGGCGGATTGTCGCAGCCCGAAATCTCGATCGCCGCCAACCGGTGACCATCGAGCTCGGCAAAGACCGGCGCGACGGTCAGGCTCGGTTCCACCTGGGGTAACAGATCGCGGACAAATTCCTGCAGGCGATTCGCTGCCTCCGAATCGATGCCGCGGACCTGCGGACGTGTCAGACCCGGCTCGACGCCAACCAGGATCCAGCGCGAACCCGGGTAATCCAGGTTCGCCATCGCAAGCACATCGCGAATCAGCATAGCGCGCTGGTCTTCGGCGTAGCTACCCGGCCGGCACAGTATCTCCGGGGCATCGGCGGGTCGGTCAAGCAGCTCTTCCAGCAACATCATCAATGCGGGCGGAATAATCCCGCGCTTACCTTAATGTCCCGCCGGCCGCTATTCCGCGATTTTGGTCGCAGATCCGGGACGACGCGGCCCAACGGGAGACCGCCGCTATACTGCGGTTTTACAACGATTTCGGGGGGCAGAGCATGTTTCAGAATCTCGATCCGGCCCGCCTGAGCCGCGGCGACGTCATCAGTCGGCGGGCGGCGCTTTTGGGCCTGGGCGGCATGGGCGCCGTGGCCGGTGCGGCGGCGCTGGGCGGCTGCGGCTCCCGACCGGAGCCGTCAACCACCCGCGAGAGCCTCGGTCTCGATTTCTCGACACCCGAGGACAATCTCACCGCGTGGGTCAAGCTGGCCTCCAGCCTCGAAGATGGGGTCGAGACCTGCGGCTATTTTGCCGGCACGCAATATGCCGTGGTCGGCACACAGGAAGTCATCAAGCCGCTGTTCCGGATCAAGGGTTTCGGCATGAGCCGCGTGACGCGCTTACCGGATGGCCGTTACCAGAATCTGCATCGCGAAGTCGTTTATTACCTCGACCTGAAAGAAGACCGGATTCTCGAAACCTGGCAGAACCCGTATACCGGCGAAGAAGTCGAGGTATTCCACACGCATAATGACCCGGTCAATTCACACTACGCGACCAGGTTCAAGCAACGTTTCGGCAGCCCGGAAACAGGCATTGAGGAAGTCGAGTTTCCGTTCATCCTGCCCTGGGACATTTTCGGTGACCGGGCCGTGGTGTCTTTCTCCGTCAACACGCGCTGGCCCAGCCCGCTGCCGCCGGAAAAGTGGCCGCGCGAACACTTTGGCGAGTGGTACCGCACCAGCGAATACTTCCAGATCCACGCGAGCCTCGCCGACCTCAATGATCCGGGCATGATGAAGGTGCCGTACACCGGTGCGTGGCAAAAAGTCGCGCCGTGGCATCCCTGGATGCTGATGGACAACCGCGAAGGCGGCATCGTCGGCATCACAAACGTGTTCTCCCTGGACAGCACCGCTGAGCTGCCGCCGGTCGTGCTGGCCTACACCGAGAAGAACTATCCGAAGTACCTGCACGCGCCGGACGAATGGACCGAGCCAAACATGGCGACCTGGGAGACTTTTGCGAAGGAACGCACCCCTGCCCCGGTGAAAAACTAGCGGCCCGGTTCGACTCAGCGATAGCATCCGTCCCCGGGCGCAGTGCGAATACCAGTCTGACGGTGTTGTTCTCCACTCATGGCCTGGCTAAAAAAACCACTCGATTCCTCCCGCTGGCCCGCGCTGCAAGATAACGTGCTGCCCTACGCCGGCCTGCTCACTTCGCTGCCGGAGGAACACGCCTATGAGTGTGAGGTGGACGGCGACCTGGATGGCATCGGTGGCACGCTGTACCGCGTCGGGCCGGGGCTCTATGACCGCGGGCCCGATCGCAAGCGCAACCTGCTGGACGGCGACGGCATGGTGCAGGCGCTGCGCATCGATAACGGGCGCGCGCACTTTCGCAACCGTTTCGTCAGGACCGACAAATATGTCGCGGAATCACAAGCGGGCCGTTTCCTGTACCCAACCTTTTCCTGCCATGGTTCGGGCCCGTTGCACTACAACATCGGCCTGACCCTGCCCAACCAGGCTAACACCACCGTGCTGGCGTGGGACGACAGGGTCTGGGCTTTCGACGAGGGCCAGCCACCGTACGCCCTCGATCAGAATCTGGACACGCTCGGCCAGCCGTCGCTCGATCCGGAGCGGCCGGACCTCGCGTACTGGGCGCACTGGAAGCTCGATGCCACACGCCGCCAGCTGCATTGCCTGTCAATTGCACAGGGTCGCACCGCAACGGCACAAATACTGTCGCTGGCGACTGACGGGAGCGTCGCTGCCCGCCGCGACATCGAATTGCCACGGCGCGTTTACATCCATGACTGGTTCGTCACCGAGAACTACTTCGCTTTTCTGCTACACCCGGCGTATATCGATTTCGGCAAGATGTTCCAGGTCCTGATCGGCAGGGAAACTTTTTCCGAAGCCATCCAGTGGCGACCCGAACGCGGCGGACTGCTGATTGTGGCGGAGCGCAATAGTGACCGGGTCCACAACATCGACGTACCAGCCTGCTGGATGTGGCATGCGATCAACGCCCATGACGAAAACGGTCACCTGTTTCTCGATTTCATCGGCGCCGAACTGGGCGGTGGCCTCGGCAGCGACGACACACCCATCTTCCAGATCATGCAGGGCATCGTGCCGGATGACGTCGACGAGGTCGCCAACTTCCCGCGACGCTGGGAAGTCGACCCCGGCACGGCCCGGTACACCGAACACTTGATCGACGACTCGGCCAATTTCGAGCTGCCGTCGGTGTCGGCAACGGAGCGCGGTACAGCTTATTCAGCCGCCTACATGGTCCGCGCCGCACCGGGCGAACTATTCCCGAACAGCATTGGCAGGCTCGAAGCAGCCGACCTGAGCACCGATCGTTACGAGTTTCCGAAAGGAAACTACTGTGGTGAACCCGTACTGCTCGACGCGGTCGATTCCGGTCGCAGTCGTCACCTGATCACGCAGGTCTACAGTGCGACCGACAAGCGCAGCTACTTTGCCGTGTTCGACGAGGCGAGTTTCGCCGACGGGCCCGTCGCGCGTATTCAGCTGCAGCATCACGTACCCGTGAGTTTCCACGGCTACTGGGCCGCGGCGATTGGTGGTGCGTTCCTGGAATCCGGCGCCTGAAAAGAGAGACCCGCCAGATGGCGGCTCTCGACCCCAGGGGAATGTCCGAAAAACTCAGGCGTTGCGTCGACGCCAGAGGCCCAGGCCAGCCAGCGCGGACAGGAATAACGGCAACGCAGCCGGCACCGGGATCTGGCTCAGTTCCTCGGAGAGCTTTTGCTCCAGGACCGGTTCGAAATCATCAAAACTATCGGCCGTCAAGAAGAAACCCTGCGGCGTGCCACTCACCAGGTCCATCAGGAAGTCGGCATCAAGTGCCTGATCTTCCGGATCAAAGACGCCAATCGCGTTGACGAAAATACCCTCGCCGCGGGCGGCATCAGCCGCGTCAATCGCCAGGTTCCTGTCGGCAATATTCTCCGGGGACGGCGGAATGGTCGTAAAACCATCAGAATTTGGCCGGGTGGGAAATCCGTCGGTGGATATGTCGATGATCTGGACATCACTGTCGATGCCGTTGTTCACGATTCCCGGTCTGTTCACGACGCCGTCGCAATTAACCTCACCGAGTATCAGCAGATCAGGACACCCTACCGGCCCACCGAACGCAGCAACATTCAGTGCCGTTGCCGTCGCGGTCTGGCCGCGCGGCTGCGGCAGGTTTTCGAACCGCGCGCCGAATGCGGCGGCTTCTTCATTATTTCTGATGGGAGTCCACTCCAGGTAATTGAATACCTCGAAGTTGCCCCACAATTCTTCCAGTGACGTATTCGTTGCATCGATCGTATAGCCGGAAAAGGTGTAGGACGCGATCCAGATTTCTTCAACGCCCCGGGGCGTAGCGAAATTCGTAAAGAAATCATTGCTGAGGACGTTTCGATAGCCGGTCCACTGTTGTTCCCACGGGATCGACGTGATACTGCCCGAACCGTCCAGAACCAGCGCGAGCTCAACCGTTCGACTGTGCGCCGGTACCGTGATAAGTAGCAAAGATGTCAGCAGAGCCGCTGAAAGATTTTTTATATGACGCATGACCGCATAGGCCCCCTTAGGCCAGTGTTGTTCTCGTTTTTGCGTCAACGGGAGCAATTACAGTAGCAACGTTTGGGCCTTGCGGCAAATGCCGCACTGCAAATGTACTGCATCGCAACATCAAGCCAGACCACCACTGGCCCGGCGGCGCCAGCCTGCCGGCACCAACCATTTTGACATAACCCGCCTGCCCTATACTCGCGGTGCTTTTTCGTCAACGCAATGCAGACGCAGACGATGACCACCGCGCCAGACGAACCGATTAATCCGCTCGAGCAGGTGACCGGCCTGATCCTGGCCGGCGGGCGTGGGCAGCGCTGGGGCGGGCAGAACAAAGGCCTGGTGGATCTCGGCGGGAAAGCGATGGTGACGCATGTGCTGGAGCGACTGCGCCCGCAGGTCGCAGGAATCATCATTTCGGCGAATCGCAACCTCGACAGCTACCGGCGTCTCGGCTGCCCCGTCATCGAGGACGCGGACGACAAATTCGGCGGCCCGCTGGCCGGCATTGCCGCCGGCCTGACCGCCGCGACAACGGAGTGGGTGACGGTGGTGCCATGCGACTCTCCCCTTGTGCCACGCGATCTGGTGGCCCGCCTGGTTCACGCGGTAGCGACCAGCCCGCAACGGATTGCGATTGCACACGATGGCGAACGGGAGCAACAGCTTTTCGGACTGTTGCATCGCGATCGGCTGTCCGCGCTCGAAGACTATCTCGCCTCCGGTGAACGAGCTGCATCACGCTGGTTCGCTGCACAACAACCCGCACTTGTGGATTTCAGCGATTGCCCCGAGAATTTCCGGAATATCAACAGGCCGGACGACCGCGCCGATATCGAAGCGCTGCTGGCCCATGAACAGACTCGGAACAGTCACTGAGCCGCGCGCATTGCGAACCCATTTCGAACCCATTGCGAACAAATGAGCAGCAAGACCCGAACCGGCACGGAATCCGATTGCGGCACCGGCCACGACTCCCCGACCTTGCCGGTTGTGGACGCGCTGTCCATTGTCATGGAACACGTCCACCCGATTACCGACGTCGAGCGCATCGGGATTCGGGATGCACTGGGCAGAATCCTCGCTCACGATGTGCGGTCCGCCATCGACGTACCGGGTCACGACAACTCGGCGATGGACGGATACGCACTGTCCGCCGGCGAGCTACCTGAAAACGGCGTTGCAGAACTTCGTGTCGCCGGCACAGCGTGGGCCGGGCGGCCGTTCGCGGATACGGTTGGCGGCGGTGAATGCGTGCGCATCATGACCGGCGCACCGATTCCCGCGGGTGCGGACATGGTCGTCATGCAGGAGCATGTCGAACGTGACGGGGACCGGGTGACGGTGACGGGCCCGCCTGAACCCGGCGCCAATATCCGCCGCGCTGGTGAGGATATTGCGGCAGCTACCGTCGCGGTGGCGGCCGGCACCCGGCTCGACCCGGCACACATCGGCTTGCTGGCATCGGTCGGGCAGGCGGACTGCGAGGTCTTTCGTCGACCGCGCGTGAGTTTCTTCTCCACCGGTGACGAACTGCGCCAGGTTGGTGAAACGCTGGACGCAGGCCAGATCTATGACAGCAACCGGTACACGCTGCATGGCATGCTGACACGCGCCGGTGCGGCGGTCACGGATCTCGGCGTGATCCCTGATCGCGAGAACTCCCTCAGCGAGGCGTTCCGAGCCGCGGCCAGTAGCGACATAATTATCACGTCCGGCGGCGTTTCCGTTGGCGATGCTGATCATGTCGCTGGCGTTTTTGGCGAGAACGGACAGATCCTGTTCGGGTCGGTCGCCCTGAAGCCCGGCCGGCCCGTCGTGTTCGGTACCAGCGGCAGCGCCCTGTTTTTCGGCCTGCCCGGCAACCCGGTCTCGGCCATGGCCACTTTCTATACCTTCGTACGCCCTGCCTTGTTGAAGCTCAGCGGCCATCGCGGCCCCGATCCGCTGCTGACCATTGCTGCTGTCAGCCGGACCGGCTGCCGCACGCGTAAGGGTCGCCGCGAACTCCTGCGCGGCTTCCTGACTGCAACCAGCGACGGCTATGAAGTCGAACCGGCCGGCCGGCAAGGATCCGGGCGGCTCAGTTCCATGGGTCTCGCAAACTGTTTCATCGTCATCGACGAAACACAGGAAGACATCGAGCCCGGCAGCACGGTACGCGTGCAACCTTTCGCGAGCTTCGTTTAAACGGAATATTCCAACAATGATCCGCACTCTTGCGCTACGACTGGGTGGACTGGCCCTGTGGCTCGGGCTGGCCGCGAACAGCCAGGCAGACACGGTGATTGCCCTGATCGCCGACGGACCGAGCACGCGGCCGTTGATTTCGGCCGCATCTCTGCAGCAGGAAATCGAGGCGCTGATGGAGGGCGAATTCGTCGTGCGCCTGCCGGAGGACAAGCGTATCGATGGTGGCTGGACTCTGGATGGAATCCGCCAGGCGATCCGCGCGGCACTCGCCGATCCGGATGTCGACATGATCATTTGCCGCGGCATCATTACCTGCAATGAGCTGGCCGGGTGGCCGGATCTGCCGAAGCCAGTAATCTCACCGGTGGTTGCCGATGCCAGGTTCCAGAGTTTTCCGCTTGCGGATGGTGCCAGCGGCAAAAAGAATTTCGTGTACATCACGAATTTCCAGAGCCTGGACGCGGACCTCAGCGCGTTCCAGACTGCCGTGCCTTTCAAGAAGCTGGCGTTTCTCGCCGAGCAGGTAACCGCAGAGTCGATCGAAGGGTTGCGGGAAGACAAGGTCCGCGACCTGGAACAGAAGCTCGGCATAGAAGCCATACCGGTCGCAACGACCGGCAACGTCGAGGATTTCCTGGCGCGAATTCCGCCTGACGCGGAGGTCGTCTACGTATCGCCCCTGCTACGTTTTGGCGCCGTTGAAATGCGGCGGCTCGCAGATGGGCTGATTGACCGCAAGTTGCCAAGTTTTTCCTTGCTCGGTTTCAGCGAAGTCGAAATGGGCCTGTTACTGGCCGACAGCGGTCGGCCGGAAGATTATGTGCGGCTGACGCGACGGATCGCGGTCAACGTACAGCGCATCCTGCTCGGAGAAGAGCCGGGTGACATCCAGGTCGGCCTGCAGTCCAGCCGGCGCCTCGCCATCAATATGCAGACAGCTGCCGCCATCGGTTTTGCGCCGCGCTATGCGGTGCTGGCAGATGCCGAGCAACTGTTTCGCACCGATCTCGCCGGCGGCCGCGAGGTCACGCTGAACCAGGCTCTGAACGCAGCTCTGGAAGCGAACCTCAATTTACAGGTCGTGGAATTCAACCCGCAGATCGCGGACGAGGATACGCGAACGGCGCGTGCGGAATTGTTGCCGCAGTTCGAGCTCAGTGCCGATGGCAGTACGATTGACGACGACCGCGCCAATGCCTTCGTGCGGTCGGAACGGAGTATCGACGGCGAACTGGCCGGCCGACAGGTCCTTTACAGCGATGACGCATGGGCCGGCTATCGAATTGCGCAATACCTGCAACAGGCAACCGACCAGGAATTCCGGCTCGCTGCACTCGACACGTTACGAATCGCGGGAAGCAGTTACCTCGGTCTGTTACGCGCGCTGGCCCTGGAGAGCGTGCAACGGTCCAACCTCGAAGTCACGCGCGCCAACCTCGGACTGGCGCGAGTGCGGGAGTCGATTGGCTTTTCCGGTCGGGCAGACGTGCTGCGCTGGGAGAGCCAGATCGCGCGTGATCGCCGTAACCTGATCGACAGCGAGGCGGCCCGACGCCAGGCCGGCAACCAGTTGAACCAGGTGCTCAATCTGCCGCAGTCGGAGTTAGTGAAGCCGCTGGACTCGAGTGTCGAACTGGCGCTGGGCCTGTTTACCGCGCCGCGCTTCCAGGCCCTGATCGATAACGCGACGACCTGGACGACCTTCCTGGATTTCGTGGTCGAGCGGGCCATTCGCACAACCCCGGAACTGAAGCGGCTGGATCTGCTGACCCTGGCGGGTGAACGCAACGTGACCGCGGCCGAGCGACGCTTCTGGCTACCGGAATTTGCCGTCGAAGGTTTCGGCGGCCGGAACTTCTATCGCGGCGGCGCCGGTTCCGATGTCGCGGCCTTCGGTATCGACGACAACTCGTGGGGCATTGGTGTCGGCGCGACTTTGCCAATTTTCAGCGGCGGTGCCCTGCGAGCGGACCTGAACCGCTCACGGCTATCGCTGCGACAGCTGCAACGTCAGCGTGCGGCGGTTGAGCAGGATGTCGAGACCCGGGTGCGTATTTCGATGGAGGCCGCGGCCAGCTCGTTTTCCGCGATCGAACTGACAGCCGATGCGGCCCGCGCCGCAACGGAGAACCTGGACCTGATTACGGATTCCTACTCCAAGGGCGCCAAGTCGGTCACGGATCTGATCGACGCCCAGAATGCGGCACTGGCCGCGGAGCTGTCTGCAGCCGAAGCCAAGTACATCTACCTGAATGACGTCATCACGGTGCTGCGCGAGGCGAACGATTTCTCCCTGTTGCTGGACGCGCAATACGCCAATGACTGGTTCGCCGAGGTGCAGGCGTATTTCCAGTCCCGGGGCGTGCAGCTCAACTGACAGGGACCGATAGGAGACCACGACAGTGAATGGCAAGCGACTCCGGGTTGTCCCGCTGCTCCCCACGCTGGCCGTCCTGCTGGGCGCCTGTCAGCAGGACGCACCCGAAACAGAAACCCTGATACGCCCGGTGCGGTATGAACGCGTGGTTTCATCCGGCAGCGCGCAGCGCCGCGAATTCTCGGGGGTCACCAAAGCGGCGCTGGAAGCCGATCTGAGCTTCAAGGTGCCCGGCAATATCACCCGCATTCGGGTCAATGTGGGCGATACGATTACCAGCAACGACCCCGTCGCGGAACTCGATCCGACGGACTTCGAAGTGCAGTTGCGCGAAGCTGAAGCCGGCCTCGAGCTCGCGCGCGCGGAAGTCCGCAATGCGCGCGCTGCGTTCGATCGCACCCGCGAGCTCTATGAGAATCGTAACGCCTCGAAGAGCGACCTTGACAATGCCCGGGCGATGTCGGAATCCGCCGGCGCCCAGCTCAGGGCAGCCCAGCAACAACTGGAAGCCGCGCGCCTCCAGCTCTCCTACACGAGACTGACTGCACCGCAGGCCTGCTCGGTGGCGCAAAAATATGTGGAGCCAAACCAGAACGTGTCCGCCGGACAGCCGATCATGAAGGTCAATTGCGGCGACTGCGCCGAAATCAGCGTGGACGTGCCGGAGGTGTTCATCAGCCGAGTCGAATCGGGCAGCACCGCGACCGTAATCCTGTCGGCGTTTCCGGGCCGCGAGTTCGTTGGCAATGTCACTGAAATCGGCGTGGCGCCGAATCGCAGCAGCGCCACGTACCCGGTGACCGTCGCATTGAGCGACGAATGCCAGGACATCCGGTCCGGCATGGCGGCCACGGTTTCGATGCTGTTGCGCGGCCCGGCCGATGCGGCGGGTTTGTACGTCCCGCTGGTTAGCGTGGGCGAAGACCGGGACGGCAACTTCGTCTACGTGCTGGTCCCGGGCGAGCAGGGCCGGTGGATCGCCTCGCGGCGCCGTGTGGAGGTGGGCCCGCCGACACCGGACGGCATTCTCATCCTCGACGGCCTGGATGAAAACGAGCTGATCGCGACCGCCGGCGTGCGACGGTTGAACGACGGCCAGGTCGTGACGCTGCTCGGTAGCGTGAACTGAGCATCACCGTGAATATCACCGAATTCGCGATTCGCAGAAACCGGGTGTTCTTCGCCGTGCTGGTGACGCTGATCGCCGGGGGATTGTTTACGTATCAGTCCATGCCGCGCAGTGAAGATCCCGGCTTCATTTTCCGCTTCGCGCTCGTGCAAACACTCTTTCCGGGCGCCAGCCCGGAGCGGGTCGAGATGCTGGTCACCGACAAGCTGGAAAAGGTGATCCAGGAAATTCCGGAGATCGACTTTATCCGCAGCCAGTCGAAAACCGGCGTATCCCTGATTTTCGTCAGCATCAAGGCCGAGTACACGGATATGCGGCCGATCTGGGACAACCTGCGTCGCAAGGTCGAGCGTGGCGAGGGTGATTTGCCAGACGGTATCGTCGGACCGTTCGTGAACGATGAGTTCGGCGATGTGTTCGGCAGCCTGATCGCCATTACCGGCGACGGCTTCGACTACCGCGAGCTGAAGGACGTGGCCGACGAAGTGCGCGACGAATTATTACTGATCGACGAAACCGCGAAAGTCGAGATCGTTGGTGACCAGGAAGAGCGCGTGTTCGTCGTTTTCGACAATTCGGCGCTCGCCGACCTTAACCTGTCTCCGATCCAGCTGATGCAGGCACTGCAGGCACGCAACATCATCATGCCCGGCGGCGACCTCGCGACCCAGTACGAGAAGATTGTGTTCGAACCGTCGGGGAATTTCGAGTCGGTCGAGGACCTGCGGCGGACGGTCGTCGCCTTACCCGGCAGCGACGCGCTGGTGCGGCTCGAAGACCTGCTCTCCATCGAGCGCGGTTACGTCGATCCGCCGGCGACCATGGCGCGATACAACGGCGAGCCGGCACTGATCCTGGCGGTCTCACTCAAGGATGGCGGCAACATCGTGCGCCTTGCCGAGCGCATACGGGCCGTCCTCGACCGGGCCCAGCGCGTGTACCCGGTTGGGATTGATTTCGACATCGTGTATTTCCAGGCTGACTCCGTCGAAGACAAGATCCGCATGTTCACCTCGAACCTGCTGCAGGCCGTTGCGCTGGTTGCGCTGGTCATGCTGATCTTTCTGAAGCTGCGCACGGCGCTGATCGTATCGAGCCTGATCCCGGCAACGATGATCATCGCGTTTCTGGTGATGGATCAGTTCGGTATCGGGCTCGATCAGATGTCGCTGGCCGCGCTGATCATTTCGCTGGGCATGCTCGTCGACAACGCGATCGTGATGTCGGAGTCCATCATCGTGCGGCTCGGCCGTGGCGAAGAAGCGCTGAGCGCCGCGGTCGCATCTGCCCGGGAACTGCGTTTCCCTTTGCTCACATCGTCACTGACAACAGCGGCGGCTTTCTTGCCAATCTTTTTGTCGGAATCGGAGACCGGCGAATACACGGCCCCGCTATTCAAGGTCGTCACGATTACCCTGCTGTGTTCCTGGGTACTGGCGCTGACGCTGATTCCGGCGCTGTGCGTGAAATTTCTGCGCGTCGAAGTCAGGCCTGATGTGGATCCGCTGGATAGACCCGCCTACCAAATCTATCGGCGTTCCCTGTTGGCCATGCTGCGGCGGCCCTGGTTGAGCCTGGCAGGTGCGATCGCAATATTCGCGATCACTTTGCAGGGATTCGCTTTCATACCGCAGCTCTTCTACCCGCCCAATGACGCCCCGACGTTCACCGTCGACCTGGAATTGCCGGTCGGTACTCCCATAGAGCGCACGGACGAGGTCATGGCTTCGATCGAGCGCTTCATGCTCGACAACCTGATGGCCGGTAATGGCCAGGGCGGGATAAAAAACTGGTCCACGTACATCGGCGAGGGTGCGCCGCGGTTCAACCTGCCCTATGAACAGGAACAGCGGAGTCCGCACTACGCGTTCATGCTGGGCCACGTGAGTGACAATGAATTGCTGGACGAGCGATTGTTCAGCCAGATCGAGCAGTACGTACTGAACACCTTCCCCGACGCCAATATCACCGTGCGGCCCCTGCCGTTAGGCCCGCCGGCCTGGCCTCCCGTGGCAATCCGGATCATCGGTCGGGATACGAATCAGATCTTCGACCTGGTCGATCGTGTGAAGGCAAAGCTCGAGACGGTGCCAGGCACCAAGCAGATCACCGACAGCTGGGGCGCCCGAACCAAGAAGGTCGTCTTCAATATCGATGAGACCCGCGCGCGGCTGGCAGGCTTGAGTAACCAGGACATCGCGATCTCGATGCAGGCCTATGTCTCGGGCATGGAGACGACGGAATTTCGCGAGGACGACAAACTGATCCCGGTGGTCCTGCGCTCGCGCGCGGCGCAGCAGGCCGATACGGCCGGCATCGCATCGATGAATGTTTATTCGCAGGCCACCGGTCAGTCAGTGCCGCTGTCACAGGTCGCGACACCGGAAATTGTCTGGCAACCCGGCGTCATCGAACGCCGCAATCGCCTGCGCAATGTGACCGTGGAATCACTACTCGAGCCCGGCTACACCGCGGCTGAGATCAATACAGCCATGCGACCGTGGCTCGAACAGGAAAGCAAGGGCTGGCCGTTCGGCTACAGCTGGGAATTCGGCGGCGAGGCGGAAACCTCGGGCAAGGCCAACGAGTCGATCGCGGCAAAAATCCCGGTTGGCATGATGATCATCGTGTTGCTGCTGGTGGCCCAGTTCAATTCCATTCGGCGGCCGATTATTGTTCTCATGACTATCCCGTTCGCACTGATCGGCGTCATCATCGGGCTGCTGGTGGCCCGATCCTATTTCGGCTTTATGACGTTCCTGGGCGTGATTTCGCTGGCCGGGATCGTGATCAACAATGCGATCGTGCTATTGGACCGTATCCGCATTGAGAAGGAAGAGAACGGCCTGGAGATAACCGATGCCATGCTGCTCGCCGCGCAGCAGAGACTGCGGCCAATCCTCCTGACCACCGCGACCACGATCGGCGGCCTGCTCCCGTTGTGGCTCGGTGGCGGCCCGATGTGGGAGCCGATGGCCGTCGCAATTATCTTTGGCCTGGCATTCGCAACCGTGCTGACGCTCGGGCTCGTACCCGTGCTGTATGCGCTGCTATATCGCGTCGACTTTCGCGCGTATCAGAACGCCGCGGTCAGCTGAATCCAGAACTTGGTGATGTCCTCGGAGAATTCGTCGGCATCGTAGCTGGCGAATTTGATCAGTACGCCATAGTGTTTCGCGAATGACCAGTTGGCCGAGGCATTCCATTCCTTGCCCAGGTTGCCGCTGCCGTTTTCCTCGTTGTAATCGTGGTAAATGAGCTGGAACTTGCCGCCGATCAGCTTGGCGGACAAGCCGACGTACAGGTCCTCGATACCTTCGTTGGTTCCGGTGTTGCTGCGACCGATAAAACGGTCGGCCCAACCCTGAAACTTGTGCAGCGTCGCCAACGGCGTGCGGAAACCGGCGCCCACTTCGTCGCCACCGCCAAGGACTTCAAAACCCATATAGAAGCTGAATTGCTGCCAGTCCAGGCCGCCCTTTATGAAGTAGTAGTCGGCATCGTATTTGGATTTGTTGCTGCCGTGATCCTCCTGGTAGGCGTACTCGGCGACATAGTTAACCTTGAAGTCCTGTGACAACGGCGCGGCACCGTCGAGCCGGATGCCGAAGGTCCGGTTGGAGAACGACGCCGCGTCGTCCAGGTCGATGAAGTACAAATAGCCACCCAGGTTCAGCGCCTTGTTGAAACTGTATTTCGCATCGATAAGGTGGCTGTTGCTGTCGAGTTCCCGCGCCGGCGAACCGCGTTCCGGGCCAAAAATCCGGTTCACGTTGAAGACGTAGGAATAGAACGCCTTGAACGGGCCCTCGGCGCCAAAGCTGACGGCGATGGAGTCGTAAGTCTGCTCGTTCTGTCGCCAGCCCACACCACCGATGTACCGCTGGTTGAAGCGATTGATGCGCTGCCGGCCCAGAATGATGTCCGTGTTTTCGAAGCCGGAGTAACGGATCAGCGCCTGGTTGAGATCGGAGCCTTCCGGGTCGGCAACCAACGGACGTTCTGACTTGCCGTTCCGGGTATCGTTGAACGTGTCGTTGCCGACATGACGCACGTCGTCGAACTCGACCAGGAAACTCCAGTCATCCCCGATGCGCGGCGCGAAGCTCAGGCGCGATTTCAAGGTGCTGGCATGCGCGTCTTCGGTAAACAGGTCCTCTTCGACGAATTCGTAGCGATACCGAAATGACAACTTGATGGTACCGTCTTCGATCGCCTTCGTGATCGTGTCGGATATCTTGTCGGCATGCGCCATGCCGCTCATCGCGATCCCGGTCGCGGCGAGCACTGCAGTTAAAGCTCTCATGATCTTGGCTCCCGATGGATCGGGACCGGCTGGCCGCCGGTCCCGAACCCTCCCTCTAAGGCATTACGCTGGGACTAGTAGATGTCGTTCACCGTGTTGTAGACGTTGAATTTCCCGGTGGGCGTGATCATTTCCTTGCCCTTGATGACCTTCTTCAGCTTGCGCGTCTTGTCGTCCACGACCACGATCGCGGACTCCTCTTCCTTGCCGCTCCATACCGAGAACCAGACCTCGCTGCCGTCTTCGTTGTACTCCGGATGCACGACGCGTTTCGGGCCCGGCCCCAGCTTGGCCCATTCGGCGATCGGCAAGACCTCGAATCCGGCGTCGAGATCCTCGACGTCGAACACCGCCACCGACTGGCTGATCGCTTCCTCGGGATTCAATGCGGTATCGACCCACAGGTTCTTCGACTTCGGATGCGACTTCACGAACAGCGAGCCGCCGCCCTGGCCTGCGAGGATCTTGACGGGTTTCCAGGCGTGTTGTGGATGACCCTCGGGATCCGTTCCGATCATGGTGATCTTCTCGTTACCCAGCGCACTGGTCACCCAGACCGGTCCATATTCAGGGTGGGTGAAGTTCGCGCCACGACCCGGATGCGGGATCTTGTCGACGTCGATCATTGCGGCCAGCTTGCGCTCCTTGGAGTCGACCACGGCAATCTTGTCGGATTGATTCGCGGCCGTCAGGAAGTAGCGCTTGGTCGAGTCCCAGCCGCCGTCATGCAGGAACCGCGCGGCATCGATCGTCGTCACACCGAGATTTTCGATATCGGAGTAATTGACTAGGAGGATTCGGCCGGTTTCCTTGATGTTGACGATGAACTCGGGATGCTGGTGCGAGGCGACGATCGCAGCCACCCGGGGTTCCGGATGGTATTCCTGCGTATCGACCGTCATGCCGCGCGTTGACACGACTTTCATCGGCTCGAGGCTACCCCCATCCATGATGACGTATTGCGGCGGCCAGTAAGAGCCAGCAATTGCATAAGTGTCCTCGTAACCCTTGTACTTGGATGTCTCGACCGAACGGGCTTCCAACCCGACACGAATCTCGGCCACGGTCTGCGGCGGGTCCATCCACAGATCGATCAGGTTGATCTTGGCGTCGCGGCCGATGGTGTACACATAGCGGCCGGAGTACGACAGCCGTGAAATGTGCACCGCGTAACCAGTGTCGATAATGCTGACGATCTTCTTGGTATCACCATCGATCAACGCTACCTGGCCACTGTCACGCAGTGTTACAGAGAACAGGTTGTTCAGGTTCAGGCTGTGTTGCGGCTTGGTCGGCCGCTGATCGACCGGAACGAACACCTTCCAGGTATCGCGAATCTCGGGCAATCCGAATTCCGGCGGCGCCGGCGGTTCGTGCTGCAGGAAGCGCGCCATCACATCGACGTCGTCATCGGTGAATTCACCGGACGTGCCCCAGTTCGGCATGCCGGCCGGCGAACCAAAGCTGATCAGCGCCTTCAGGTAGTCCGTACCCTTTTCCTGCGTGATGTCCGTGGTCAGCGGTTTACCGGTCGCGCCCTTGCGCAGCACACCATGGCAGCCGGCGCAGCGTTCGAAATAGAGCTGCGTCGCCTGCTGGAATTCGTCTTCGGTCAGATCGGGCGCGCCCGGGCTGCGGACCATTTTCACGTCGCCGACAATTGCGCTGGGCGCGCCTTTGTATGCCTGCAGGGCCTCGGGTGTGCCCGTATGTCGCTCGCCGGCGCCCTTCTCGGCCTGCAGACCCGCAGCATTGCGGTAACCCGACACATCAGCGAGTGTGAATGTGCCGCCAGGATTTCCCCAGCTGTTGCGCACGTAGTTGAGGATCGCCACCAGCTCCTCATCCGACAGATAGCTCATTGCCGGCATAACATTGTTGTATGTCACGTCGTTGACGACGATCGGGCCGGACATCCCTTCCAGGGTCACTTCCAACAGCCGTTGCGGATCCTCGGCGATATAGTCCGATCCGGCCAGCGGCGGGAATGCGCCCTTCAGGCCCTGCCCGTCGGCCTGGTGACAGGCGGCGCAATGCTGGACGTAAAGGGCTTCACCGCCAGCGGCGCCGGCCTGGGCGAGCTTGACCTCGGCCTGGTGTACCAGCGGTGAGTCGTCGTCCACTGCGGCATGGGCAGCGAACACAATAAAAACAGGCACTAGCGCAATCAGGCGCCGTGCAGTGACACGTGGATTAAACATGAGAACCCCCCGGTTCGGCCGCTGTTAAAAGCCCTGTCTGGATCAAGTGCATGATCAACGAATTCGCCAGCGCGACAATACGGAGAATTCCCTATTCCGGCCGTGGCAGGCCGCAGAACTGTTACCGGACTAAGACGAACTAGAAATAGAAGCGCAGTGTGGCCCCGACCTGGCGCCCTCGCGGCAGATTCACTGCAAAACCCCGCGGGCTGCCGCTCGGGCGCTCGCCGGCCTGTGGAAAGCTCGGCAGAAAGCCAGACTGCGTATCGAAGTACCGCCCGATATCGGCCGGCGTATCGTCGTCCAGCAAATTCCGTGCCCACAGGCGAATATCCCACGCCCCGAACCGCAGGCCCGCCTGCAACCCGACCAGGTGCCGATCACCGGTTGCGATCAGATTGTGTTCCTGCGCGAAACGCGACGATTCGTAGCTCCAGTCCGCCGTCAGGTAGCCGTCACCGATACCGGGCAATTCGCGGCTCGCCATAATGACTGCAGACGCCATATGCACCGGTACGCGCGGCAACCGGTTACCGGCAACGCTACCAAGCCGCTCATTGTCGGCAGGACTGCCGTCACTGCCGCGCAGATCCGCCTGGTCCACGCTAATGTAGTTCCGGTACCGGGCGTCAGTCCACGCATAAGTCAGATCGAGACGCAGAACCTGGTTCACAGCGAAACCAAATTCGGCTTCGAATCCGTCAATGCGAGTTTCTCCGACGTTGGTTAACAGCGATGCCGTGCGGCCGTCGGCCAGTTCGACGAGCGTAGTGAGCTGCTGATCGTCGACATCCTGACGGTAAACTGCCAGCGAATAGCTCGTACCGCTGCCGGTCGATCCTTTCAGCCCCAGTTCGTAACTCCATACGGATTCTTCATCGACCAGGCGATACTGCTCGTCCGGCACCTCGGTATTGAAGTCGCCGGGTTTGACGCCTTTTGCCACATTGGCGTAGAGACGCAGATCCTCGCGGGCCGCGAACACGGCCGTGAATCGCGGCGTCAGGCTGCGCCAGCTGTTACTGAAGCGCCCCTCGAGCTGCCCGGTGCCATCATTGAGGCGATTGGTCAGCGTGATCTCGTCCCGCGCCCACCGGAATTCGGCGCCCAAAGTCAGCCGGTCAATTACTTCAGTTTCGATGGCACCGAACACGGCGAAGTTTTCGACTTCCTCCTGCGACAATGGCCCGAGATTCGGCGCGGTCATCACCTGGTCGTTCGCGTCGAGGAAGACCCGCAGGTTGGAACGATCATCGAGCTCACCTGCATAGGCGTAGGCACCGAGACTCCAACGCCAGGCCGGGTCCCCAGCCGACATGAGGCGGAATTCCTGCGACAGGTCCGTTTGCCGGAGTTCGTCGCGCACGGTGAAGAGGCCGGGCGCGACAAAAAACACCGGGTCGTAGGCGGCGTAAGACAGATCGAAACCGCGACCAATATCATCGTGGACGTAGCCAGTGACGCTGGTGAACTGAAACTTCTCTGTCAGCTCCCAGTCCACGCGCAACGACGTCAACCAACGCTCCTGTTGTACGCCTGCGCCGCCGGCCTGATCGAGCAGATCCGAAAACAGGTTGACGGGCAGGCTTACCGCGGTGCCAACGTAGTACTCGCGTGCCCGCGGCGCGTCGGGAGTCCGCTCGCAGCAGTTGTTCAACGTGCGCGGCTGTAACGTGACCGCGAAATGCCCGTCGTCCGAATCCTGCCATCCGACCCTGAAGTTGACACTGACGCTGTCAGACGGGCGCCAGCGGAGTTTCGCCGTAAGCTCCGTCTGTTGCTCGTCGCCGATTGCCGAGCCGTCGCGTTGATTGCGGTATTCGCCACCATACTCGTCATACCCGGCACCCACGAAGAAGCCCAAGCGGTCCGTGATTGGACCCGAGGCCCAGGCCTTCAGGGCATAGCTCGAGTGCTCACCCGCGCTGGCGCTCACTTCCCCGGCAAACTCGTCACCCGGCGCACGTGTCACGTAATTGATCGCGCCAGCATAGGTACCGCGACCGTACTGGGCTGCCTGCGGGCCGCGCAGTATTTCGACGCGTGCCAGGTTATTCAGCTCGGTCGATTGCACCGAGCCCCCGACGTACACACCATCAACGAAAGTTGTCAGGACCGACGTGTTCGCGACGCCGTTCCGAATCGTTGTCAGTCCCCGCATCGTGGGCCGATAGGAAGACACCTGCCGGCCGAAGCCGGCGTCGAATCCGAAACTCGGCACGAATCGAGCCAGCTCTTCTAAACGATTGAGGTTCAATTCCCGGATGGCATCAGCGTTGAATACGGACACCGCCACCGGCACTTCGAGCAACGATTCCTCGCGTTTGCGCACCGTGACGACGATCTCCTCGATAGAAGTGCTCGATACATTGGCGGTAACCGGCACCGGCAGCAGACAAACGAGCAAACCAACTGTTAGCCAGCGAAACACTTTTCAAGCATCCGCCCGTGGCCCGGTCAGGATTGGCCAGTACACCCATGTGAACAGTGCGAAACTCGACACCCAGCCGACCGCGGCCAGGTCAATCAGGGCCGTCGATGCACCGGCAAGCACCGGCCCGAGCACGCGTGTTAACACGGCCAGCATCAGCAATCCGTAGGCAACCACCGTCAGCCGCGCGGCTTGTAGCGCGCGGCCGGTATGACCGAGCGCAACCCGTGTCGTCACCGCAAGAATCATGCTGCCGATACTGCCCATCGCGAGCGCGTGCAGGGCAGCAGTAAATGGCACGAGTTGCCCGAATGCGGACAAGGCCAGCAGGCCATAGCCGATGGGCAACCACAGGTAGGCGACGTGCAACACAAACAGCAGTGGTTCGGAGGTCGTTTCAAGCCCGCGCCAACCGCTCAGGCGATAACCGTGCAGCACGGCTGCAATGGCTGCCATCACCCCGGTTATCGGGTGTGGAAAAGCAATCGTTGCGGCCAGGCCGGTGAGGACCGTCGCGAGTATCGTCAGGATGTCGAGGCGCGTATTCCCGCGCGGAAGCCGTGTCGCACCCCGTGCCCGCAGCCAGTTTGCCGTGAAGCTGGGTACGATGCGCCCGGCAATGATCGTCACCAGCACGAGGATGATATGTATTGATTCCAGCAAAGCGCCCTGCTCGACTCCCGGAACCAGGCCCTGAACACCAAGGTGATAGCGCAGATTCATGACTGCCAGCAGCACGACGATGATCACGACAGGATAGTTACGACGATTACGCGCGCCGATAATCTCGCGGCCGACAACGATGCTCAGCATGAGCGCGAATAGCAGATCGACCGTCGCAACAATCACGGCCGGCAGGAACGTGTCGAACAGCATGACCAGACGACCTGCCAGCCAGGCCAGAACGAGGCTGGCCAGCAAAACACCCTGGACCGGCGGCCGGCCGGTCCATGTAGCCACGGCCGTCAATACAAAGCCGGCAATCGCGGCCAACACAAAGCCGAACAGCATCTCGTGGCCGTGCCACAAGACACCGTTGCCGGTCAGCGCGACCGGTCCCAGACCGTGCAGTCCAAACACCCAGAGGGCAATAACCAGCATCGCGAACACGCCGTTCAGCAAAAAGAACGGCCTGAACGCATAGCTGAGAAACGGGTGGGTCGCGCCGGTCATCGGACCGGCATGATAGGCGATTGCCGGTCAGGGTTTCACAGCCACGACACCGGCATGGTCGCGGTCGCTGGAATTAGCGGTACCGCCGCGAAGAAAGCGAGCCTCCAGGATGTCGAACCCGGCGGCGATGCAAACGCGCGCGAGAATGTCCGGGTCCATCGGGTTGATGTAATCAGGGTGTTCGGCGGGATCAGTCCCGGGCGGCAGGAACTGCGCATAGTCAGCGATGAAGCCCGGCCAGTCCTCGCCGGCAGCTTTACGCCGTTCATACTCCGCGGCGTGATCGCGCCACGGGCCAACGTAGGGCGAGTCGGCCACGAGATATGCACGCCCGCCTGGTTTTAACCAGTCATGCATCTTGCGCACGGTCAATTCCACGTCCGCACCATTCAGGAAATGCAGCACCCGCGAAGCGAGCACCGCACCGAAAGTCGCCGGCTCGAAATCGACATCCGGCAATACGGCCGTCTGGCAGCGCACATTGCCGCGCAAGTGTTCGGGCACGCGCTCCGCAAGAATATCGAGATGGCGCGGTTCAATATCGCAGGCCAGCACCCGCGCGCCCGCTTCCAGCGCGGCCAGCGTGGCGATGCCGTAGGCGCAGCCCACATCGAGAACCTCGTCGTCCAGCGTGCCCGCGTAGCGCGCGAAGTCAGTCGAGATCTCGTCGAGCGCGACTGTCATCCAGCCGGTGTTGTTGAGCGTTGGGACCAGGCCCTCGACTGGGGAGTCTGGCAACAAATCGTTGTTCTCTGGCATGACTCCTATATTATGGCGCGCATCGTGGCCGATTTCAGATTGACGTCTGCAGTAGTTGAGCACTTGCCTGCGCTGGGAGTTATCGCCTGGATACTGCTGCTTGGGAGTGGCGACAGTCACGCCCAGGTCAACAACCCGGACTACGCGGACTACCTGCTGGTCGGTCGGTTCGGCGAGATGTGCACGATGTGTGAGGCAGTGGTGCTCTGCGAGCCGGGCATGGAGCAACGCAGTCGCGACGGCGTGCCGGACAACGGCAGTTTCGATCTCTATCACCTGCAAACCCGCACGTTCTGGTCGCAGGTGGGCACGATTTGGGAATGGTTCCTATCGAATTTCAACGAAGCGGCCGTGGACGGGCACACGCGGCCCGTGCAGATCTACCGGATCGACGACGGGAACTGGTCTGATCCAACCGAACAGGAGGCCCGGCTGACGCTTGACCCGCCGCTGCTCGCTATCGACGGGCTGGCCGTCGACCGGGCCAGCTACCAGTGGCGGCGGACGGAGGATGCAGCTCCGGTCGGCTACTGCCAGGTATTGCCGCTGTGGGACTCGCTCGACGTCATTGCCGCGCGCCGGCCGGGAGTTGACCCGTGACGGATCCCGTCGCGCCGATCTGGACCGCGGCATGGATCCGCACGCATCCGGTGCGTTTCGTCGGCATCTGCCTGCACCTCGGTTTTCGGACGCTGTTCGGCATCTTCTGGCTCGCGGCCGGCATCAACAAATTCCAAAAGCAGTGGCACACCACCGACATACTTCGCGAGATATTTCTCGACCGTCTGACACAGCTTCCACCAGACAGCTTCGCGGTCTGGTATCTGCAGAATTTCGCGATACCGCTGTACAAGCCTGTTGCGTGGGTCATTGGGGTCGGGGAAGTCTACGCAGCCGTGGGACTCTTATTGGGACTGACGACCCGCTGGGCCGCAGGCATGAGCCTGTTCATCCTGATCAATCTCGCCATCGGCGGCTACTACGATGCGTCGCTGATTCCGTTCTTCATACTTAATACTGTTTTCCTGCGCTGGCAGTCCGGACACTGGCTTGGATTCGATCGACTGCTGGTGCAGCGCTACCCGCAGTCTCTCTGGTTCCGGTGACTGCGCGTCAGCTGCGGGTCAGCTACCGGTGATCGGCAGCGCGGTCGTACATTTCAGCGTATCCATCACGAAACTCGAGCTGACATCCAGCAGCTCGACCTTGCTGATCAGCTTGCGATAGATCCGGTCGTAGTCCTTGATATCGCGTGCCGCGATTTTCAGCAGGTAGTCGACATCGCCGCTGGTGCGATAGAACTCCAGCACCTCCGGCATTGCATCCAGCGTCCGCGCGAAATTCCGCAACCATCTTTCGTCGTGCCGGTTCGTCCGCACCATCGCGAACACGGTCACGCCCATGTCCAGTTGTTCCGCGTCCAGCAAGGTCACGCGACCGCGGATCACGCCGCGCTCCTCCAGATCACGGATGCGCCGCCAGCAGGCGCTGCGCGACAGATTGACCAGCTCCGCCATGGCCCCCACAGACAGCGTGGCATCGCCCTGCAGGGCCTGCAGCAGCTTGCGATCGATGCTGTCCAGATCCGCCATTGGTTTTGTGAAATGCGTCTAATTTCGATCAATTGTAGCTCATTTATCTAATTATCGATACTTTTGTTCGTTATTTTTGTTATCTAGCGCTCAATTTAGGAACAATGTTCGACGGGCGCCGACCTATCCTGAAGTCTCTCAGGTCCGGAGGAGGTCGCCGCCATGCATCGTCTGTTTACCGAACACCCGGCCTCGGTTGGGGAAACCTATTTTCAGCACCTGTGTTCGGCGTGGTATTTCGCCGCGAACATGCTGCTGGGCGCGCTGGCCTGCCTGCTGCATGGTCTGCTGCCGTTCCTGTTCGAAAAGACCGGTAGCGGACGTATTGCGCACCTGCACGACCGGATGATCGTGAACCGGTCGCGACTGCCTCACGAACCCCAGCATTCCGACACGCTCGGTCCTGGCAGCCTGCACGGCGGCACTTCGTGAGTCAGCTCGGCGCCCGGATCAACACCGGGCAGTCGCTTCTCAATCGCGGCGGCATCTGGCCGGGCCTTGCACTCGCGCTCGGTCTCGCCCTCTGCGCGCAATACCTTGCGCGTGTAATCGGGGTCGACGGCCTGGGATTCTCGCGCAGCCCGGTTAGCCCGATCCTGCTCGCTATTCTCGGTGGGCTGGCGCTGCGGAATCTCATCGCCTTGCCGAACTACCTCGACGACGGCATCCGCTTCGCTCTAAACCGGCTGTTGAAGCTCGGCATCATCCTGATGGGCATTCGCCTGAGCCTCGTGACTATTGGCGACATCGGCCTCGAGGCGATCCCGGTGGTGATCGCCTGTATTTTGACAGCGCTCGTCGTCGTGAACGTGGTCAGCCGCTGGCTTGGCCTGACGCCAACACTCGCCGCGCTGATCGCGGTCGGCACGAGCATTTGTGGTTGCACCGCCATCATGGCGGCAGCACCGGTAATTCGCGCGTCGCGCGCGGAAATCTGTTATGCGGTGACCTGCGTCGCGTTGTTTGGCACCGTTGGCATGCTCGCCTATCCGTTCCTCGCGAACTGGCTATTCGGCGACAATCCACTGGCCGCCGGCATGCTGCTGGGTGTCGGGATTCACGATACGTCCCAGGTGGTCGGCGCGGGCCTGTTGTACGCGCAATACTTTGGCAGCGAGGCCGGCCTGGACGCTGCTGTCGTGACCAAGCTACTTCGAAATCTCAGCATTATCCTCGTGGTGCCTGCTCTCGGAATCATCTATGCGCGCTCCGCGCAACGCGACGACCACGAGCGAACGTCGCTGCACAAGACCTTCCCGTTATTCGTGGTGGGCTTCGTGTTGATGAGCATGTTACGGACGCTGGGCGATTCCGGTGACCGGGCCTTCGGACTAATGAGCCAGGCCGACTGGCAATTTGCGGTCTCTGGAATCCAGCAAATATCGACGCTGTTGTTGACGATCGCGATGGCCGCGGTTGGCCTCAGCACCAATCTGCGCGGCATCCGCGGGCTCGGACTGCAACCCGCTGGCGTCGGGTTGCTCGCGGCCACCGTTGTTGGCGGCGCCGGGATCCTGTTGATCAGCACGCTGGTATAGACGCCGACCTCGTTCGCTCGCACACTGCACGCATGGGCAGTTGGCGAGCCATATTCGTAATTCTGTTGCTCGTAGCGGACGTCCCGCCGGCGTACGCCACACCCACAATAAGATTGCTGAGCAACTCACAGCTGTGCGACAGCGAACGGACTTTTTGTTTCCGCGGCTCGCTGAGCTTCGATCAGAATCCGAGATTGCTGCGGCTGAATGGGCGCGTCCAGAAAGCTCCCGGCCCGGGGATGTTGCGAATCATATTGACCGGCACCAACCGTCTGGAGCACCGGCGTTATGCGCCCATGGAGCTACGACTGCGTGGAACGTACAGCGAAATCATCGACCACAAGATGATCCCCGACTATCCGGACGTGTATTCCTGGGCCATCGATCGGGTGGAATATATCGTCGACCAGGGCGTAGACTGACCACCGCATCCACTTGACCGGGTTTCCGGAGGAGGCTGGGATGCGAATCTTTGCTCTGCTCGGCGCCGCTGTGCTCGCTGCAGCACCTATCCACGCGCAATCCGTTGATCCTGGTGGTTGGTACCTGGGTGGCGGCCTTGGCATCACCAACGTGTTTGCCAATGAGGACGATTCATTCTACGGGTCGTCCGATCGGGGCAGCTCCGATACCGGCTTCCTGATCAACGGTGGTTACAGGTTTAATCGCTACTTTGCGGTCGAGGCCGGATACCTCGACGGCGGCACGCCCAGCTTCAGCAGTGACGCCGTCCTGTTGAGTGACCCGGCCGGTGTGTTCAATACCAACGTCGAACAGGAACTCACCGCCTTCAAGGCTGTTGCGGTCGGCATCCTGCCGTTCCTGAATATCTGGGAGCTGTACCTGGAGGGCGGCGCGGCGTTCTGGGACGCAACCAGCAGTCAGGTGCTCACGCCAGTGA
>JAAUXY010098791.1_pt1 | contig 42806 bp, 43 predicted proteins | sample 7278121 | NCBI WGS metagenome assembly JAAUXY01 (sample SAMN14350117, study PRJNA611818) | marine sediment metagenome | isolation source: surface marine sediment (1.8m) | place: French Polynesia: Moorea | collected 2018-08
CGAAGGCCGCGCTTTCCCAGGCGTCCGAGAGCGAAAGCACCTCCAAGCCCTTTGGCAAGGACACGCCCGCCTTCCTGCTCCGGCCGGTCAAGCTCGCTGCCGGCGGCTGAGGCCCGGCCGCCGCGGGCGAGCCCTGACGGACATCCGTAGAGCCAGGACGCCATGACGGACGGACGCAGAGACGATCCGGTTTGGGCGACGCTCGCCGCCTTCCGGAAGTACCGGGCCGATATCGGGCACGGCTGGGAGGCCTTCCTGCGCGAACGTCTCCTGGGTTGGGCCCTACGCTGGACGATCGGCTTCTTCGGGATCTTTCTGGTCACCTACTTCTATCCGGACTTCGCTTGGCTGTGGTGGGCCGGCGCCGGTCTCGCACTGTTTTCCCTGGCCTTGCTGCTGGGCGGGCAATGGCTGATCTCCCGAAAGCTCGCACAGGCGGAGGCCTCTCTGGACGACCTGGAGACGACGCTCGAAGAACTCGAGGCAGAGGGTCTGTTGACCGACGGCGAGTCGCGTCCGGAGACCTGAAGACCGCGCTTGCCCGTTGGCGCAGGCGTCCGATCGGCTATGATCCCGGAAGCGCGGTGGGAGGAGTCGGCATGCAGACTGTCTTCATCATGGTCAAGTGCGAGTTGGGCAAGGCCTACGACGTCGCCGACGGCCTGGTTCAGAACCTCGAGCAGGTCTCGGAGGTGCACTCGATATCGGGCCAATACGACCTGCTGGTGAAATGCTATCTGGCCGACGACGACGACCTCGGCCACTTCGTCACCGACCGCATCCAGACCCTGCCGGGCATCAAGGACACCTTCACCCTGGTCGGCTACAAGGCCTTCAGCTAGAGGCTTGCCCTCGTCGTCCGACCCGGCTGCGGGCCCCCGCAATCTGACGCTGCGCTTTGCCGGCTTCTACGGCGTGGTCTTTCTCGTGCTCGGTGCGCAGCTGCCCTATTGGCCGCTGTGGCTGGAGGCGCGCGGGCTCTCCGGCAGCGAGATCGGGGTGCTGCTGGCCGCCGCAGCCTGGATCAAGGTCGCCAGCAATCCGCTGACCGGCTACCTCGCCGACGCCAGCGGCCGGCCTCGGCTGGTGATCGCCGCACTGATGGCCCTCGGCGCCCTCGGCTTTGTCGGCTTCAGCCTGGCTCAAGGCTTCTGGGTGCTACTGCCGCTTCAGATCCTGACCGCCGCCTGCTTCCAGGGATTACTGCCGCTTGGCGAAAGCCAGGCCCTGGCCGCGGTCCGTCGCCACGGCCTCGACTACGGCCGCAGCCGCCTCTGGGGCTCGGTCACCTTCGTCGCCGGGGTCCTGGCGGTCGGCGCCGGCCTCGACTTGCTCCCGGTCGAGAGCCTGCCCTGGCTGCTGGCCGCCGGCCTCGGTCTCGGGCTGCTGGCGGCACGGGCCCTCCCCGCCTCTGCCGAGGAACGGCAAAGGCCGGGCAAGGGCGACCTGAAGCGCCTCCTGTCGGATGCGCCGCTGCTGTGGATGCTGCTGGCCGCGGCCCTGGTCCAGGCGAGCCACGCCGTCTACTACGTCTTCTCGGCGGTCGCCTGGCGGGCGGCCGGGCACGGCACCTTCACCATCGGCTGGCTCTGGACCGAGGGCGTGCTTGCCGAGATCCTCTTCTTCCTGCTCAGCGGCCGGATCCTGGAGCGCGTCCCCCTGCGCGGCCTGGTGCTGCTGGCGGCGGCCGGCGGGCTGCTGCGCTGGAGCGTGACTGCAACGACCACCGAACTGCCCATTCTGGCCGCGGTCCAGCTGCTTCACGCGGCGACCTTCGCGGCCGCGCACCTGGCCGCCGTCCACGTCATCGCCGCGCGCGCGCCGGACGGCCTCGCCGCCACTGGCCAGAGCCTCTACGCCAGCGTCAGCGGCGGAGTCCTCATGGGCTTCGTGATGCTGGCGATCGGTCCGCTCTACGAGCGGCTCGGGCTCCAGAGCTTCTATGCCATGGCCGGCCTCTGCGGCCTGGCCTTGATCTTGATCTTCTTAGCGCCTCGTGTTTCCTCGGCAGGGGAACGGGAGGGCCCGCCATGACCACGGACCGAAGCGACCCGGCCGCGCAGTTCTCGCGCCAGGCCGAAGCCTATGTCGCCAGCGCAAGCCACGCGAAGGACGCCGATCTGGACATCGTCGAGGCGCTGGCCGACTGTCGGGCCGGGGACCGCTGCCTCGACGTCGCGACCGGCCCAGGCAACGTGGCCTTCCGCCTGGCGCGCACCGCCGGGCTGGTCGTCGCCTGCGACATCGCGCCCGGCATGCTGCAGGTCGCCCGGCGCCAGGCCGAGCAAAAAGGCCTGACGAACCTCTGCCTCGTGCGCGCGGCCTCCGAGGCCCTGCCCTTCCCCGCTGGCGCCTTCGACGCCATCACCTGCCGCATCGCGCCGCATCACTTCCGCTCGGTGCCCGCCTTCCTCGCAGAGGCGGCGCGTTGCCTCAAGCCCGGCGGCCGCTTCGTGCTCGAAGACAGCCTTGCCCCGGAGACAACCGAGGCCGCGGCCTTTCTCGAGGCGGTCGAAAAGTCGCGCGACGCCAGCCACGTCCACACGCTGTCCCGCGCGGAGTGGATCGGCGCCCTTGCGGCGGCCGGGCTGCGCATCACCGACGAGCAGGTCTTCCGCAAGGTTCACGACTTCGGGCCCTGGATCGAGCGCACCGGGCTCGAGCGCGGCGCCATCGATGCCATCGTCGCGCGGATCCTGGCCGCACCGGCGGCGGTGACCCAGGGGCTCTTCGAACTCGACGGCGATCGGGTGACTCGACTTCACGACCGCAAGCTGATCCTGCGCGCCGAGATCTGATCGAGCTTCCGCGCTCGCAAATGCCTGCAAAGCGGTCGCAGGTGATCGCTCAAGTCGCTTGTCGCCCTTTGCCGCGATCTGATAGCTTCCGCTTTGCCCGAGATAACAGGGGGGTAGAACGACAATGATGCCGGGCTGCTTCGCAAGAAAATGATCAAGGCACTCCTCCACGCGATCAGCCTTGGCATCCTGCTCGCCATCATCTGGCTGACCCTTTCCGGATTCTTCCAGCCCCTGCTCCTGGCTCTCGGCGTGGTTTCCTGCGTCGCCGTGGTCCTGATCGCGCATCGCATGGACGTGATCGATCACGAGGGCCATCCCATTCACCTGGGCTGGCGCATCCTGGCCTATTGGGTCTGGCTGAGCTGGGAGATCGTCAAGTCGAATATCGACGTCGCGCGGCGCATCCTCAATCCGGCGCTGCCCATATCACCCCGCCTGATCCGGGTGACGGCGAGCCAGAAGAGCGAACTCGGCCATGTGATCTACGCCAACTCGATCACCTTGACCCCGGGCACCGTGTCGATGCTGGTCCAGGACAGGACGATCCTGGTGCACGCCATCGCCGAGGAAATGGCCGAAGATCTGGATTCCGGAGAGATGGACCGTCGGGTCACCGCAGTCGAGGACCCGCCATCCAGAAAGGAGACGGCGACCTAATGTTCTTGATGGCGACCTTGGCGGTCCTGGTGACCATGGCCATGACCCTGATCCGGGCGCTGCTCGGGCCGACGATCTACGATCGGGTGCTGGCGGTGAACACCTTCGGCACCGCCACCGTTCTGCTGATCGCGGTGCTCGGCTTCCTGATCGACCGGCCGGACTTCCTCGACTTGGCGCTGGTCTACGCCTTGATCAACTTCATCGGCACCATTGCAGCCCTGAAGTTCCTGAAGTTCCGCGACCTCGGCACGCCCGGGCCGAGCTCCCTCGCCGACGAGGAATAGGGAAACCGGCGATGGAGCTGCTTCCGGATATCTTGAGCTGGGTCTTCCTTGGCCTGGGCGCCGCGTTCCTGATCATCGGCGGGATCGGCATTCTGCGTTTTCCGGACCTCTATGCGCGCATGCACGCCGCAGGTGTCATCGACACGCTGGGATGCGCCCTGCTTCTGATCGGCCTGACGCTTCAGGCGGGGCTGACGCTGGTCACCCTGAAGCTCCTGCTGATCCTGGTCTTCGTACAGTTCACCAGTCCGACGGCGACCTACGCCCTGGCCAATGCGGCCTACCGCAGCGGCCTCGCCCCTCTCCTGAGCTCGAAGGACGACGGATCATCGAAGCTCTAGTCGACATCACCCTGCTGGCCTTCCTGGCTGCCGTCGCGATCGGCATCATCCGGCTCGACAATCTCTTCGCCGTCGTAATGCTGAGCGGAATCTACAGCCTGCTGTCGGCCGGGCTCTTCGTGACGTTGGATGCGGTCGACGTCGCCTTCACCGAGGCCGCGGTCGGCGGCGGCATCTCGACCGTGCTCCTGCTCGGCACGCTGGCCCTGACCGGGGAAGACTCCAAGCCGCGCCAGGCCCGCTGGCGGCTGGCGCTGCCCGTGGTCGTGATCACCGGCGGCGCCCTGATTTACGGGACCCTGGACATGCCACGCTACGGCGATCCCACCGCGCCGATCCATCAGCACGTGGTGCCGCGCTACATCCAGGACTCGCCACAGGAGACCGGTCTGCCGAACATCGTGACCTCGGTCCTGGCCAGCTACCGCGGCTACGACACCATGGGCGAGGTGACGGTCATCTTCACCGCGGGCATCGGCGTCATGGTCCTGCTCGGGGTCGCGACCCGACGCCGGCGCCGGCCTAAGCCGGCCGAAGCCGAGCCGGAGGAGTCCGCGCTGGCGGAGGAGGAAGGCGCATGAGACGCCATCTCGTCCTTCGGGTCGTCGCCAAGCTGCTGATCCCCCCGATCCTGCTCTTCGCGCTCTACGTCCAGTTCCACGGCGATTTCGGTCCCGGCGGAGGTTTCCAGGCCGGTGTGATCTTCGGAGCCGGCTTCATCCTCTATGCGCTGATCTACGGCGTGGAGAACGCCCAGCGCGTCGCGCCGCCCGGCCTGGTCCGCTTCCTGGTCGCGCTCGGCGTTTTGATCTTTGCCGGAGTCGGGGTCGTCGACCTGCTGCTGGGCGGCAACTACCTGGACTACGACGTCATGGCCAAGGACCCTGTGGCGGGCCAGCACATCGGCATTCTTCTTGTCGAGCTCGGCGTCGGAATCACCGTCGCGGCGGTAATGATGACCATCTTCTTCGCCTTTGCGGGACGGGAGCGCTAGGTCGTGGAGCTGCTCGGTCTTTACAACTACTGGATCGTGGTCGTGCTGATGATGGCGGGCTTCTACACCGTCATCGCCTTCGACAACCTGGTGAAGAAGATCGTCGGGCTGACCATCTTCCAGACCTCGGTCTTCATTCTCTACATATCGATGGGCAAGGTCAGCGGCGGTACCGCACCGATCCTGACCGGCGAACCCGAGGTCTTCTCCAACCCCCTGCCCCACGTCCTGATCCTGACCGCGATCGTGGTCGGCATCTCGACCACAGCGCTCGGCCTGGCGCTCATCGTCCGCATCAAGGAAGCCTACGGCACCATCGAGGAAGACGAAATCCAGGCCCAGGACGACCGCCAGTGATCTCCGCCCACCTGCCCGCGCTCCAGGTGGTGGTGCCGCTGATCGCGGCGCCGCTCTGCGTGATCCTGCGCCGGGGAACCTGGACCTGGGCGCTCGCGCTCCTGGTCTCCTGGATCAGCCTGGCGATCTCCGTGTTCTTGCTCGGCCAGGTGTTGGACGACGGCCCGTTGTCCTATGCCTTCGGCGGCTGGGAGCCGCCCTGGGGCATCGAGTACCGGATCGACGCGCTCAACGCTTATGTTCTGCTGATCGTCTCCATCGTCGGCGCCGTGGTCCTGCCCTTCGCGCGGCGGAGCGCGCTGGAGGAGGTCCCGGAATCCCTGCACAGCCTGTTCTACGCCAGCTTTCTGCTTTGCCTGACCGGTCTGCTCGGCGTGACGATCACCGGCGATGCCTTCAACCTCTTCGTGTTCCTGGAGATCTCGTCGCTGTCGTCCTACGTGCTGATAAGCCTGGGCCGCGACCGCCGGGCGCTGCACGCCGCCTTCCAGTACCTGATCCTGGGCACCATCGGCGCCACCTTCATCGTGATCGGCATCGGTCTGCTCTACATGGCCACTGGCACATTGAACATGGCCGATTTGGCGAACCGCCTGCCCTACGTCGACGAGAGCCGCACGGTCTTGGTCTCCTTCGCCTTCATCACTGTCGGCGCCACGCTCAAGCTAGCGCTGTTTCCGCTGCACTTCTGGCTGCCCAACGCCTACGCCTTCGCGCCCTCGGCGGTCACCGCCTTCCTGGCGGCGACGGCGACCAAGGTCGGGGTCTATATCCTTCTGCGCTTCTTCTTCACAGTCTACAGCTTCGACTTCCCCCTCAAGGCGATCACTCTCCAGGGCATGCTGATGCCGCTGTCGGTCATCGCCGTCCTGGTTGCCTCGACCGTGGCGATTTTCGAGACCAACGTGAAGCGGATGCTGGCCTATTCCAGCGTCGCCCAGATCGGCTACATGATCCTTGGGCTCTCCTTCATCTCCGTCACCGGGGTCACCGCCGGGATCCTGCACATCTTTAACCACGCCCTTATGAAGGGCGGCCTGTTCCTTGCGCTGGGCTGCGTTTTCCTCCGCCTCGGCTCGGTCGAGCTCGACCGGCTGCGCGGCCTGGGGCGGCGCATGCCGCTGACCATGTTCGCCTTCGTCCTCGGCGGATTGAGCCTGATCGGCGTGCCCCTGACGGCCGGCTTCGTCAGCAAGTGGTACCTGGTGCTCGGCGCTCTGGAGGACGACCGCTGGCTGGTCGCCCTGGCGGTGCTGGTCGGCTCGCTGCTTGCTCTAGTCTACGTCTGGCGCGTGGTCGAAGTCGCTTATCTCCAGCCCCCGTCGGATGACGCCAAGGTGGCGGAGGCACCGCTGTCGATGCTGATCCCGACCTGGGTGCTGATCGGCGCCAGTATCTACTTCGGCATCGAGACCTCCCTCTCGGTCGGCGTCGCAAAGACCGCCGCGGAACTCCTTCTCGACGTGGGTCCGTCACCGTGACGGCGGAGACCAAGATCCTGCTGGCGCTCCTGGTGCCGTCGCTCGGCGCGCTGCTGATCAGCCTCAGCGGCCGCCGGCCCAACCTGCGCGAGGCGGTCACGCTGATCACGGCCGTCCTGCTGTTCGGCGACGTCCTGCTGCTGCTGCCCGAAATCGCCGCCGGGTCCCGGCCGTCGCTCACCCTGACCCAGATCCAGATCTTCCCCAGCGTGCCGATCCGCTTTGAGGTCGAGCCCCTAGGCATGATGTTCGCGGTCATCGCCTCGGGCCTCTGGATCGTCAACTCGCTTTATTCCATCGGCTACATGCGCGGGAACCAGGAGCAGAACCAGACCCGCTTCTACGTCTGCTTCGCGACTGCACTGGCCAGCACCATGGGCGTCGCCTTCGCCGGCAACATGCTAACCTTGTTCATATTCTATGAGGCGCTGACGCTTTCGACCTATCCCCTTGTGACCCACAAGGGCAATGAGGAGGCCAAAGCCGGCGGGCGGGTCTACCTGGGGATCCTGCTGGCCACCTCGATCGGCCTGCTGCTTCTGGGAATGCTGGCGACCTGGAACATTGCGGGGACTCTCGATTTCCTGCCCGGCGGCATCCTCGAGGGCAAGGCCTCGGGTCCACTGCTCGGCCTTCTGCTGTTCCTCTACATGTTCGGCATCGGCAAGGCGGCCTTGATGCCCATCCACCGCTGGCTGCCCTCGGCCATGGTCGCGCCGACCCCCGTCAGCGCCCTGCTCCACGCGGTCGCCGTGGTCAAGGCCGGGGTCTTCACAGTGCTCAAGGTGACGGTCTACATCTTCGGGGTCGACTTCCTGGGCCGCAGCGGGCTCGGCGACTGGGTGGCCTACGTGGCGGCTGCAACCATCCTGCTCGCTTCCCTGGTCGCCATGACCAAAGACAACCTCAAGGCGCGGCTGGCCTACTCGACGGTGAGCCAGTTGTCCTATGTGGTGCTGGGGGCGATGCTGGCCAGCACGCTCGGCGTCATCGGCGGCGGCATGCACATCGCCATGCACGCCGTCGGCAAGATCACGTTGTTTTTCTGCGCCGGGGCGATCTACGTCGCCACCCACAAGACCGAGATCAGCGAGATGGCCGGGATCGGCCGCAGCATGCCGATCACCATGTCCGCCTTCTTTCTGGGTTCGCTCAGCATCATCGGCCTGCCGCCTTTCGGCGGCGCCTGGAGCAAATGGTATCTCGCCTTGGGCGCAGCGGAGACCGGCCATACTCTGCTGGTTGCCGTGCTGATGATCTCCTCACTGCTGAACGTCGCTTACTTGATGCCGATCGTCGCCAGAGCCTTCTTCCTGCCCCCGCCCGAAAGCGCCAGTTCGGCCGCCGTCGGGATCCGCGAAGCGCCTATGTTCTGCGTCGTGCCGCTGTCGATCACCGCGCTGGGCTGCCTGGCGCTCTTCTTCTATGCCGACAGTGTCTACGACTTCCTGACGCTCCTCGTCACGCCACAGGGATGACGCCATGGCCGACCACGACAAAGAAAGGACCTACTGGCTGGATGATCCGGCGAACGTGAAGAAGGTCGTCTGGGCCCTGGTCGGGGTCTGTGTGATCGTCTTCCTCGCCGACGCCCTGATCCACAAGCACGGCTACTTCCAGGTCGAGCACATCTTCGGCTTCTACGGCATCTACGGCTTCGTCGTTTGCGTCGGGCTCGTGCTGGCCGCCAAGGCGCTGCGGATCATCCTGATGCGCCCCGAGGACTACTACGACTCCGATGATTAGCTTGTCCCCCGGCCTGATCCTGATCCTCGGCGCGCTGGCGGTGCCGCTGCTGCGCGGCCAGGCGCGCAACCTTTACATGCTGGCCCTGCCCGTCCTCGGGCTGGCCAGCGTGCTCCTGCTCGAGCCCGGCAGCCACTGGCAGCTCTCGGTCCTGGGGATCGAACTGGAGATCGTCCGCGTGGACCGCTTGTCGACGATCTTCGGCATCATCTTCTGTATCGCCGCGGCACTCGGCGTCCTCTACAGCCTGCACGACCAGGACCCGGTACAGCAGGTCGCCGGCCTGATCTACGCCGGCGCCGCCATCGGCGCGGTCTTCGCAGGGGACCTGGTGACGCTCTTCGTGTTCTGGGAACTGACGGCGATTGCCTCGGTGTTTCTCATCTGGGCGCGGCGCAGCGAGCGCGCCTATCGTGCCGGGATGCGCTACCTGATCATCCAGGTCGGCTCGGGGGTGCTGCTGCTGGCCGGGGCCATCCTGCACTTCGATGCGACCGGCTCGCTGGTCTTCGGCGAGCTCGGCCTGGGCAGCCTCGGGACCAACCTGATCTTCCTGGCCTTCGGCATCAAATGCGCCTTCCCCCTGCTGCACAACTGGCTGGAGGACGCCTATCCCGAGGCGACCGTCAGCGGCACGGTGATGCTGAGCGCCTTCACGACCAAGCTGGCGGTCTATTCCCTGGCGCGCGGCTTTCCGGGCACCGAGATCCTGATCTACATCGGCGTCTCCATGACCGCCTTCCCGATCTTCTACGCGGTCATCGAGAACGACCTGCGCCGGGTCCTGGCCTACAGCCTCAACAACCAGCTCGGCTTCATGGTCGCGGGCATCGGCGTTGGCAGCCAGCTGGCCCTCAACGGCACGGCGGCGCACGCCTTCTGCCACATCATCTACAAGGCCCTGCTGTTCATGTCGATGGGGGCCGTCCTGCACCGCACCGGCACGATCAAGGGCTCGGAACTGGGCGGGCTCTACAAGTCGATGCCCTGGACAGCCGGCTTCTGCATCGTCGGCGCCGCCTCGATCTCGGCCTTTCCGCTGTTCAGCGGCTTCGTCTCGAAGTCCCTGATCCTGAGCGCGATCGCCGAGGAGGGCTACTTCGTGCCCTGGCTGATCCTGCTCTTCGCCTCGGCCGGCGTGTTCCACCACTCGGGCATCAAGATCCCCTTCTTTGCCTTCTTCGCCCACGACAGCGGCATCCGGGTCAAGGAGGCGCCGGCCAACATGCTGGCCGCCATGGCCATCGCCGCCTTCCTGTGCATCGGCATCGGGGTCTATCCGGCGCCGCTCTACGCCCTGCTGCCCTTCGACGTGGACTATCAGCCCTACACGGCAGAGCATGTCGTGACCCAGCTTCAGCTCCTGCTGTTCTCGGCGCTGGCCTTCACCTGGCTGATGCGCACGGGCCTCTACCCGCCGGAGCTGCGCTCGGTGAATCTGGACAGCGACTGGATCTACCGGCGCGCCCTGCCGCGGCTGATCCATGCCGGGGCCGAGATCTTCAAGCCCCTGGAGATGGGCCTCCGCCAGGCGGGCCTGCGCGCGGTCTATGCCGTGATCCTGCGCACCGAACGCCATCATGGGCCGACAGGGATCCTTGGCCGGACCTGGACCACCGGGGACACGGTGATGTGGGTCGCGATCCTGCTCGGGGTCTACCTGATCCTCTTTTTCCTCTGACTCGGGACGATCAGTCGAGCTTGAAGCCCTTGGCACGGATGAAAGCGCCGAAGTCCGCGCGTTCCGGCTTGGAGTACTGGCGCGCCTTGTCTTCTGACCAGCCGTAGTCGGGGTCTTCTCCGTAGTCCTTGGTGAAACGCTGCTTCGCATAGGGCTGCGTCGCCGTCCTGGCCCTGTCGTAGGCCTCGACCGCCGACCGCGGATTGGCGGACCCGAAGCGGTTCTCGTGCAGGGTCACCGCGAGCGGCAGGCGCTGGCTGATCTCTGCCGGGCCGGCCGGCCAGCCCAGGGCCAGTCCGGCGACCGGGAAGACGTGGTCTGGCAGCTCGAGCAACTCGCTGAGCCGCTGCGCCTCATTGCGCACCGCCGAGACCGGGCAGCAGCCGAGGCCGACTGCTTCGGCCGCGGTGACGAAGGCGCCGAGGGCGATGGCCGCGTCGACCGCGGCGTTGAAGAAGGCATCGAGGTGGTCGTTGACGAAGGGCCGGCCGCGCCAGGCGTGGAGCTGACGCTGGCGTCGGTTGTTGCCGCAGAAAATCAGCAGCTCCGGCGCGTCTGCGATCCAGGCCTGGGCCTCGATCAAGCCGTTGACGGCCTGCCGCAGATCGGGATCCGAGATCCGCAGGATATCGCGCTGCTGGAGGTCGCTCTTGGTCGGCGACGCGAGGGCGACCGCGCAGAGCAGGCGGACAAGGCCCTGGTCCAGGGGCTGCGCCGTGAAGGCTCGCTGGGCCCCACGGCCGGCCATGCCCGCCAGGGTTTCCAACCCATTGGCCAGATCCGGCGCGACCGGCGGATCGGCAAATCGTCGTTCCAAGGCCAGGCGAAGCTTGTCGAGCGCGTCAGGCATGGCATTTAGTCCTAGTCTCCTGCGCCCGGCGCTTTGCTTGGACGGCCGGCTTGCAGGCTACCGTCGAGGGCAGCTCGGCACCGCCAACTCCAGACGCGGTAACGAACTTTTGTCCCTAGCCCTTCGTCGCAGGGGACTTGCCTCGCACAGCGGGTCTGATAACTTTGGGGCCAGCAAGGTCGTACCTGGGCGGCGCCGGGCGGCAAACGACCTGAACATAAACACAGATTCGCCGACTGCGAGGGAGGAAAACCACATGTCCACCATGAAACCCGTGAGCAGCCTCCTGGCCACGGCTGCGACGGTCGGCCTCTTGGTTGCCGGGCCGGCCAACGCCAAGGTCGAGGGTGACACCATCGTCCTCGGCTCGGCCATATCCCTGACCGGCAAGTACGCCACCAACGGCATTCACGCCCAGAACGGCTACGAGATCGCCGTCTCGCGCATCAACGAGATGGGCGGCGTCAAGGTCGGTGGCAAGTCCTACAAGCTGGACATCGTCTACTACGACGACGAGTCGACACCGGCCCGCGGCGCCCAGCTCGCCGAGCGCCTGATCAAGCAGGACGGCATCCAGTTCATGCTTGGACCGTATTCCTCGGGCCTGACCAAGGCCATCGCGCCGGTCACCGAGAAGTACAAGATTCCGATGGTCGAGGCCGAGGGCGCCTCGCGCTCGCTCTTCACCCAGGGCTACAAGTACCTCTTCGCCGTGCTCTCGACGTCGGAGCAATATCTGGCCAGCGCCATCGACCTCGCGGCCGAGCTGGCGGAGAAGAACGGCAAGAAGCCTTCCGACATCAAGATCGCCATGGCCTTCGAGAACGATCCCTTCTCGCTCGACGTCCGCGCGGGCGTGATGGAGGACGCGAAGAAGTACGACATGAAGATCGTGATCGACGACAAGCTGCCGCGCGATCTCTCCGACATGTCGGCCACGCTGACCAAGGCCAAGGCGCTCAAGCCCGACCTGCTGATCGTCTCGGGGCACTCCAAGGGTGCGGCCACCGCGGTGCGCCAGATCAACGAGATGAAGATCGACGTGCCGATGATCGCCATGACCCACTGCGAGGCGGCCAAGGTCACGGACAAGTTCGGCGCCGGCGCCAACGACATCCTCTGCTCGACCCAGTGGGCCGAGACCCTGTCCTACGAGGACGAGTACTTCGGCACCGCGGCCGACTTCCACGAGAAGTTCAAGAACACCTTCGAGGGCTACACCACCGTGCCCTACCAGTCGGCCCAGGCGGCCGCCGCGGTCATGGTGTGGAAGGACGCCTTCGAGCGGGCGGACTCCTTCGACATCGAGAAGGTGCGCGATGCCATCGCAGCCACCGAGATGAATACCTTCTACGGTCCGATCAAGTTCTCCGAGGCCGGCAACAACATCGCCAAGCCCATGGTGCTGCGCCAGATCCAGGACGGAAAGTACAACGTCGTGGCGCCCTCGAAGTGGGCCTCCCACCCGGTGAACTTCCCGCGGAAGGCGCCCTGAGCGGCGATTTCAAAGGGACTCTCGAGAGAGGTGAAACCAGCAGCGCCCCCGCCCCCTGACGGGCGGGGGCGGCTGCGCGTTTCCCGCCAGCGGCATCAGGCCCCAGAGACCCCATGCTAGACAACCTTTCCGTCCTGACCATCGCGCCGGTCTTCAACGTCCAGCTTCTGCTCGACGGTCTCTTCATCGGCGCGATCTTCGCGCTCGCGGCCTACGGTCTCGCCCTGGTCTGGGGGGTGATGAACGTCAAGAATCTGGCCCAGGGTGACTTCGTGATCATGGGCGGCTACCTGGCGCTCGAGCTGGGCCGCTTCGGCATCCATCCGATCCTCTCCCTGCCCATCGTGGCGGTGGTCATGTTCGGCTTCGGCTGGATCGTCTACATCCTGGTGATCCGGCGGGTGATCGACCGCGACCTCTTCACCTCGCTGCTGGCCACTTTCGGCATCGCCCTGGTGATCCAGCAGGCCCTGAACCTCGCCTATGGCCCAGAGGTCCGGGTCGCCGAGTCCGGCTTCGATACCCGCTACATCTTTGACGGACAGGTCACCATCGCCGAGATCAAGCTGATTTCCTTCGTCCTGGCCGCCCTTCTCGCCTCGGCGATCGTGATTTTCATGAAGCGCAGCCGGATCGGTCAGGCGATCCGCGCGACGGCCCAGGACCCGCGGGCGGCCAAGATCATGGGCATCGACACCGACCGGGTCTACGCCTTCACCTACTCGCTCAACTCGGCGATCTGCGGCGCTGCCGGCGTGCTGATCGTGATGATCTGGGTGATCCAGCCCTTCTATGGCATCACCCATTCGGTGCGTTCCTTCGTCATCGTCACCGCGGCTGGCTTCGGCAACCTGCCGGGGGTGATCACGGCCGGCCTCGGGCTGGGCGTGGCCGAGCAGTACAGCGGCTTCGTCCTTGGCGCCGAGTTCCAGCAGGCGACGGTGGTCGGCTTGCTGGTCGCCGTCCTGGTTTGGCGCCAGCTGCAGCAGAGCCGGGTCCGGCAGGTGGTGCAATGAGTCTCACCGCCCGTCAGATCGGCCTCTACACCGCGGTCCTCATCGCCGGGATCGCGGCGCCGCTTCTTTTTCCCGCCTACACCAACCAGCTCTCGGTGCTCTGGGTCATGATCCTCTTCGCCCTGACCTGGGACATCATGGGCGGACAGATGGGCTACAACTCGCTGGGCAACATCTTTTTCTTCGGCGCTGGGATGTACATCTGCGCGGTAGTGCAGATCGGCCTCTACTACGACGTCGGCGCCTACACCTCGGCCTTCGGCGCGATCAAGGTCGACTTCACCTTCGATCAATACTTCACGGGCCTTGCCCTGGGCTTGGTCGTGGCCGCGATCCTCTCCGCGCTCTTCGCCGTTGTCTTCGGCTGGATCGTCTTCGGGCTTCGAGGCCCCTACTTCGCCATCGGGACCTTGGGCGTTGCGATCGCGGCGGGCGAGCTGGTCGGTGCCTGGGGTTGGGTCGGCGGCGGCGGCGGCATCTCAATGCCGACCTACCCGGGAGAGCCGGATACCCGCTCGCTGATCTACTACTTCCTCTCGATGCTGGCCGCCATCGCGACCTTCATCTTCCTGCGCTGGCTCTACGCCAAGCGCTTCAAGCTGGCGATCAACGCGATCCGCGACGACGAGGAAAAGGCCGAGGCCATGGGCCTGCACACGGTGCGCCACAAGACGGTCGCCTGGGCCATCGCGGCCTTCTTCCTGGGCATCTCCGGCGGCATCTTCGGCAACATGATCGGCTTCATAGAGCCCCTCGAGGTCGCCTTCCCGACCGTCACCTTTGGCATCTTCATGGTCGTCATGGCCCTGCTCGGCGGCAAGGGCACGCTCTGGGGGCCCGTCCTCGGCGCCACTCTGTTCCACGTGATCAAGGAAGTCACCTGGACCCACCTCGAGGGCTGGCAGTGGGTCGCGCTGGGCCTGGTCCTGATCGTCAGCGTTGTCTACTTCCAGCAGGGCATCCTGGGTTGGGCGCAGGACCGCTGGCCCGAGTTCTTCGGCATTCGGGTCGAGGCCGCCCCGGCCGAGGACGCGGAGGCGCCGGCCGGCGCGCCGCAGAGGGCGGGCGAATGACACCGCAGATCGAAGTCGAGAGCGTCTCCAAGGCCTTCGGCGGCGTCCAGGCCAACCGCAACATCTCGCTGTCCGTGCCCCAGGGCCGGATCACCGGCCTGATCGGCCCCAACGGCTCGGGCAAGACCACCCTGTTCAACTCGGTGGTCGGCTATCACCCCATCGACAGCGGCTCGATCCGCTTCGAGGGCCGCGAGATCTCCAAGCTGCGGGTGCCGCAGATCGCGCGCCTGGGGCTGCTGCGGACCTTCCAGCAGACCCGCATCTATTCCAAGATGAACTGCGTCGAGAACATGCTGATCTCGGTCCCGCACCGCAGCGGCGGCTGGTCGACCATGTTCGGCGAGTTTCCCGCGGAGCTGACGGAGAAGGCCGAGCACCTGCTGGAGTTCGTCGGCCTCTACAGCAAGCGCCGGCTGATCTCGGGCGACCTCTCCTTCGGCCAGCAGAAGCTGCTGGAGTTCGCCATGGCGTTGATGAACGAGCCCAAGACCCTGCTGCTCGACGAGCCGACGGCGGGCATCAACCCGACCCTGATCAACGGGTTGATCGATCGCCTGAAGCGGGCCAACCAGGAATTCGGCATCACCCTCTTCGTCATCGAGCACAACATGCGCGTCATCATGAACTTGGCCGAGCGCATCTATTGCCTGGCCCATGGCGAGCTGCTGGCAGAAGGCACGCCCGATCAGATCCGCAACGACCAAAGGGTCGTCGACGCCTACCTGGGAGCGCATTGATGCCGCCTTCGGACGACCCCTCCAGCGAGGATCAAGCCGCCCAGGGCCAGAAGGACCGGATCAAAGGCTACGGCGCCGGATCGGTCGAGACCGTCATTTCGGTCGAAGAGGTGAACCGCCAGGCCGCGGCCATCGCGGAGGCCGGCGTGTCTGCGGGGCGTGTCGCCGAACTGGCCGGGCCGGAGCCCTTCGTGTCCATCGAGCGGCTGCGCGCCGGCTACGGCAAGATGGAGATCCTGCACGACTTCAACCTGCAGGTCGCACGCCGGCAGTCACTCTGCCTGATCGGACCGAACGGCGCCGGCAAGTCCACCGTGCTGCACTCGATTTTCGGCTTCACCAACATCTTCGACGGCCGCATCTCGGTCGGCGGCAGGGACGTCACGCGGCTGTCCTCGAAGGACAAGCTGAGGACCGCCGGCATCGCCTACATCCTGCAGGACAAGTCGGTCTTTCCCGGCATGACCGTCGAGGAGAACCTTTGGATGGGCGGCTACCTGATGGACAAGCCGGCCCGGGCCAAGGAGAAGGCCGAGGAGATCTTCGGTAAGTACCCGCGCCTGGCCGAGCGGCGGTCGCATCCGGCCAAGGTGCTGTCCGGCGGCGAAAGACGCCTCCTGGAGATCTCCCGCGCTCTGGTCATGGATCCCGAGGTGCTGCTGGTCGACGAGCCTTCGATCGGCCTGGAGCCACGCTTCATCGACATGGTCTTCGAGATCCTCGACGACCTGCAGAAGGGCGAAGGCAAGACTATCATCATGGTCGAGCAGAACGCCAAGAAGGGTCTGGAGTTCGCCGATATCGGCTACGTTCTGGTTTCCGGCCAGCTCGCGATGGCGGGCCCCGGCAAGGAGCTGCTCGCCAATCCGGAGGTCGGCCGGCTCTTCCTTGGCGGTTAGGAGGCTGTTCCGCGATCTTGTTCGCGCCTCGGCTGTCACGCTAGTGTAACGCCCCTATCGAGACATCGAGTCTCGGCTTTTTTTGCGGCCTGGGAGGGCTTCGGGAATGGAGATGTCCGGCGAGTACCGGATCGCCGCAGCGCGGGAGAAGGTCTGGGACGCCCTCAACGACCCGGAGGTCCTGAAGCAGGCGATTCCCGGCTGCCAGGAACTGGAGAGAACCGCCGACAACGAGTTCACGGCCAAGGTTCGCGCCAAGGTCGGACCAGTCTCGGCGACCTTCACCGGGAAGGTCAATCTGGCCGACATAAACCCGCCGGAGAGCTACACCATCGCCGGCGAAGGCCAGGGCGGGGCCGCCGGCTTCGCCAAGGGCAGTGCCGCGGTCCGCTTGAGCGAGGACGGCACGGTCACGGTCCTGAACTACGACGCCAAGGCCCAGGTCGGCGGCAAGCTCGCGCAAATCGGCTCGCGGCTGATCGGCGGCACCGCCCAGAAGCTGGCCGACGAGTTCTTCGGCAATTTCAGCGAGATCGTCGCACCGGCGGCGGAGGAGGCCGCGGCCGAAGCGGCCCCGGCACCTGCGGCCCCTCCGGTCGCCGAGAAGCGCGGCCTGTCGCCAATCATTTGGATCCTTGGCCTGGTCGTGGTCGTGGCCCTGCTGCTGTTCTTGTTCGGCGGCGCCTCTTAACCTCTTGCCTCCCGGCCTCCAAGGATAAGCTGCGGCGACCTTTATCCGGCCCGGTCGGCCCTCACGCGCGCGCCGCTTTTGACCCTCCCGACTGGCCGAGGCGGTTCGTAGCGGGTGCGCCCGGCTTGCCCCAATCTTCGTTAATTTAACGGATTCTTTCATCCTCTGGCGCTCGATTCACCTGGGCTCGCAGGCGCGGGCCCCGGGCAGGGCGGCATGTCTGCGTCTTTCGATTGCGAGCGCTATTCTTTATTATGTTTCAATTGCTTAGATATTTTTCGATCACGAGCGCCTTGGCGATCATATGCATGATGCTGATCGCCGTGCTGCTTTACAGGAATAGTGCGATCGAAGAAGTCGTGGTGGCCGCGGAGAACCACAACGTGGCCCTGGCCCGCTCCTTCGCCAACACCCTCTGGCGCGACTTCGGGCCCTACGTGACGACCCTCGCGGAGGACGACGGGGACAGGATTCGCGACCTGCCGGAGACGCAGGCGCTGGACCGAAGGGTCAGGGAGATGGCACGCGGCCTCCCGGTCCTGAAGATCAAGATCTTTCGGGTCGACGGCCTCACCGTCTACTCCTCCCAACCCAGCCAGATCGGCGAATGGAAGGACAACGACGGCTTCCGGAGCGCGGCCGAGGACGGCAGGCCGGCCAGCAAGCACAGCTACCGCAACAGCTTCAGCGCCTTCTCCGGCGAGATGCAGAACCGTGACCTGGTCGAAAGCTACATTCCGATCAAGGGTCCGCACGGCCGGGTCGAAGCGGTCGTGGAGCTCTACTCCGACGTGACCCTCTCGATGGCCCGGGTCACCAACAACACGATCAGCTATCTCGGCGGTCTTTTCCTGATCAGCCTCGCCCTCTATTCCCTGCTCTATGCGATCGTCCGGCGCGCCGACCGCATCCTGAACCGGCAGTACGTCGAGCTTGACGAGGCCAGGACCAACCTGCAGGCGAAGAACGGCCTGCTGGAGCACGAGATCCAGCAGCGCCGGCGCGCCGAAGCCGCGCTCAAGGAAGCGCAGCAAGACCTCGAGGTCCGAGTCGAAGAGCGCACCCAGGAGTTGCGCCGCGAGGTCAACGAGCGCCGTCAGGCGGAAACCGCGCTGCGCACCGCCAAGGAGGACGCCGAGGCCGCCAACCAGTCCAAGTCCGAGTTCCTGGCGAACATGAGCCACGAAATCCGGACACCTTTGAACGGAATCATCGGCATGGCCGGAATGCTGCTCGATTCCGACCTGAGCGAGGACGACCACCACTACGCCGAGGTGATCCGCCACTCCGGCGAGTCCCTGCTGGCGATCATCAACGACATCCTCGACTTCTCGAAGATCGAGGCCGGCCGTCTGCAGCTCGAGACCGTCGACTTCGACCTCCCGACGCTGCTCGACGGCGTGGTTCAGATCCTGACCCCGGAGGCCCACGGAAAGGGCCTGGCCCTCCCCGTCTATCTCGATCCCGAGGTGCCCGGCCGGCTCTGCGGCGATGAGGCCCGGCTGCGGCAGATCCTGCTCAACCTCATCGCCAACGCCATAAAGTTCACCGGGGCCGGCGGCGTCGCGACCCAGATCACTCTGCTGGACGACATCACCGCGGAGAACACCGTGGTCCTGAAATTCGAGGTCATCGATTCCGGGATCGGCATTGCGACCAAGGCCCAGAATCGGATCTTCGAGCAGTTCACCCAGGTCGACAGCTCGACCTCGCGGCGTCACGGCGGCGCCGGCCTTGGCCTTGCCATCTGCAAGCGCCTGGTCGGCGCCATGGGTGGCGAACTGGGCGTGGTCAGCCAGCTGGGCGAAGGCAGCCGCTTCTGGTTCACCCTGCCCCTGGGCCGCCAGGGCGGCGGCGCCGATGCGGATTGGCTGGGCGAGCTGCGAGGTGCCAGCGCCAGCCTGAAAATCCTGGTCGTCGACGACAACCCGGTCAATCGGCGCGCCTTCGAGGACCAGCTCACCGTGCTCGGCTGCGAGACCGCGGTCCTGCCCGATGCGGGCTCCGCGATCGAGGCCCTGAAGGCGGCGTCGGAAGGCCCTGCCCCCTTCAGCGCGGCGATCATCGACCACATGATGCCCGGGACGGACGGGGTTGCCCTGTCCAGGCTGATCCGGGCCGAGCCGGCATTGAAGGACCTCAAGCTGGTCATCGCCTCGGCTGCCGGACTGCGCAACACCGGCAAAGCGGCGCGCGAGATGGGCTTCGACCTCGCCCTCTCCAAGCCGCTGCGGCCGAACAGCCTGATCAAATGCCTGCGTGCCTTGCTGGCCGATGCGCCCGGCAGCCCCGCGGACGGCGCCATGGTCCAGGCCGAGGCCGATGCCCGCCCCCGATCGACGATCCGGGTCCTGCTCGCCGAGGACAACCCGGTCAACCAGCGCGTGATGATCGCGCTTCTCGCCAAGTCCGGCGTCCGGGTCGACGTCGCCGGCAACGGCGTGGAGGCGATCGAGGCGGTCCGCAGCCGGCCCTATGACCTGATCCTGATGGACATTCAGATGCCCGAGCTGGACGGGGTGCAGGCCGCCCGCAGGATCCGCGAACTGGAGGGCGAGATGGGGCACATCCCGATCATCGCCGTCACCGCCCACGCCATGAAGGGCGACCGCGAGAAGTACCTTCAGGCGGGCATGAACGACTACCTGCCCAAGCCGATCAACCGGGCCGAACTGCTGAGCAAGATCGACTACTGGGCCGAGCGCCGCGGTGGTGAAGCCGACCAGCCGGACGCCGCACCTGGCCCTTCTGCACGGTCCGAGGCCGGCTCGCCGCCGGCGAGGAAGAAGCGCGGCGGAACGGCGCGGAAGTCCAAGCGCCGACGCGGCACGGGCTGATACCAAGGGAAGGAAACATCGACCTGTTTCACGGCGCTGTGGTGCCTTCCGGGAAGGCGCGGTCTGCGCAGTGGTGCTGGCGCACCATAAGCGGGCCGCATTGCACCCGGGCGGCCGATGAGGCCCATGAAACAGGTCAATGTTTCCTTCCCTTGGTATGACTCGGTTCCGGCTTCCCGGCCGCTTGCGCGCGAAGTCCCCGCCTTAGCCAGATTCCCCCCGGTCCCGCCGCGGACCGGGGTTTTTCTTAGTGACGCGCTGGCAGTGCCTTGGTACATGATTGACGAGTTCCTCAGGCACGGCTGAGGCCGTGATCGAGGCGGCGGTACGGGAAAGCATCCGTAGCGAGAACGGCCCGCAGAAAGGGCCGCAAATCAGTCCAAAGGGAGGAGATCCGAATGCCGAGCGTAACGATGACGGTCAACGGGCAGCAACTGACCCGTGACGTCGAGGGGCGCACTCTGCTCACCGATTTTCTGCGTCAGGACCTGGCCCTCACCGGCACCCACGTCGGCTGCGACACCAGCCAGTGTGGCGCCTGCGTCGTCCACGTCGACGGCAAGTCGGTCAAGGCCTGCACCATGCTCGCGGTCCAGGCCGATGGCGCCGAGGTCACGACCATCGAAGGCCTCGCCCAGAACGGCGAGCTCCACCCGATGCAGGCGGCCTTCAAGGAGCACCACGGCCTGCAGTGCGGCTTCTGCACCCCGGGCATGGTGATGAGCGCAGTCGACCTTGTGAACACCAAGGGCGAGGCCAGCGAGACCGAGATCCGCGACTGGCTGGAGGGCAACATCTGCCGCTGCACCGGTTATCACAATATCGTTAAGGCCATCCAGGCCGGCGCAAAGGCGATGAGGAGCTGAGCCATGCCAGACACAGGAATCGGCGCCAGCGTTCGGCGCAAGGAAGACCAGCGTTTTCTCACCGGCAAGGGCCGCTACACCGACGACCTCAACCGGCCCGGCCAGGTTCATGCCGTCTTCGTGCGCTCACCGCACGCCCATGCCACGGTCGCCTCGATCAAGACCGATGCCGCGGCCGCCGCGCCCGGCGTGATCGCGGTCTTCACCGGCAAGGACATGGAGGCCGACAGCGTCGGATCCCTGCCCTGTGGCTGGACCGTCACCGACAAGCACGGCGAAGCGCACAAGGCGCCGCCGCATTTTCCCCTGGTCCGCGACAAGGTGCGCTACGTCGGCGACCACGTCGCGGTCGTGCTGGCGGAGAGTGCGGCCGAGGCGGTCGATGCCGCCGAGCTGGTCGAGGTGGACTATGAGAGCCTGCCGGTCAACATCGATCCGACCAAGGCCATGGACGGCCCGCTACTGCACGACGAGGCGCCGAGCAACCTTTGCTATGACTGGGAACTGGGCGACCAGGCCGCGGTCGACGAGGCCCTGTCGCGGGCAGCCCATGTCACCAAGTTGGACCTGGTCAACAACCGCCTGATCCCGAACGCCATTGAGCCGCGGGCAGCGATCGCGGAATACGACACCGGGACCGACAGCTACACGCTTTATTCGACCAGCCAGAACCCGCATCTGCTGCGGCTGATCCTCTGCGCCTTCGTGCTCGGAATCCCGGAATCGAAGCTGCGGGTCATCGCGCCCGACGTCGGGGGCGGCTTCGGCTCCAAGATCTACTGCTACGCCGAAGAGACGGTCTGCACCTGGGCCGCCAAGAAGACCGGCCGGCCGGTCAAGTGGACCGGTGACCGCTCGGAGGCCTTCCTTGCGGACGCCCACGGCCGCGACCACGTCACCCATGTCGAGCTTGGCATGGACGCCGAAGGCAAGTTCGTCGGCATGAAGGTCGACACCACGGCGAACCTGGGCGCCTATCTCTCGAACTTCGCGACCAGCATTCCGACCTATCTCTACGCGACCCTGCTCGCCGGGCAGTACACGACCCCGGTCATCTACTGCAACGTCAAGGCGGTCTTCACCAACACCGCCCCGGTCGACGCCTACCGCGGCGCCGGCCGGCCCGAGGCGACCTACGTGGTCGAGCGGATCGTCGAGGCGGCCGCGCGCGAGCTGGGCATGGATCCGGCCGAGCTGCGCAAGCGCAACTTCGTGCCGCCCGACGCCTTCCCCTATGCCACGCCGGTCGCGCTGACCTACGATTCCGGCCAGTACGAGCTGGCATTGACCAAGGCCCAGGATCTGATCGACTACGAGGGCTTCCCGGCGCGCCGCGAGGCCTCCAAGGCCAAGGGCAAGCTGCGCGGCATCGGCTTCTCGGCCTACATCGAGGCTTGCGGCATCGCGCCCTCGGCGGTGGTCGGCTCCCTGGGCGCCGGAGTTGGCCTCTACGAGTCCGGCCAGGTGCGCTTCAACCCGACCGGCACGGTCTCGGTCTTCACCGGCTCGCACAGCCACGGCCAGGGCCACGAGACCACCTTCTCGCAGCTGGTCTCGGATACTTTGGGCGTGCCGATCGAGAACGTCGAGATCGTCCACGGCGACACCGGGTCGATCCCCTTCGGCATGGGCACCTACGGCTCGCGATCACTCGCGGTTGGCGGCTCCGCGATCAGCAAGGCCTGCGACAAGATCATCGAGAAAGGCAAGAAGATCGCCGCCCACCTGATGGAGGCCTCGGTCGACGATATCGAGTTCGACAAGGGCACCTTCCGGGTCGCCGGCACGGACAAGGAGAAGGCCATCGGCGAGATCGCCTTCACCGCCTACGTCCCGCACAACTATCCGGAAGACCTGGAGCCGGGCCTCGACGAGACCTCGTTCTACGATCCGCTGAACTTCACTTATCCGGCGGGCACCCACATCTGCGAGCTCGAGATCGACCCGGAGACCGGCGTGATCGAGATCGTCGACTGGGCGGCGGTCGACGACTTCGGCAAGGTCATCAATCCGATGATCGTCGAGGGCCAGGTCCACGGCGGCATCGCCCAGGGCGTCGGCCAGGCGATGCTGGAGAACTGCGTCTACGACGCCGACGGTCAGCTACTGACCGGCTCCTACATGGACTACTGCATGCCGCGGGCCGACAACCTGCCCTCCTTCAAGGTGGAGACCACCGAGACGCCCTGCCCGCACAACCCCCTGGGGGTGAAGGGCTGCGGCGAGGCGGGCGCGATCGCGGCCCCGGCCGCCTTCATGAACGCGGTCACCGACGCCCTCGGGACGGAGGAAATCGCCATGCCGGCCAGCCCGGAGAAGGTCTGGCGGATCGCCCAAGCGACCCAACCGGCCCAGGCGGCCGAGTAAGGGAGGATGTGTCATGTATGAGTTCAACTACCATCGTCCCGCCAGCCTCGACGCGGCCGCGAGCGCCCTGAGCGGCGCCGGCGAGGGCAAGATCGTCGCCGGCGGGATGACCCTGATCCCGACGCTGAAGCAGCGCCTGGCTCAGCCGTCGGATCTGGTCGACCTCGGCGCGATCGCCGACCTCAAGGGAATCTCCGAGGAGGGCGGCAACATCGTGATCGGGGCCACGACGACCCATGCCGAGGTGGCAGGCGACGCCACGGTCAAGGCCAAGATCCCGGCCCTCGCCGACCTGGCCGAAGGCATCGGCGACGTCCAGGTCCGCAACCGCGGCACCATCGGCGGCTCGATCGCCAATGCCGACCCGGCGGCCGACTACCCGGGCGGTCTGGTCGGTCTGGGTGCGACGGTCCGCACCAACAAGCGGGAGATCCCGGCCGACGACTTCTTCACCGGCATGTTCGAGACCGCTCTGGCCGAGGACGAGATCGTCACCGCGGTGGCCTTCCCGGTGCCCGACAAGGCGGCCTACGCCAAGTTCGCCAACCCGGCCTCGCGCTACGCCATCGTCGGCGTCCTGGTCAGCCAGGGAGCGGGCGGCGTGCGGGTCGCGGTGACCGGTGCGGGCGCCTCGGTCTTCCGGGTCTCGGAAATGGAGACGGCCCTGGCCTCGAACTTCTCGGCATCGGCCATCGAGGGCATCTCCGTGCCGGCCGACGGCCTCAACAGCGACATCCACGCCAGCGCGGAGTATCGCGCCCACCTCGTGGGCGTGATGGCCCGGCGGGCGGTCGCGGCCGCGGGCTGACGAGCGCTTTCGAGCTTGCCTCAGGATCCCGGGGGCCCTGTCTGCGGCCCCCGGGGTTTCTCGTCAGGGTTCGAACGGACGACCTTAAGGCGGAGGACGGGCGGGCTTTCGCGCCGGCTTGATCTGGCGCATTGCTTCGGCTGACCAGAGGCTGGTAACGGAAAATGGAATGAACCAAGATCGTCCCGACCATGGCTGAACCGCCCAAAATCCCGAGCTCGGTCGACGAGGCCCTGGCGCTGCTGGCAGCGGGCGACTACGTGGCCGACCGCAGCTTGGCTACGGCCCTGCACCTCTCGCTGGCGCTGAAGCGGCCGCTGTTCCTGGAGGGCGAGGCCGGCGTCGGCAAGACCGAGATCGCCAAGGTCCTGGCGGAGACTCTCAAGCGCCGCCTGATCCGGCTGCAGTGCTACGAGGGCCTGGACGTGGCCTCGGCGGTCTACGAGTGGAACTACCCGCGCCAGATGGTCGAGATCCGGCTCGCCGAGGCGACCGGCGAAGCCCAGCGCGAGACCCTGGACGAGGACATCTTTTCCCAGAAGTTCCTGATCGAACGGCCCCTGCTCCAGGCGCTGCAGCCACAGGTCGGCGGCGCGCCGGTGTTGCTGATCGACGAGCTGGACCGCACCGACGAGCCTTTCGAGGCCTTCCTTCTCGAAGTGCTGTCGGACTACCAGATCACCATCCCCGAGCTGGGGACGATCCGGGCGCCCGAGCCACCGATCGTGGTCATCACGTCGAACCGGACCCGGGAGATCCATGACGCCCTCAAGCGGCGCTGCTTCTACTACTGGGTCGACTATCCCAGCGCCGCGCGCGAGCTGGAGATCCTGCGCGTCAAGGCGCCCCGGGCCGCGGAGCGGCTTTCCCGCGAGGTCGTGCTCTTCGTGCAGGAGCTGCGCGGTACGGATCTCTTCAAGCTGCCGGGGGTGGCCGAGACCATCGACTGGGTCGAAGCCCTGACCCAGCTGGACAAGGTCTCGCTCGACCCGGAGACCGTGGATTCCACGCTTGGCGTTCTTTTGAAGTACCAGGACGACATCGCCAAGATCCAGGGCAGCGAGGCGCAGCGGATCCTCGACCAGATGAAACAGGAAATGCTCGCGCTGCAGCCTGCCGGCGATTGAGCCATGAGCGGTGACAAGCCTCCGGCGATCGCGGCGCTGGCCGAGGCGCCGCTGCAGAGCGGCCGGCTGGTCGAGAACATCCTACATTTTGCGCGGACCCTTCGGGCGGCGGGGCTGCCGGTCGGGCCCGGCAAGGTGCTGCAAGCAATCCGCGCGGTCGAGGTCGCCGGCATCCAGCGGCGCGAGGACTTCTACTGGGCCCTGCACGCGGTCCTAGTCAACCGCCGGGACCAACGGGAGATCTTCGACCAGGCCTTCCACGTCTTCTGGCGCAACCCGAAGATCCTGGAAAAGATGATGAGCCTGCTGCTGCCTGACGTCCGGCCCAGCGCGACCGGCAGTCCCGAGGAGGAGCTGGAGCTGAGCCGTCGGGTGGCCGAGGCCCTGACCCCCATCGCCCAGGGCCGGGAGCCGAGCGGCGAAGGCGAGCAGGAGCAAATCGAAGTCGACGCGACCATGACCTGGTCGGGGCGAGAGGTCCTCCAGAAGATGGACTTCGAGAAGATGTCGGCCGAGGAGCTCTCGGCCGCCAAGACCGCGATTTCCCGCCTGCGCTTTTCCCTGCAGCAGGTTCCGACCCGGCGCTTCGTATCGCACCCGCGCGGCCGCCGCGCCGACCTGCGCCGGACCCTGCGGGCCGCCTTGCGCTCGGGCAGCGACTCGATCCCGCTCAAGTGGCGGCGCCGGCGCCGGCGCCATCCGCCTCTGGTCGTGCTCTGCGACATATCGGGCTCCATGGACCGCTACTCGCGCATGGCCCTGCACTTCATGCACGCCGTGACCAACGACCGCGACCGGGTCCACACCTTCCTCTTCGGCACCAGGCTGAGCAACATCACCCGCTTCCTGCGCCACAAGGACGTCGACGTCGCCTTGAAGCTGGTCTCGGAGCACGTGCTCGACTGGTCGGGGGGGACCCGGATCGGCGCCTGCCTGCACGATTTCAACAAGACCTGGGCCCGTCGGGTCCTCGGCCAGGGCGCGATCCTGCTGTTCATCTCCGACGGTCTGGACCGCGACAACGCCGAGGGCCTGGCCGGCGAGATGGAACGCCTGCACAAGTCCTGCCGTCGGCTGATCTGGCTCAATCCCCTCTTGCGCTACGAGGGCTACGAGCCAAGGTCTTTGGGAGCCCGGGCGATCATGCCGCATGTCGACGAGTTCCGCCCGGTGTACAATCTCGACAGCCTGGCCGAGCTCGCCGAGGTGCTGAGCCGGCCGATCACCCGGCGCGAGGAGGGCGTGAGCGAATGGCTGGACAGCATCCCATAGACGCGCGCGAACCGGCGGACGACGTCCTGGCCCAAGCCGGCCGCTGGCTGGGCGCGGGCCGCAAGGTGGCGCTGGCGACGGTGGTCTCGACCTGGGGCTCCTCGCCCCGCCCCGTCGGCAGCCAGCTGGCCGTCGACGAGGCCGGCAACATGACCGGGTCGGTCTCCGGCGGCTGCATCGAGGGCAGCGTGGTGGAGGAAGCCCTGCGGGTCATGGCCGGCGCCCCGCCGAAGCTGCTGGAGTATGGCGTCAGCGACGAGGATGCCTGGGCGGTCGGCCTGGCTTGTGGTGGCAGTGTACAGGTTTACGTCGAGCCCTTGACATGAAACGTGAAGTCTTCGATGCCCTGCAGACGGCCCGCGCGGCGAAGCGGCCAGCCGCCCTGGTGACCGAGCTGGACAGCGGCCGCCAGGCCGTGGTGGACCGAGGCGCGGTCGGCGCCGGCGCGCTTCAGCCCGGTCCGGAGGTCCTGAGCGCGGTCGCGGCGGCAATCCGGCACGACCGGAGCGGGCGCCTGCCCGAGCCCTTGGAAGGCCACTTCGTGGCGGTGTTCAACCCGCCGCTGAGGCTGGCGATCGTCGGCGCGGTCCACATCGCCCAGCTCCTCGCGCCCATGGCCGAGCTGGCCGGCTATGAGGTCACCCTGATCGACCCGCGCAGGGCCTGGGCCAGCCCTGACCGCTTTCCGGGCCTGACCCTGGTCGACGACTGGCCGGACGAGGCCCTGGCGAAGCTCGCGCCCGACAGCCGGACCGCGGTGGTCACTCTGACCCACGATCCCAAGCTGGACGACCCTGCGTTGATCGCCGCCCTGAACAGCGAGGCCTTCTACCTCGGCGCCCTTGGCAGCCGCAGGACCCATGCCACGCGCCTGGAGCGCCTGCGCGACCAGGGCTGCGAGGAGGCCGCGCTGGCCCGCATCCACGGCCCGATCGGCCTGCCCTTGGGCGGCCGCTCGCCGGCGGAGATCGCCATCGCCGTCCTGGCCCAGATGACCCAGGTCCTTCACGGCGCCGGGCCGCTGCGCGCGCAGCGCGAGGCCGCCGCATGATCTTCGGCGAGACGCCGCTGGATGGGGCCGAGGGCGCCATCCTGGCGCATTCCCTCAAGGCCGGAAGCCGGAACTTCAAGAAGGGGCGCATCCTCTCCGCCGACGACGTCGAGATCTTGCGCGCGGCCGGCCGGGACAGCGTGATCGCCGCGCGCCTGGAGGCCGATGACGTCCACGAGGACGAGGCCGCGACGGTCATCGCCGAGGCCCTGGCCGGCGATCACCTCTCGGTCTCGGCGGCCTTCACCGGGCGCTGCAACCTGATCGCCGAGGCCCGCGGCCTGGCCGTGCTCGACCGGGACCGCCTGGATGCGCTCAACCTCGTGCACGAGGCTGTGACCGTCGCGACCCTGGCACCCTACGACGGCGTGGTGCCGCGCCAGATGGTCGCAACGGTGAAGATCATCCCCTTCGCCGTGCCGCGGCCTGTGCTTCGGCAGTGCCTCGAGCTGGCGAAGGCGGCAGGGGTCCGGGTCGCCCCCTTCCGGGCGCGCCGGGTCGGCCTGGTGCAGACCACCCTGCCCGGCGGCAAGGCGAGCCTGCTGGAGAAGACCAAGGCGGCCGTCGACGCCCGCCTGGCCGGCCTGGACTGCGCGCCGAGCCGGGAGCAGCGCTGCCGCCACGACGCGGCCAAGATCGCGGAAGCCCTGGGGACCCTCAAGGCCCAGGGCTGCGATCTGCTGCTGGTCTCCGGCGCCTCGGCCATCGTCGACCGGCGCGACGTCGTGCCCGCCGGCATCGTCCTGGCCGGCGGCACCATCGATCATTTCGGCATGCCGGTCGACCCCGGCAACCTCATGCTGCTGGCCCACGACGGCGCGATTCCGGTTGTCGGCCTGCCGGGTTGCGCCCGCTCGCCCAAGCTCAACGGCCTGGACTGGGTGCTGCAGCGGCTGGTGGCCGGCCTCGCGGTCGGCCCGTCCGAGATCATGGCCCTGGGCGCCGGCGGCCTGCTCAAGGAGACCGGTGGCCGCCCCCTGCCACGCGCCGAGGCCGTGGAGACCCCGGCCGAAGTGCAGCGCGCGCCCCGCATTGCCGCGGTCATCCTCGCCGCCGGACAGTCGCGGCGCATGGGGCCGATCAACAAGCTGCTCGCCGAGGTCGGCGGCACGCCGATGCTGCGCCGGGTCGCCGAGGCGGCCTTGGCCTCCAAGGCCGGGCCGGTGGTCGTGGTGACCGGGCACGAGCCGGAAGCCGTGGCCGCCGCCCTGGCCGGCCTCGACCTGCAGCTGGTCCACAACCCGGACTACGCCGCCGGGCTCTCCACCAGCCTGCAGCGTGGCCTGGGCGCGGTGCCGGCCGAGAGCGACGGCGCGGTGGTCTGCCTGGGCGACATGCCGGGCCTGACGGCCGGCGCCATCGACCGACTGATCGCCGCTTTCAATCCGCTTGAGGGCCGCGCGATCTGCGTGCCGACCTGGCAGGGCAAGCGCGGCAACCCCCTGCTCTTCGCCCGGCGCTACTTCGCCGAGATCCAGGCGATCTCGGGCGACGTTGGCGCCCGCCACCTGATCGGCGAGTATCCCGAAGCCCTGGCCGAGGTGCCCATGGCCGACGACGCGATCCTGCAGGACATCGACACCCCCGACGCCCTGGCCGCCTTCAAGGACGCGGGCTGAGCGGCTATTCGAGCCGCCCGCGAGCCCCGGTCAGGCCAGCGAGGAAAGACTCGATCCTGCGCGCCACCTGAGGAAAGGCCAGGAGGTCGTTGTGGCCGGCCTGCGGGTGCAGAAGCAGCTCCTTGGGTTCCCGAGCCGCTGCGAAGAGGCGCTTGCCGAAGTGGGGCGGGATGACGCGGTCGCGCTCGCCATGGAGCACCAGGAGGGGCACGGAGAGCTCGTCGACCCGAGAAACCGAATCCCACTTGTCGAGGATCAGCCACTTGGCCGGCAGGTACCAGTAGTGGTGCTGGGCGACCTCGGCCACGGAGCTGTAGGGCGCCTCCAGGACGACCCCGGCCACCGGCCGCTCGGCGGCTAGGTGCACCGCGACGCCAGAGCCCAGGGACTCGCCGTAGAGCACCACCCGCTCCGGCCCGATCCCCTGCCCCGCCAGCCAGTCCAGCACCGACCGGCCGTCGGCCAGAAGGCCGTCCTGGTGCGGCTTGCCGGGATTGCCGCCGTAGCCCCGGTAGCCCACGAGGAAGAGTCCCTGGCCCTGGCCGGCCAAGCCGATGAACTTGGGCACCCGGTGCGAGAGGTTGCCGGCGTTGCCGTGGAAGACCACGACCACGGGCGCCCCCGCCTGGGCCGGCGGCCGATACCAGTGGCTCAGGGTCAAGCCGTCGGCGGTCCCGGTCTCGACCGGGCTTATGCCGTCGGTCAAGGGCTGGAGATCGGCCGAGGGAAAGTAGAGAAAGCTTCGCTGCAGCACGAACATGATGGCGAGCAAGGCGCCGTAGCCGATCACAGCGGTGCCGAGAATGGTCATGAGTCGCTGTCGCACGCCTCGCGCTCCCGGGTCAAGGGCGGCCCGAGGCCCTGCCCTTTCCGTCCCCCTCTACCATAGGCCAAATGAGCCCGGGGTTAATCCCTTGAACGCCGGTAAAAGGAATCATATTCTCATTGCGTGAAGGAGAAATATTTTTTCTACACTAGTTTCTGGTAGATCTTCGTTGGCCAAGATCCATGTCCTGCACGAGAACGCCGCCTGGCTCGGCCCGCTGCGCGCCGCCTTCGAGGAGCTCGGCCTGCCCTACGAGGAATGGTTCCTGGACCAGGGCCTGGTTCCTTTCGACGAGGCCCCGCCCGAGGGCGTGTTCTACAACCGGATGAGCGCTTCCTCCCACACCCGCGGCCATCGTTTTGCGCCGGAGCTGACCCATGCCACCCTCAACTGGCTCGAGACCCACGGCCGCCGGGTCGTCAACTCCAGCCGGGCGCTCTACCTCGAGGTCAGCAAGATCGCGCAGTACGCCGCGCTTAACCGGGCCGGGATCCGGACCCCGCGCAGCGTGGCGGCGGTTGGCCGCGCGCAGCTGCTTCAGGCCGCCCGCGATTTCGGTGAAGCGCCCTTCATCGTCAAGCCGAACCGCGGCGGCAAGGGGCTCGGGGTCCACCTCTTCCACGACGCCGAAGAGCTCGCCGCCCGGCTCGACGCGGCGCCCGAAGAGGCCCCGATCGACGGCATCTGGCTGGTCCAGTCCTACATCCGCGCGCCCGCGCCGGTCATCACGCGCTGCGAGTTCGTCGGCGGCCGCTTTCTCTATGCGGTCGAGGTCGACACCCGGGAGGGCTTCGAGCTCTGCCCGTCCGACGTCTGCGCCGTCGAGGGCGCAGGCAGGGCCCCGGTGTTCCGGGTCCTGGAGGGCTTCGACGATCCGATCACACACCGCTACGCCCGCTTCCTCGCCGACAACGGGATCGCGATCTCAGGAATCGAATTTATTAGAGATATTTCAGGCGAGATCTTCACCTACGATGTGAACACTAATACGAACTACAATCCGGAGGCCGAGGCGGCCGCCGGAGGACCCTATGGGATGAAGGCTATCGCCAGCTTCCTCGGTGAGGAACTCGGCCGGCTGCGCGCGCCGGCGACGGGCATCGCCGCGGAGTAGCCCGCGGCCGCGCGGCGCTCACTCCGCGTAGCGCGAGCCCTTGTCGGCGAGCACGGCCTTGAGCGCCTCGAAGTGGCCGCGGGCGTAGCTGCCGTCGCCACCCTTCCAGACACCGAAGGCGGTCGCCGCCATGTTGTCGCCGATGCGCTTCAGCGGCCGGCCGGTCGACATGGCCAGGACCTGGACCTGGCAGGCGCGCTCCAGGTAGTAGAGATCGTCGAAGGCCCGGGCCACGTCGGGTCCGACGACGATAACTCCGTGGTTGGCCATGAAGAGGATGCGCTTGTCGGCCAGGGCCTCGGCCAGCCGGTCGCCCTCCTCCAAGCTCTCAGCCAGGCCGTTGTAGTCCCGGTCGTAGGCGACGTCGTTATAGAAGCGCAAGGAGTTCTGGTGCACCGGCTCCAAGCGGCCGCCCTCCAGCACCGTCAGGGCGGTGGCATAGGGCATGTGCGTGTGCAGGACGCAGGCGGCCTGGGGATGGCGGGCGTGGATCCGCGAATGGATGCAAAAGGCGGTGCTCTCGATCTGACCCTCGCCCTCCAGCACCTGCCCCCGGTCGTCGACCACCAGCAGGTCGCTGGCGCGGAGCAGCGACCAGTGAACGCCATGCGGGTTGAGCAGGAAGCGGCCCGGCTCGCCGGGCACGGCATAGCTGAAGTGGTTGCAGATGCCTTCCTGCAGGCCGAAGTGCGCGGCCAGCTGCAGAGCCGCCGCGAGATCCGACTTGGCCCGATACAAGGCGTCGCTCATGGCCCCGTTTCCTTGCGCAAGACTCCAATGCAGAAGCAGATCAAGGTAGCGCGGCACCGTCAAGACGGCTTCGCGCCGGCTGCGCGACCCGGCGCGGCAAGAGGCGAGGATTGCGTTGGGCTGCCAAGACTGGAAGGATAGCGCAGATCAAAAATCTCTGAACGAACGGAGGGGGAGGCAATGGACGTCAAGGCAGCGGTGGCTTTCGAAGCCGGGAAGCCCTTGGAGATCGCCACGGTGCAGCTCGAGGGGCCGAAGGACGGCGAGGTCCTGGTCGAGGTCAGGGCGACAGGCATCTGCCACACCGACGAATTCACCCGTTCGGGCGCGGATCCCGAGGGCATCTTTCCGGCGATCCTCGGGCACGAGGGCGCGGGCGTCGTGGTCGAGACCGGGCCGGGCGTCACCAGCCTGAAGAAAGGCGACCACGTCATTCCGCTCTACACGCCGGAGTGCCGGCAGTGCGAGTACTGCCTGAACCCCAAGACCAACCTCTGCCAGGCGATCCGCGCGACCCAGGGCCAGGGCCTGATGCCCGACGGTACCAGTCGCTTCTCGCTCGACGGCAAGCCGATCTACCACTACATGGGCACCTCGACCTTCGCCAACTACACGGTGCTGCCCGAGATCGCGCTGGCGAAGATCCGCGAGGACGCGCCTTTCGACAAGGTCTGTTACATCGGCTGCGGGGTGACCACCGGCATCGGCGCGGTGATCAACACCGCCAAGGTCGAGCCCGGCTCCAACGTTGTGGTCTTCGGCCTCGGCGGCATCGGCCTAAACGTCATCCAGGGCGCGCGCATGGTGGGCGCCGACAAGATCGTCGGCGTCGACCTCAACCCGGGCAAGAAGGCCCTGGCCGAGAAGTTCGGCATGACCCACTTCGTCAATCCGAAGGACATCGACGGCGACGTCGTGGCGCACCTGGTCGAGCTGACCGGCGGCGGCGCGGACTACAGCTTCGAGTGCATCGGCAACGTCACCACCATGCGCCAGGCGCTGGAGTGCTGCCACAAGGGCTGGGGCGTCTCGGTCATCATCGGCGTCGCCGGCGCCGGTCAGGAGATCGCCACCCGACCCTTCCAGCTGGTCACCGGCCGGGTCTGGAAGGGCACCGCCTTCGGCGGCGCCCGCGGCCGGACCGACGTCCCGCAGATCGTCGACTGGTACATGGAGGGCAAGGTCAACATCGACGACCTGATCACCCACACCATGCCGCTGGAGGAGATCAATTCCGCCTTCGATCTGATGCACGAGGGCGTGTCGATCCGCAGCGTCGTCATCTACTAACCGCGCAACGAGGCCCGGCCCCGGACCGCCGGGACCGGCGCCGATCCGGAAACCAGCATGAGCGAGATCACCACGGTCAGCGAGAACCGCTGCCACGGCGGCATCCAGGGCGTCTACAGCCACGAGTCCCGGGCCTGCAACGGCCCCATGCGCTTCGCCGTCTACCAGCCGCCCCAGGCCCTGGCCGGCGAAGCCGTGCCGGTGCTGACCTACCTCTCGGGCCTGACCTGCACCGAGGAGAACTTCATCACCAAGGCCGGCGCCCAGCGCCTGGCCGGCGAGCTCGGGCTCATGGTCGTCGCGCCGGACACCTCCCCGCGCGGCCAGAACCTGCCGGGCGAGGACGAGGCCTACGACTTCGGCAGCGGCGCCGGCTTCTATCTCGACGCGACCCAGGCGCCCTGGAACGGCGCCTACCGCATGTACAGCTACGTCACCGAAGAGCTGCCGGCCGCCCTGGCCGCCGGCTTCCCGCGGGCCGACCTCGCCCGCCAGGGCATCACCGGGCATTCCATGGGCGGCCACGGGGCGCTGACCATCGCGCTCAAGAACCCCGAGGCCTACCGCTCGGTCTCCGCCTTCTCGCCCATCGTCGCGCCCATGCAGGTGCCCTGGGGCGAGAAGGCCCTGAGCGGCTACCTGGGCGACGACCGCGCGGCCTGGGCCGACTACGACAGCGTGGAACTGATCAAGAGCGGGCGCAGGACCGGCAAGATCCTGGTCGACCAGGGCGAGGCGGACAACTTCCTCGAGGAGCAGCTTCGCCCCTGGCTTTTGGAAGAAGCCTGCAAGGAAGCCGGTCAGGCGCTGGAGCTACGGATTCAGCCGGGCTACGACCACTCCTACTACTTCATCCAGAGCTTCATCGACGACCACCTGAGGCATCACGCCGCGCTGCTTTAGGTCCGCGTTGAGCTATACTGGGCGGCATGGACGGGGCCACTCTAACCGATAGGGAACACGCCGCTCTCAAAGCGCTGGTGCGCCGCTCGGACACGCGCGGCCTCCTGCAGCTCGGCGGGCACCTCTCGCTGATCGCCGGAACCACGGTGCTGGTTGTACTGGCGGGAAGCGGCCCTTGGCTGGTCCCCGCACTGCTGGCCCAGGGCACCGCTATCGTCTTTCTCTTCTGCCCGGTGCACGAGGCGATCCACCGCACGGCCTTCCGGACCCGGGCGATCAACGATGCCGTGGCCTGGCTCTGCGGCCTGGCGCTCCTCTTGCCGCCGGCCTTCTTCCGGGCCTTTCACCTGGCGCACCACCGCCATACCCAGGATCCGGTCAGGGACCCGGAGCTGGCCGAGCCCAAACCGCGCAGCCTCGGCGCCTATTTCCGACACCTGACTGGCTTCGCCTACTGGCGCGGCCAGATCACGGCCCTGCTGCGCCACGCCTCCGGCCGGGCCACGGAGGCCTTCGTCACGCCGCGGGAACGCGCCCGGGTGGTGAGGGAGGCGCGGCTCTTCCTGGCGGTCTACGCCGGCATCGCCGGGCTCTCGCTCTGGAGCGGCAGCACCCTGGCCCTGAGCCTCTGGGTGGTTCCGGTCCTGCTCGGTCAGCCGCTGCTCAGGGCCTTCCTGCTGGCGGAGCACCTGGGCTGCCCCGAGAGCGGCGACATGATGCTCAACTCCAGGACCACGGAGAGCAACGGGGCGCTGCGCTGGCTTGCCTGGAACATGCCCTTTCACGGGGCGCACCATGCCTATCCCGCCCTGCCCTTCTTCGCCTTGCCGGCGGCGCAGGAGATCCTTGCGGCGCGCGCCTCGACGCGTGCCTCGGGCTATCTGAGCTTCCACAGGCAGGTGATCGCCGGCTACCTGAGCCGGCCTTGAAGTTTTCAGGCGCGGACCCGTTCCGAGGCTTCGACCAGAACGTCGTCGATGGCCTGGAACTGGACGTCGCCGGACATCCGGCCGCCCTCGTGGATCATGAGCTGATTGTAGCGGACCCGGCCGGTCACGCGCCCGGTCTCGGTGATCTCCAATCGGCCCCGAACCACGACGTTTCCGGTCAGGGTTCCGGAGATGATCGCCGTGTTGACCTCGACGTCGCCGTTGAAGTGGCCGCCCGTTATGACGTCGATCTCGTCCGCTTGCAGGGTGGCCTCGACCTGGCCTTCGACGACCAGGCGGTCGCAGCTCTGGATCCGGCCCTTGACCGAGATGCCCGGCCCGACCATCAGCAGACGGTCGTTATGCGCCCGGGCGGCCCGCTCGGCCTGCTCCAGCGGCAGCGCCGGGAGGTCCGGAAGGTCGTCGGCAGGCTGCGGGCCCCGCCCTTCGCGACGGTCAGGCCGCGGGAATTCGCCAGGAGTCTCGCGTTGCTTCGATGCCATTTCGAGAGGCCCGTCGTCGGTCCTGCGCTTTCTCGACCCGTTACTTTAAGCCGTCATGCGAGCTCACCGCAATGCCTCAGTTTCGCTGGCTTCCCGGCGGCTTAGCCTCCGGTTCGCTGAGCCGCGGAGGTGCACTTTCCAGGCCAAGGCAGGTCCCGGCGCTGCGCGCCTCCTCGGGGCTGGATTCCAGGACCGGGCTGTGACGCCGCCGCGAAAATGCAGCCGCGCCACAAAGGACAATTAAGCGCGGATTTACCCTTCGGCCTTACACCAGCACGATGGCGGTCGGAAATCACCGCAGGGGCCCCGAGTCCGCGCAGCGCCGGTCGCTCGGGGCAAGTTGGCCTCGGGCCGGGTCGACGCCCCAGCGGACACCGGAGACGTGATGCAGGTCCTGGCGTTTCTCTCCAAGCAAAGAGCCATGGGCACCTCGACCCTGGCTTGCCACGTCGCGGTCCAGGCCCAGCTCACCGGGCACGGTCCGGTGACCCTGACCGGCCTTCGGCACGACCCAATCCTGTCGAACTGGGCCGGCCTGCGACAGGGCCGCCATCCCCTCTACGAGGAGACCAGCCTGGCCGACCTGGGAGCGGTCCTGGAGAAGCAAAACCGGGCCGGGGTCAGGCTCTCGGTCATCGACTGCGCCTTCGAGGACGAGGACACCCTGTTCCGCATGGCCGGCGCCTCCGATCTGGTGGTCGTGCCCACCCATGCCGCGACCGAGGCCCTGGCCCAGGCCAGCGGCTGCGCCGCGCTCGCCGAGCAGCAGCGCAAGCCCTTCATCTTCGTGATCAACGCGGCCGAGCTGGACAGCGAGGCCATCGGCGACGCGCTTGGCGACGCCGCGATGTACCTGGCCCAGCACGGCACCGTCTCGCCGGTGATCATGCCCCAGAACGACGACCTGGGCACCAGCATCCGCATGGGCCAGACCATCGTCGAGCTGAACCGGACCTCGCCGGCCTCCTCGGAGGTCGCCCGGCTCTGGGACTACCTGCTGTCCCGCCTCGACCGGGTGCCCCGCCAGGCGACGCATTCCTTCCGCGCCTCCCTGCCGAACCTGCCGGTGGCGGCGGAGCCGGAACGCAAGGCCTTGCCGGTCCGGGTGCTGCACGGCGCCCTCGCCGCCGGCGCCCGGAGCTTCCGCCGCCTGCCCCTGCCGATCGAGAGCGGCAAGAGCCTGTGGCGCGACGTCACCACCACGCCCAGCGCCCGTGCCTTCGCCCGGACCCTCAAGGCCCAGCGGCCCTCGGTCATCGGCCCCAGGGCCGAAGTCGTCGGCAACCTGGAGAGCACCGGCGACATCCACTTCCACGCGCACTACGAAGGCGAGATACGGGCCCGCACTCTGCGGGTCTGCCGGGATGCCTCGATCCGCGGCCTGATCATCGCCGACGCTGTCACCGTCGAGGGCGCCGTGCGCGGCCGGATCCGGGCGGCCAAGGTGATCCTCACCAAGGGCGCCAGCGTGTCCGGCGAGGTGCTTTACGAAAAGCTCGTGGTCCGCAAGGGGGCGATCCTCGACGGCCACTGCCGCCGGGTCGAGCCGGTGCCGGCCCTGGCCCAGATCAAGGCCCTCGAAAGCGCCTGATCGACAAGCGGGGTCAGCCGGGGAGCGGCAGGGCGACGGAGATGGCGAGCCCGCCCTCGGGGCGGTTTTCCGCCCGCACCGTGCCGCCGACGGCCTCGATGTTCCGACGTACCAGCCAGAGACCAATGCCGAAGTTCTCGCCTTCGCCGATGTGCTCGCCGGTCTCCTTGGCGGTGCGGAAGGAATAGTAGCGCTCGAAGATCCGGTCCAGGTCGTTGGGATCGACGCCGGGACCGCGGTCGGCGACGATCAGGGTCACCATCTTGCGCTGCCTGGCCAGGCCGATGGTCAGCTCGCCGCCCAGCGGGGAGAAATCGATGGCGTTGTCCAGCAGGTTCTCCATCACCGTCTCGAGCAGGTCCGAGCCGACCAGGACATCGATGCCCGGCTCAATCAGGCGGACCACGCGCAGGTGCTTGGCGTCGAAGGACTCGGCGTAGGCGTCCAGCATGGCCTCGACCAGGGTCGAGAGCTCGGTCCGCTCGCGTGGCGGGTCGATCAGCTCGGCCGACATCTCGTCCATCTGGCGGGCCGCCGAGACAAGGGCGTCGAGCCGCCCGATGGCCCGCTCGATCAGCTCGATCGCGCGCACGGTGCGCTTGTCGTCGCCGTTGATGGAACGGCGCAGCGGCTCCAGCGACTGGGAGATAATGGCGATCGGAGTCTTGAAGGCGTGGGCGTTCTCCTCTGCCGCGCGCCGGATCGACAGGGCCGAGGCGTCGAGGGATTCGACCATGGAGTCGAACTCCTGGGCGACCGCGGAGAGCTCGGGCAGGCTGTTGAGCGCGGCGAAGGAACGGTCGCCCGGGCCGCCGGTCCGGATGTCCCGGGCCAGGCGGCCGAAGCGCACGAGGCTGCGCCAGATGCCGAGAAAGAGCGACAAGACGATCAGCGCCATCAGGATGTAGATCGCCGCCGCAACCCGGACCTGCGGGGTCTGCCAATAGGGCAAGTCGAGGCTCGCGCCCAGCCACTCGTCGCTGGCGTGGGAGGTGATCACCGCCCAGCACCCGGCTTCGGTGTTGACCGGGATGATCGAGGTCAGGATCTCCTCCTGGCCGGCCGGGTTGATGTAGCGTACGGCGCGGGTCTGGTTGCCTTCGCAGGAGTTCTGGAGCAGCCGCAGGATTCCGGTCTCGACCAGCTCGACCCGCTCCTGGTCCAGGTATTCGTTGGGCACGACGGGCTGGGAAGCGACGTAGAAGAACCCGGTCGGCTCCGGCTGGCCCGCCGGCCGCAGAAGCACTTTGATCTTGAGGATCTCTCCGGCCCCCAGGCGCACCAGAACCTCGCTGAGCACCCGGGCGGAGTTGCCATCGAAGGATTGCAGCATCGGCTCGAGGCTGCGGGCGATCAAGCGTCCCTGCGTCTCGAGGCTGTCCAGTAGAATTTTGTTCCGCTGTACGTCGCCTTCACGGAACTGTGCATAGAGGATGATCGGTACGGAAAAGAAGATCGTGACGAGGAGGGCCAACTTGGTCGCAAAGGATCCCCAAAGGAATCTGGCCCTCTCCGCGGTGTCACGTCGTCTTAGACTTATCATCCCGCCAACGGTAGCCATAGCCCGGGTAGTTCTCGATCTCCTCAAAGGCCGGATCAAGATCACGGAACTTCTGGCGAATGCGCTTGATGAAGGTGCGCACGTTGGCCCGATAACCCTCTTTCCCGGCGCCGGCGACGAAGCCCTTGCCGTGAATCAGGTCATAGAGTTCGCGATAGCGGACGTCGCGGCCTGCATTGGTCGCCATGTACTCGACGATCTTGAATTCGTTCAGGGTCAGATCGACTTGGCGTCCTTCCCAATAGGCACGGCTGGTATCGGGCAGCAGTTCGAGCTTGCTGAGGCGCATGCTGCCGTGCTGGTCGGCCATGTCGCCAGCGCTCGCCGCGCCCCGGCGGGTGCCCAAAGTGATCAATTCGATACGCTTCAGCAGGATCGAGAAGCTGCGCGACTTCTCGACGAAATCGACCGCGCCATGCAACAGCGCCGATTCCTCGTAGATCTGGTCGCTCAAGACGGTCAGGAAGATGACGGGGACGTCATTGTGCCGTTCGCGCAGCATGCGCAAGACTTCGATGCCGTTGAGCTCCGGCATCTTCCAGTCGAGCAGGACCAGATCCGCGGCACCGCCGTTATCGAAGTACTCGACGGCGGAAACGCCATCGCCGAAATCGATCACCGAGAAGCCGGCGTCCGACAGGTTTCGCCCCAGCGATTCTCGAAACAGCGCATCGTCGTCGACAACCACCACCAAGGCCGGGTCCGTCGCCAAGGCAACACTAGCCATGATCACCCTCCGGAGTCAGCAAACGAGTTAGACAGGCTTGCCTTGCCGCCTCAGATGGCTCACCCGCTTCGAGTTCATAGGTCAAAGAACGCAAATTGTCACTTTCAAGATCAAGGTAGAAGTAGATCTCCAGCCGACAGCCCTCCCGCCGATAGGCCCAGACCTGGGCCGGCGGATCCTCGCGAATCTGCTCCGGCACGCCTAGAAGGCCCATGGCGTCCACCGGCTCTATGCCAATTAGGTTATCTTCTGTCAACTTTACCGCCTCGTAGGTCCGCAAAGCCTCAAGCCCCTCGTGGTCGGACTTGCTGGGCAGCAGGGATATTCCGACCAAAGGCTTGCGCGGCGGCGGGCCAGGCGGCGGCGGAAGCACGACCAGGAGGTCCTCGTTCAGGTTTGCCTGGAGCTCGGAATCCGAGGTCTCGAATCCGGCGCCCGTGCCTTCGGGCAGGGCAGCCCCGGCCGGCGAGTCGGCCGATTCGGACTCCATTCCCAGAAGCTCGCAGCCGGGTAGCGCCAATAACAGCGATGCCAAAACGAACGCCTTGGCCCTCATTTTCCTGCCCGCCGGAAGAAACACACCGAAAATCTGGTCAGCTTACCTAGCTCCTGGAGACCTTCAGCCCGATTGCCGTGGGTTCTGCAAAGAAGATTTTCATATATTCGCCTTTAACGCCATCACTGAGCAGCGCCTACCTGGTCCCTGGTGCCAACCCCGGTGCGAGCAAAGATTTTTTGCGGGATTTCAGATGGGTGGCCATCCAACCGTCGCTTTGTGTCAAAAATTCGGCAAGCCCGGACGTGCGCTGATCACAGCTTTCCCGCCTTGGTGCCCTGGCCATTCACGTCCTGTCGACGATAGCCGACAGCGTCCGATTCTGCCAGATTGCTGTACAAGACAGGCCGGGTTGAGAATGAGGATGAAGGAATTCTACCCCAGCGACTGTGAAATGGATCACCCTGACAGAACGACCGAAGACAACTTCCGCGTACCCTTTGCCCAGGCGCTGCGCAATACTTGGATTGAGGAGGGAATCCTCAGGATTCCAGCAGTTTACGATGGACCGGCGCTCGCGGCATTGAGATCGGCGCTGGACCAAGCGGCGACGTCCGGAGCCTTCGCCACCCGCGCCGGCAACCGTGGCTTGCTCGAGCACTCCGCGCCCGTCCGGGCGCTGGCCGTTTCGGACCCGGCCCTGGCGCTGGCACGGGTGCTGATCGGCGATGAGGCCCGGCCGGTCAAGGCCACGCTCTTCGACAAGGTCGCGGAGGCCAACTGGACCCTGCCCTGGCACCAGGACTTGACCGTCGCCCTGCGGGAGGTCGCCGAGACGCCCGGGTTTTCGCGCTGGAGCTCGAAGTCCGGTGTCGTCCATGCCGAGGCGCCGCTCGGGATTCTGCGCCGGATGGTCGCCTTGCGGCTGCACCTCGACGACTGCGACGCCCGGAACGGGCCCCTGTTGGTGGTACCCGGCAGCCATCGACGCGGCAAGCTGGGCGTGGCGGCGCGAGAAGCCCTTCCGGGCCAATCGTCCGTCAGGCTCTGCGAGGCCAGGACGGGCGACATCCTGGCCATGCATCCCTTGCTGCTTCATCGCTCGGCGCCGGCCGAGACTCCGAGCCGCCGGCGCGTCATCCACCTAGAGTACGCAGCCGCGTCCCTCCCACAGGGCCTGTCCTGGCGCTACGATCCCTTGGCCGAGGCCGTCGGCCGGGCTTCGAGCGGTGCGAACCCCAGCGCATGACCGCCAGCGACCCGGCAACGCTCTACGTCGTCTGCACGCCGATCGGGAACTTGGCGGACATCTCGCGGCGCGCGCTGGAGGTGCTGCAGAGCGTCGATGTCCTGGCGTGCGAAGACACGAGGCACAGCCGGCGGATCTTCGACCACTACGGCCTCACCCGGCCGCCGGTCGTTCTGGCCTGTCACGAGCACAACGAGAAGGCCGCGGCCCAGCGGATCCTGGCCCTGCTTCGCGAGGGTCGCTCGGTCGCCCTGGTCAGCGACGCCGGAGCACCCGGCGTCAACGATCCCGGGTACCGGGTGATCACCGCCGCCGTCGAAGCCGACATCCCCGTCCGGGTGATCCCGGGGCCGAGCGCCGTGATCACCGCCCTGCTTTGCTCGGGCCTGCCGACCGCCAGCTTCGTCTTCAAGGGCTTCCCGCCGCGCAAGTCCTCGCAGCGGCGGCGCCTGCTGGAGGCCGAGGCCGAGCGGCCGGAGACCCTGATCTTCTTCGAATCGCCGCACCGGCTGGCCGGCCTGCTCGCCGACGCCGCCGCCGTGCTGGGCGACCGGACCGCGGCCGTCTGTCTGGAATTGACCAAGCTGCACGAAAGGGTCGCCCGGGCCGGGCTTTCGGAGCTCGCCGCGCGCTTCGCCGCGCAAAAGGTCAAGGGCGAGGCGACCGTGGTGATCGCCGGTCAGAGCCGGAAGGAGGCGCAGGAAAGAAGGCGCGCCCGCGCCCGCGAAGACCGAAAGGCCCGACGAGAAGACCGGAACGCCTAGAGCGGGATAATCCGAAGCCGGATGGATTTCAGACCTCATTCCCGCCGCACCTCAACAGCTGATACCAAGGACCGCGATGCCATGAGATCGGTCCAGCCTCATAGCGTTCTGCTCTCGTGATTCGGACGCAAGCCGGGCGCACCGCCGTTAAGCTTAACCGCTTCTTAAGACAATTTACCTATTCTCATCGCCGGGAGTTACAGCACTTCCCCTCCCATTCTTCTATGCCGTAGCGAGAAGCCCCGCAGCCACGCCTTGCGGGGCTTCTTTTTTCCCTGGGCGAAAACATCGTATATACATGAAGTATTCTTCAAAATAAGAACCCGCATTTTACGATCTTTACTGCCGAACTAAGACCTCTGATATTAATGTTTTTTTTGGCGCTGGCCGCGATATTGCGACAATAACGTCGCGGGACATCAATGCTTCAGCATCGCCTCAAGGCTCCGGCACGCAACTCGCTTCTGCTGCGCTACAGTGCGGAGTTCTCTTTGCTAGTGGAGCGCCGGCGCTCGGAAGCGGCGTTGCTGGCCGCCAAGAAGGAGGCCGAAAGGGCCGCGGAACAGGCCCGTAGCGCCATGTACAAGGCACAGGCCGCGGACCGGGCCAAGACCGCCTTCCTCGCCAACATGAGCCACGAGCTTCGGACTCCGCTCAACGCCATCATCGGCTTTTCCGAAATGATGGTCCTGCTGGGCGACGACGGCCTCGCCAAGTACCGGGAATATGCCGCAGACATCAGCGCCTCCGGGCAGCACCTGTTGGAGCTGATCAACGATGTTCTCGACCTGGCAAAAGTCGAGGCCGGAAAGCTCGAGCTCGACGATCGGCAGGTCGAGGTCCCCGCCATTGTCGAAGCCAGCCTGACCTTCGTCAGGGACATCGCCCTGGAGCGTGGCCTGGAGCTGTCCAGCGCGCTCGCCGGCGACCTACCGCGGCTGCGCGCCGACGAACGCAAGCTCAAGCAGATCCTCATCAACCTGCTGTCGAACGCCGTCAAGTTTACGCCGCAGGGCGGCAAGGTCTGCCTGGAAGCCTTTCTGGACC
>JAAUXY010138351.1_pt1 | contig 42332 bp, 38 predicted proteins | sample 7278121 | NCBI WGS metagenome assembly JAAUXY01 (sample SAMN14350117, study PRJNA611818) | marine sediment metagenome | isolation source: surface marine sediment (1.8m) | place: French Polynesia: Moorea | collected 2018-08
ATCGAGTGGCACCGTATCGTCGGTGACGACCCGGCGACCTACAAGCTGGATTACGAATACAGTCTGCTCGGCTACGACATCGTCGCGGCCGGTTATGGCGTATTCGCCTGCCTTGCGGAGAATCTTTTTGGTACTGCCGTCTGGAAGCTGCTCCTCGACATGCTGTTCTCCCTGCAGGATGACAAGCGTGGTGGCGGCAATATGGCTGTGCGGTTCGCAGTAACCACTGTCGGGGCCGAACCTCATCATCATGTCGAGCTTGCCCGCGACGATGTCGTAGCCGAGCAGACTGTATTCGTAATCCAGCTTGTAGGTCGCCGGGTCGTCACCGACGATACGGTGCCACTCGATGTTGTCAGGCTGAAAACTCTTGCTTAGCGCTTCCATGACGTACTCCTTATTATTGAAACCTGAGTGTAGCCCATGGCATCGCGTTCCGGGTCAGCCTGTAGATGTACCCCTACAAACCCGCTAATCTGCGTGCCTCACAATAAAAACAAGGCACACCCATGGACGGCGCAAGCACGTTGACCAATACCGGCCAGGCCTACGGCACCCGCGGCTATCGCAACTTCGTCCTGATCTCGCTGACCCTGGTTTACACCCTCAACTTTATCGACCGGGTGCTGATTGGCGTGGTGGCGCAGCCGATTATTGAGGAATTCCGCCTGCAGGACTGGCAGTTTGGCTTGCTGTCCGGGTTTGGCTTCGCCCTCATGTATACACTCATGGGTATTCCCATCGCCCGCTGGGCAGAGCGCTACAACCGGGTGCGCATCATCGCCGGCAGCGTCATCCTCTGGTCAGCGATGACGGCGCTATGCGGCATCGCCGGCAGCTTCCTGGCCCTGCTGGCCTTTCGTATTGGCGTAGGCATTGGTGAGGCCGGCTGCACGCCGCCCGCCAATTCCCTGATCGCCGACTACTTTCCGGCGCAGAACCGGGCCAGGGCGCTCGCCACTTACGCCATGGGAATCACCCTGGGAAGCGTTCTCGCCAACGCCTTCGGCGGCCCTATCGCACAGATGTTCTCCTGGCGTGAGGCGTTCCTGGTACTGGGGATACCCGGAATACTGGTGGGCCTGGTGGTGCTGTTTACCGTCAAGGAGCCACCCCGCGGCTACTCGGACCTGCCAGGCACCACGCAGGTAGACAGGCTCGGCCTGCGCGAGACCCTGGCTGAGCTGTCGGCCAAGCCCACGTTCTGGATGAATATAGCCGGCGCCACCGCCGTCGCCTTCGTGGGGTACGGCGTGGGCAATTTCTCGGCACCCTTCTTCCAACGGACCCACGGCATGAACGTGGCCGAGGTGGCCACCCAGATTTCCGTACCGCTGGGCCTGGCAGCGTCGTTGGGCGCCTTCAGTGCCGGTTACCTGACCGATCGCATAAGCCACCGCCATCCCAATGCGGTCGCGCTGATCCCGGGCTGGAGCCTGATACTCTCGGTGCCCTTCTACTGGATGGGCTTCTCCGTCGACAGCATCCCCCTGGCCCTCGCCAGCCTGCTGGTTGGCAATCTATTGCATTACAGCTACCTGGGCGCCCAGTACACCATTTGCCAGGGCGTCGCCAGCACACGCTCGCGCGCAACTGCGGTAGCCATAATGCTGTTTGTTGCCAACCTGATCGGCTATGGCATGGGGCCACTGTTTGTCGGCTTCCTTAGCGATGCGCTGATGGTGAGCCAACTGGAACAGGCAGCGGGCAGTGTAATGGCCGCGGCCTGTGATGGCTCCGCCAGCGACCTGGCGGCGAGGCTGGGTGCCGACCAGGTAACTCTGTGCCTGCAGGCGCGGGCCGCCGGGCTGCAGCAAGCCATACTGGCAGCCGTCACCCTGTACGCCCTGGGCGGGCTGTTGTACCTGCTTTGCTGCAAGACCCTGCAGCATGACCTGGTCGCGAAAGCACACTAGGTACCGGTAGCGAGCATTGGTTTACACTGGACGTATGCAGTAGCCAGCTTTGATTACCTGGCTGAGATAAACAAAGCCTGGCATTTCTGCCCGCCCGAGGAGCATTCCCGTCACTCAACCAACACCACTCCCGGTTAAACGTCGCGAGCTCTTCGGCTGGGCGATGTACGATTTCGCCAACTCCGGTTACACCACGGTGGTGATGACCGCGATTTTCAACGCCTGGTTTGTCGGCACCATCGCCGGCGGTGCCGGGGGACTCGAGGAAGGCACCGCAACCCTGCTTTGGACATCGACCGTCGCCGCCGCCAACCTGCTGGTGCTGGTGGCAGCACCGGTGGTCGGCGCGCTGGGCGACCAGCAGGCCATCAAGAAACGCCTGCTGCTAGTCACCACAGTCGGCTGCGTTACGGCCACCTCGCTGCTGGCGCTGGTCGGGCCCGGCGACTACCTGCAGGCCATGGCCATTGTGCTGCTGGGCACGGTGATGTTTGCCAGCGGCGAGTCGCTGATTGCCGCCTTCCTGCCGGAGATCGCCAAACCCGACCATATGGGGCGCATATCCGGCTACGGCTGGAGCCTGGGCTACGTGGGCGGCGTACTGACGCTGGGCCTGTGCCTGCTCTTTGTACAGTGGAGCACCGATCGGGGCATGTCACAGCAGGCGGCTATCGACGGTAGTATGCTGATCACCGCCTTGCTGTTTGCGCTCGCGGCACTGCCGACATTCCTGTTTCTCAGGGAGCGCGCGATACCGCAGCCGAGGCCTGAAGCCGCAGCGAGCCTGGTACGCGCCGTGTTTTCACGCCTCGCGCGAACGCTGCATGAGGTGCAGCGCTTCAAGGATCTGACACGCTTGCTGATTACCATCACGGTATACCAGTCCGGGGTCATTACGGTGGTAGTGCTGGCCGCGGTCTATGCCCAGGAAGCCATGGGCTTCGATACCGAGCAGTTGCTGCTGCTGATTATCGTGGTGAACGTGACCTCGGCCATCGGCGCTTTCCTGTTTGGCTTCTTCCAGGATCGCATCGGCTCGGTCAAGGCGCTGGGCATCAGCCTGTTCATCTGGTCCCTGGCGGTGGCGCTCGCCGTTTTTGCTGACCAGGAAATCGAGCTGTGGATTGTCGGCAACCTGGTGGGCCTGGCCATGGGCGCCAGCCAGTCCATCGGCCGTGCCCTGGTGGGCCAGTTTACGCCGGTCGCGCGCACCGGCGAGTTTTTCGGCCTGTGGGGACTCGCCAATCGGCTGGCTGCACTGCTGGGCCCGATGAGCTATGGACTGGTGAACTATGTGAGCGGCGGCGACCATCGGCTGGCACTGATGTCCACCCTTACTTTCTTTATCCTGGGTTTCATACTGCTTCAGAGCGTCAATGAACAGCGCGGTGCGATCGCTGCGACCGCATAAACCACTCGGCCGCCGGCAGCAGATGATGTGAAATGAGTTTTCGTTTGGCGAGATCGCCAGGCACGCTTTTCAAGCTACTCGAATAAATTCCTGACTATACTGAAACGGTTCTTTGCGCGATGTGGACCGGGTTCTTCGGTACACGCACAGGCTGTACTGCGCATCCCCGTCAAACGGAACCAAAGCAGGAACTATACAAATGAGAGAGTACTGCCCCACCCTTTCACCTTCTCAGCAATTCAACCATCGCCTCTCCCAGACGAAAGCGGAACGCTGCTCCGGTGAGACTGTGGGCTGGCAATGGCGGTCTGTTTTCCCGGGCAGGCTGATATCGGGCACAACCATCAGAATAGTACTGATGCTGGCAGCACTTGCCGTTGTTGCTCTCACGCCGCCCGTGACCTTCGCGGATGACTTCGATGATGAAGAGCCAGTCATCGTGTATCTCAAGAAAATCCGCGACAGCAATGGTATATATCTCCGCGATGTCACGAAGTCGCTGGCAAAGAGTGTTTCCAGCAGCGGTGAGTACCAGGTCAAGCGCTACAACCCCAACAGCTATAAATCAGGTCCGGTCATCACGGTGTCTGCACCGGGCTACGACGTGGCTGAAAACACCAAGAGTTCTGCCACCAAGAAAGTCACCAATGCCGGCATCAAGATGGTCAGCTCCCTGGGCGGCCTGTTTGGCAAAGACAAGGAAGCGGCCGAACTTGAAGAGGTCCAGACCGAGCTGAACGATGAGGACGGCCTGCTCAACATGATCCCGGATAACGTTGAAATCCTTGTGCAAATGAGAAGCAACGTATCACTGGTAGATACCGCCGCAGATGTTGAATCCTCGGTACCGGTGCTCGCCGAGCGTGTCTACAGCAACAAGCAGCAGTACATGGATGAGAGGGATGCCCTGTTCGCAGATGCACTTCTCAAGGCAGTAATGATGTCACTCGCAGATATGGAGTCCGGGGACGAGTTCTAACTGGCAGCTCTTATCTGCCTGGAATTATAAACCTGCGCCATCTCGACAGGGGTGATTACAGCATCCACACCGGTGGCGTTAAAGCCGCGTTGATAAAACGGTCGAAGGGGCGACTAGCCGTATCGGCCCTCGATGTAGTCTGCAGTTTCCTGCTGCCTGGGGGTAACGAACATGGCCTCGGTGGCCGAGTGCTCGATGACTTTCCCCATCAGCATGAAAATGCATTCCTCACTGGCGCGACGGGCCTGGGCCATATTGTGGGTCACGATCAGGATGGTGTACTTCTCTCGCAGCTCCCAGATCAGCTCTTCCACCGCCTCGGTGCCTTTCGGGTCCAGGGCGGAGCAGGGTTCATCCATTAGCAGTACGCCCGGTTTGACCGGCAACAGGCGTGCGATGCAGAGCTTCTGCTGCTCTTCCAGGGACAGCCCGGTCGCCTTGCTTTTCAGCTTGTCCTTGACCTGGTCCCAGAGCAGCACCTGGCGGAGAGCGTCTTCGACGATAGCGTCCTTTTCACTGCGAGAGATGCGCTTATCCTCAGAGTGAATGTTGTAGCCGAACAACACGTTGTCCCGTATAGAGATGGGCAGCGGGTTGGGTCGCTGAAACACCATGCCGATCTGCTTGCGCACCTGCACCAGTTCGACGTCATCGTCGTAGATGTTCTTGCCCAGCACTTCGATAGCGCCATTGATGCGCACGTAGCCCAGCCGCTCATTGATGCGATTGACGCTGCGCAGGAAGGTGGATTTACCGCAGCCGGAGGGGCCAATCAGCGAGGTAATGATGCCCTGCTTGATTTCCAGATCGACGTCGAACAGCGCCTGGAAGGTGTCGTACCAGAGATTGAGCTTGTCGGTGCGGATGGCCGGCGCCTGGTTTTGCTCGCTCATTAACCGAAGCGCCCCTCGATGTAATCCGTGGTGCGCTGGTCCGTTGCACCGCCGCTGAACAGGGCTTCGGTATCTCCGATCTCTACGCAGCTACCCTCCAGGAAGAAGGCGGTGCGGTCCGCCAGCCGACTGGCCTGCTGCACCAGGTTGGTGACCAGGATGATGGTCATTTCGCTCTTGAGCTCCTTGAGCACGTCCTCGATGCGCATGGTCGTGACCGGGTCCACCGCGATGGAAAACTCGTCTAGCATTAGCAGCTTTGGCTCCTGGGACAAAGCCCGCGCGATGGTCAGGCGCTGCTGCTGGCCACCGGAGAGCAGGCTGCCAAGGGAATCCAGCCGATCCTTGACCTCGTCCCAGAGCGCCGCCCGCTGCAGGCAACGCTCGACAATCGCGTCCAGGTCAGCCTTGGCGCGTACACCCCTCAGGCGGGGCGATAGCGCGACATTGTCGTAGATGGTCATGGGCAGGCCCACCGGCAGCGGGAACACCACGCCGATCGCGGAGCGCAGGGCGTAGACGTTCTTCAGCTGCTTCACGTCGCGGCCGTAGAAGCGAATATCGCCTTCCACCCGCATGCCGGAGGTGAACATATCCATGCGGTTGATGGACTTCAGAAAGGAAGTCTTGCCGGCGTTGGCGGGCCCGATAATGCCGAAAATCTCGTTCTCGTAGATGTCCAGGTTGACGCCGCTGAGCGCGGGAGCGCCTCCGTAGCTGATGCGTAGGTCCCGCACCGACAGGGTCGGTTCCACCGCCGGCGCCTCGCCCGCTTCCGCTACCACTTCTTGCGACCCCGCAGGTAAATGCGAAACGCGATAGACAGGCTGTTCATCAGCAGCACCATGGCGATCAGCACCAGTGCCACGCCAAAGGGCAGTTCCTCCGGCACGCCGGGTACCTGGGTCGCCACCACGAACAGGTGCAGGGACATCGCCATGGTCTGGTCAAAAATGCCCTGGGGCAGCACCGGCGTAAAGAACACGGCGCCGGTAAACATGATGGGAGCCGTCTCCCCGGAGGTGCGCGACACCTCCAGGATCACGCCGGTGAGGATGCCGCTCACAGAGTTGGGCAACACCACACGGCGTATCGTTTGCCAGCGGGTGGCGCCCATGCTCCAGCAGGCCTCCCTGAAGGATTGAGGTACTGCCTGCAGGGATTCCCGGGTCGACACAATCACCACCGGCATGGTCATGATAGCCAGGGTGAGGCTGGCAGCGAGGATGCTGGTGCCAAAGCCGAAGAAGATCACGAAGGCCCCTACCCCGAACAGGGCGTGAACGATTGAAGGCACGCCGGCGAGGTTGATGATGGCCAGGTTGATCACCCGGGTGAACCAGTTGTCTCCTGCGTACTCGCTGAGATAGATCGCCGCCGCGATGCCGATGGGTACCGATATCAGCAGGGCAACTGCCACCAGCCAGACCGTGCCCAGCAGCGCCGGGAACACGCCGCCGGCTGTCATGCCATTGGTGGGAGCAGTGAACAGGAAGTCGATCGACAGCACCGGGCCGCCCTTGTAAACCAGCATCGCCAGGATCATCAGCACCGGCAAAATCAACAGCACCGTCATCATCATGAATATCAGACGGAACAGCGTCTGCGTCTTCTTGTCCCGGACATTGATTGGAGTTTCGTTAAACATCCGATTACCCCCTGCGCACGCCGCGGACCACCAGGTCGGCCGCGAGGTTGATGATGAAGGTGATGACAAACAGGAAAATGCCAATCGTAAACAGGGCCTGGTAGTGATCGGAGCCGACCGCCGTCTCACCCAGTTCCGCAGCAATGGTCGCCGTGAGCGCCCGCACCGAGTCGAATACGCTGGTCGGGATATTGACGGAGTGCCCGGTAGCGAGCAGCACCGCCATCGTCTCGCCAAAGCCACGGCCAACGCCAAGCAGCACTGCCCCCAGCAGTCCGTTCTTGGCAGCGGGCAGCACGACTTTGAAAATCACCTGCCAACGGGTTGCACCCATGGCCTCTGCTGCCTCACGGTAACGGTCCGGCACCGCCTTGAGTGCATCCTCGGCGATGGACGTCATGATCGGCGCCGTCATCAGCCCCAGGATGATGCCGGCATTGAGCACAGTGAGACCCACCGGCACGTCGAAAACATCAATAATGATGGGATTCATGATGGTCAGGCCGATGAAACCCCACACCACAGAGGGGATTGCCGCCAGCAGCTCGACCATGACTTTGAGAAATTCGCGGGTTTTGCCGGTAGCAAACTCACCGACGAATATGGCCGCCCCCAGGGAGAAGGGAATGGCGACCACCAGCGCCAGCCCTGTAACGCTGGCGGTGCCTGCAATTAGCGCCAGGATGCCGTACTCGGGGGCATCCTCATCGCTGGGCTCCCAGTAGGGGGAACCGAAAAACTCGGCCGGGTCCATGGTGTTGATAATGAAGCCGAAGCCTTCTTTGGTAATGAAGACAAAGATGCCGATGATGAACACGATGGCGGAGATGCCGCCAATGAAAACGATGAGCTGAATCAGCTTGTCGATATACCAGTCGCGATTTCGGCGGTCGAATTCGCTGATTTCGGCTTGTTGCATGATGGGCGAAAAGGTCCGGAATCAGGGGGCGTCGTCGCCGCGGAGCTGGTGCATGAGTTCACTGATCTCTGAACTCAGCTCCCGGTGGGCCGTTTGCAACTGCTCAGCGCTGGCTGGTGTTTCCGGCGCGCTGATGTTCCACGCCATGCCCGTGGTGTGGAAAGGTAGCTGTGGCAGATAGTCGCTGACGGGGCCCTGCAGGCTCACCACCAGGTGCAGTTCAGCCAACTCGTGCTCGGTAAAATCGATCGCGCTGGGAGGGGCATCGCCAATATCCATACCCTTGTCCGCCAGGTAGTCCCGGGTGGCCTCATCCACCTGGGCCGCGGGTTCGGCCCCGGCACTGGAGTAGCGGCCGCTGCCAGGAAAAGCGCTGCGCGCCAGCGCTTCCGCCATCTGGCCAAGGCAGCTGTTGTCCCGGTCCAGGAAAAGGATGTTGTAGACCTTGGGCTCCTTGGTCTCGCCGGTTTCCGCGAACACGGTGTCCTCGCAGATATTCTTGGCCTGATCTGCCACCCGCTTGAGATTGGTGAATACCGTGAACGTATTCAGCAGCGACTGGGCGCTGACCTGTTCCTGGTTGGCCATCAACTCCGCATAAATGCCGTCGAGATCGAACTCCATTTCTCGCTCCAGCACCATGGTGCCCCTGGCCAGGCCCGGATCGAGCTCACTGAAGGCCTTGATGGACTGCTCCAGCATCGCCCGGACCTCGCCGCTGAACCGATCGAGCTCGTGCGCCATGCGGCCCACAGGCGGGCCGGACAGCTGGCCGCAGGCCCGGGCGATCGTGGCGGCGTAGTCGCCAATGCGTTCCAGTGCGATATTTACCCGGATAAACGAAGAAAGCAGCCGCAGGTGACGGCCACTGGGCAGGTGCACGGCGATAAAAGCGTGGCAGGCGGCATCGATCTCACGCATTTTGCGATTGATCGGATGGTCGGCGAGGATCGTTTCCGCAGCCAACTGGTGATCGCCATGCTGAAGGGCCCGCACGGCGTTTCCCAGGTTTTCCTGCACCTGCGTCGCCATGCCACCGATATTGTCCCGCAACGCATTGAGGTCGCGCTCAAGTCTTTCTTCGTAGTGGCTCATTGCTGCTTGTCTACTCGCAGTTGACGTCTCTGACTGGAGCGTAGCCCTTTTCCTGGATGATGCACTGTCCGGTGTCACTCATGACCCAGTCCAGGTACTCCTTGGTCACGCCACTGGGTTCACCGTTGGTGTACATGAACAGGGGACGGGCGACCGGGTAGGACTTGTCCGCGGCGCTGGCCGGTGAAGGCAGCACGCAGTTGTCAACGCTGCTCTCTCCCACACAGGCGAGCTGTACATGGTCGGTGGCATAGGCCAGGCCGCTGTAGCCGATGGCACAGGGAGTCTTCTCAACCAGGTCGACCACGTCCTTGGAACCGTGCATGTCCAGCGTGCCCTGGCGGTACTTGCCCTTTTTGCCAAGGACAGCTTTCTTGAAGTAGGCGTAGGTACCCGAATTGTTCTGGCGGCTCACGACCACGATCTGCTGTCCCTTACAGCCCGGCACCTCAATGCCGAGGTCGGTCCACTTGGTGGCACCGCCCCCACGGCCATAGATTTCCTTCAACTGATCAATGGTGACCGCCTTCATCGGGTTGTCTGCGTGCAGGTACACCGCGAGCGCATCGAAGCCGACGATGTGCTCTACCGGCGTCACACCCGCCTTTTCCGCCATACCCACTTCCTTGGTCTTCATGGCGCGGCTGGCGTTGGCGATATCGACTGTGCCGTTGATCAAAGCGGCGATACCGGTGCCGGAGCCCCCACCCGATACCGCTACGGCGACGTCTGGATCTACCGACTGGTAGGCCTCAGCCCAGGCCTGGGCCACATTTACCAGCGTGTCGGAGCCCTTGTTCTGTATCTCGGTGCGCGCGGCTGCGCCCGGTGCCACAAAGCTCGCGGACAGGCATAACAATGCGAAAACAACATTGAAGTGCTTCATTTACCAGTGCTCCCTGGTGATCATATTTGGAATGTGCACCCGCAAAGAGGTCAGGCGCCGTCTTTCTGGGCGCACACTAAACCACACTGTCTTTCAATAATCTACCACTACAACATGACATCTTGGGCGGGTCACCCCAAATGCCTGAATTGCGCCTGCCACATCGCTCAGAGCTGATTAAAATCAATCTTTGATCCGGTTTTTGAGCCACAATAGAACCACTGGCTATAAAGGGAGATATGCCTTTGAGGTTCTTGTGCGGCTGATCCTGATCAGGCACTACAAAACGGCTTTCAACGTATCCGGCCACATCATCGGTTGGGGGGATTCAGAGCCAGTGGAAGAATCCGAGCAGGACCTGCGCTGGATAGCGCAGACCCTGGACGATCGGCAATGCCGGCCCGACGCCGTATACAGCAGTGCATTGGGCCGGGCCCGCCGCACCGCAGCCTACTTTGCCGAGGTATTTGGCCTGGAGAGCGAAAACGCGGCGCCCCAGCTCAATGAGATCAACTACGGCACCCTGCAGGCAAAATCCAAGCAGTGGGTGCGTGAGCACTGCCCCCAGTACAAGACCGATATCGATTACGTGTTCCCCGAGGGCGAGAGCTTCAGCCAGATGCAGCGGCGCAGCGTCGAGTTTCTCGAATCGCTGCTGGACCGGCGCGAACACGATGCCGCGCTGTGTGTCACCCACGCCGGCGTCATCCGCGCTGCCGTCAGTCATTTCCTGGGGCTGGAGTTTAGCGGGCAGCTACAGCGCTCCATTTCCCATCGCTACATCGGGGTGATTGATTTCGATGAAGCGGGTGCGGCGACCTACGCTGAATGGGGCACTCCTACGAGTTTCCTGGGGGATTGACCCCTCCCTGCGCCCCGTAGCGACCGCAACCGGTGTATAATTGACGCCTTCGCCACACCGCCGAATTGTTCGGGTTTAAAGCGTACTTTGGCAAAGCTTGTAATCGAAGATAAGGATGACGACACCCGCGTACCCTTCCTGCGGGGGATACTGACTCGCTCCCTGCAACAGGCCGGCCTCTCCTTCAGCGAGGCCCATAAAATGGCCACGGAGCTGCGCGATCATCTCGACAGTGATACTCCCCTGAGCAGCTCCGATCTGAAGCAGATTGTCTACAAGCGTCTGAAAGATGAATACGGGCCCAAGAGAGCAGAACGCTATCTCAGACCGGCCGTGGGTATCGGCCAGATCATGGTGGAGGACGATGAGGGCCGGGTGATGCCATTCTCGGCCGAGCTCTATCGACGGGATCTCGAGACCATCGGCCTGACGCTGCCGGAATCGGTCAAGATCGCCAGTAAGCTGCGGCGTCACCTCATCAAGCACAAGTTTTCGCAAATCAGCTCGCATCGCATTTCCCGCCTCACCTATGATTTTCTTAAGGAAGCAGACTATCTGGGGCCTGCGGTTGCCCGGCGCTGGCTGGTATGGCGAAACTTCCTGCGCAGCAGGCGGCCGCTGATCATTGTCATAGGTGGTACCACCGGCTGCGGCAAGAGCACGATTGCCACATCGCTGGCCAACCAGCTGGGTATCGTGCGTATGCAGTCCACAGACCTGCTGCGGGAAGTGATGCGAACGATGATGAGCGACGAGGAACATCCTGCACTGCACGCCTCTTCCTATGAAGCCTGGCGGCATATGGCAGGCGCCAAATCCAGGTCAAAGACAGGTGCTGTGGATGTGCCGGTGGAGGCCGGCTTCAAGGCCCAGGCGGAGCTGGTCTCTGCGGCCAGCCAGGCGGTGATGGAACGCGCCCGGCGAGAGCGGGTTTCCCTGGTGCTGGAGGGAGTGCATGCACACCCGGAATTGGCTGAGCAGCTCGAACTGGATGACGCCATTCTTGTGCATGTGCTGCTGGCGGTACTGAAAAAGCGCAAGCTCAAGCGCCGCCTCTCCAGCCGCGCCGAGCAGGCGAGTGAACGACGCGCCGAACAGTATCTGGAGAACTTTGACCAGATCTGGCAGCTACAATCCTACCTGTTATCTGAAGCAGACCGCACCAACACACCCATCGTCATCAACGACGATCGCGACCAGGCCGTGCGCGAGATCATGCGCACCGTACTGGACAGCCTGGAAGAGCCTACCGCGCCCTCGCCAAAAAAAGTGTTTGCGGAATAAACCAGCTCGGCGCAGTAGCCAGGGGTAGCGCATATGACAGAGCAGAACGGGCATCGCCAACACATATCGAGTCAGTTCAGTGAAGAACTGAGCAGCGCTACCGCGCAGCTACTGCAAATGGGTGGGCTGGTCGAAAAGCAGGTACTTACCGCTGTCGATGCGCTCATCGAACGTGACAGCGGTGATGCAGAAATGGTCATTGAATCCGACAAGCGGATCAATGCAATGGAGGTAAATATAGATGACGAGTGTTTTCGCATTCTCGCGCGCCGGCAGCCTACCGCCGGCGACCTCCGCCTGGTTCTCGCCATCAGCAAGGCGATAGTCGACATAGAGCGCATTGGTGATGAAGCCAGCAGAATAGCGCGCCAGGCGATCATCCTGAGTGAGCAGACAGAAGAGCATGGCATCGAGGTTCACATGCGCCGCCTCGTGAAAGTTGTCACCGAAATGCTGAGTGGCGCGCTGGACGCTTTTGCCCGGCGAGATGTCGACAAGGCGCTGGAGATTGCCCAGGGGGGCCAGGAACTCGACGTTGAGTCAGCAGCCGCGATGGGCGTGCTGGCAGAGAGAATTCGCCAGTACGCCGATTGTGTGGATGCCGCAATCACTGCCATGTGGGCAGTGAGGTCCCTCGAGCGAGTCAGTGATCACGCCCGCAATATCGCCGAGTACGTCATCTATATGGTGGACGGTGTCGATATTCGCCACACCGAAGTAGATGCCGTACTCGACCGGCTCCGTGGCCGCTAGTCCCCGCCAGGCGCTATCAGAACGAGACATCCCACTGTAGCCGCACCCTGCCGTCAGACACATCCCTCCCGAGGAAGTCGTCGTCGATCGTCAGGTAGGAGTAGTCCAGCGTGAGCTTGTTGTTGTGGCCCCTCATGAACCAGTTCGCGCCAAAGGTGAACTCTTCCCGCTCGTTGTCGAAAGAGCGATCAACTGCATTGGGCTCTTCCACAATCGCATAGCGCATCGCCAGCTCCAGTTGCTTGGGCACTGACGGAAACATGTGGTGGAAGAAATAGCCAACTTGCGCGTATCCACCGTTCAACTCAGATTCGCTGTTGGTGCCGTTGTCTTCGATCGTCTTCCAGTGGTATTCCTGCTGGGCCGAGAAGCCACGATACTTGAAGGCGAATTCCTGCACGAACTGCTCGATCTCATATTGGCCGTCGTCAGCCAGCGCCGGTGCCGTATAGCCGTCGAGCCTGCCGCAGCCTGAAGACGACCAGCGGGTGCAGCGGCCTTCATTGGTCATAGCTGCGAAGGCCAGACTGCCGGTGGGCTTCTCGGTGTATTCAACGTCAGTCTGCCGCCAGGGGAGGTCCCTGCCCATGAAGTTCCACTGCAGGCGCCCCATGTACATCAGGCTGTCATCATCGTTGGAATTGCCACGGCCCTCACCGGTGAAGGCACCCACGTAATAGCGCATGTCTGCAGGCGTTTCCTTGAACAGGTGGCCACGGAGCTGAACGCCCATCTGGCGGTCGATCGTGAATACCCGGTTGGCAATGGAGCGCTCCACGAACTGCTGCCGGCCAGAGGAGTCTACCCGCTCCCGGTTCAGGTCCACTTTCCACTGGCCCACGCGCAAGGTCGCCCAGTCCCATTTGGCGATATCTATACGATGATCAATCAGCCTGCTGCTTGACTCGAAATCTCCATCTTCGGTGTCGCGCGTGGGTTGCAGATCGACTTCGAAATAGTACTTGAGCCAGGGTTGGAAGCCGTGGCCACCGATTTTCATGCGCATGCGCCGGGTTTCGAAGTTCGACTTCGAGGGCCCGTCAATGGCTGACACCTGCCGGGGATCACTGCGGTAAGGCCAGGTAAAGCGGTTCTGTGCCCGCCACTGGAGGTTCGTCTGGAAGCGGCCGTCGCGGGTTTCCAGCCGGAAGCCCTTGCTACCATAGCTCGCCTTTACCCCAAGGCTGTCTTCCACCGCCTGGGCGATCCTATCGATGACGGCAGGGTCGTCGAAAGTCTGGGATGAGCGGCTGGCCGTTGGCGCGACGGCTACCGTGTCGAGCTGCTGCTCTGAGCCGCCTGCTACGCCGCCGGCAAAGATATCGCTGCTGGTGACCTCACTCTTCTGCATCAATTTATCGTACTGGGCCTGGGTAATGAGACCGTTTTGGAAGAGTACGTCCAGCAGATCCTTGTCGGCTGCTGAGGCCTGCGACGCCGCCAGGAAAATAGCAGCGAGCAGTAACGGAAGAGCCAGGAGCCTCGCGGGGCATATTTGTGTCATGGCGTTATGTCCTCGTGTGTCAATTAAATGAAATATTTCTGTTAACAGGTCGTAATAAAAACTTAATGAATAGATCGCAATAAAGGTCTGGTTGCGGTCCCTTCGTCATGGCCGCACGTCCGGATTCCGCCCAGGCAGAATGCAGTCGTGGTCCTGTCGAGAAGCCGCGGGCCTGGAATTAGAGGGAATTAGGCGTTGAGGTGTTGATTCCGGTGCGACGGCAGCTGTCGCTAGCGTAAAACATACCGGGGGCCTGGCGCACAAGAAGAGCGAAATCGTGGTCCCCGCGACCCACTGCAAGAGCGATGGTTTCCCCATTTGTCTCTTTTTTATTACAGTAATATGTCGCGGAGGTTACAAACTAATCGTTACAGAATTGTTACAAGATGGCAGAACTTGCCCCTCTGACCGTTGCCAACGGCAACCACCACGCCTCCAGGGTGAAGAGAAACACAGCAAGCACTGGCTTCTATCTTATTGATCTGATTCGGAAATTGGTCGGGACGCTGGATCTGAACGAGCTAGTCACTCTGAAGACAGCAGTGCGGCTAGTTCGATTCGTCAAGAAATCCACCCAGGATCTGCTCGAGCACTTTCTGCTGCATCTCACGCGCCTCGTCCTCCGTCCAGGGGAAGGAACGGGTTAGGAACAAGGCGGCAAGGCCAGTGCTTTGCGCCAGTAGTGACACCGACATCTGGTACGCATCGCCGGCACGGAAGTACCCCTCCTCAATGCAGTCCCGCACCCGGTCCACCAGGAAACGAAACGGCGGGATCGACTCCTCGCGGATGGCGTCCTGCAGCTTGAGATTGTTCATCGGGTTGATGGCGAGAAAAATCAGCTCGAAGTAGGTGCTCTGGCGCACCGCGAACTCGAAATAGGCCTCGGCCGTGAGATGAAATCGTTCCCTGGCGTCCCTTCCCTCAAGCCCGACCGAGAGATATTCCATGAAGGTGCGGAACGCCTCCGCCAACAGCTGCTGCTGGAGCGCTTCCTTATTGTCGAAATGCTTGTAGATCGCCATGGGCGTGATGCCCAGCTCTTTGGCAATGTTGCGCATGCTCAAGCCCTGGTCGCCTGACTCCAGGTATTTTTCACAGGCGACCCTGAGGATGGCGTCCCGGGTATTCCGGGCGCGAGGCTTCTTGTTTGTGTTGGCCATGGCCCAAGCTTACCCAGTTGGAGGGCCGGCGAGCTAGCGGCCGGCCACCTCGGCAAGTATGTTTTCACCGAGGACCCGCGAGGAGGTGATCACACCGGCCATAAGGGCCCCGATGACGCCATCGGTCGTGACGTCCTGGCCGGTCAAATACAGGCCCGGCAGTGGCGTATCGGCGCGCAACCAGGGTAGCCTGAAGAGCTCCGGCGACGCCTCTACCCCCATGAAGTTGCCTTCATCGCGGCGTAGAAAATGCTCATAGCTGATCGGCGTGGAAACTTCGAAGTAGTCAACGTGGGCCTCGACCTGGGGCGCGTACTTGTACAGTTCAGCAAACATGCGCCGTGCAATCTCTGCCTTCAGCGCTCCGTAGTCCTCACCGCGCCTTTGCCATGAGCTGCCGGCCCAGGCCTTGAAGTGGCCGTAGTCTGTGGCGGAGAACATCTCGATGGTCGATTTGCCCGGAAAGCGCTCCTTCCAGGTCCTGTCCTTGGCGGACGGGAAGGTAATGAAACTCCACGGGAAAGGCGCGCTGAAATCCTGCCGGTGCCGGTCGATATTGCCATCGAGGTCGTTACCCGGGTGCGCCCAGATATTGGCTCCGTGCAGTCCCAGGGTTTCAGCATCCGCGCTGATGCCGATATTTAGGCCGACGGCGCAGTAGGATTTCTTCACCTTGCGCAGGTTCTGCATCATCTCGTCCTTGACCGCTACCCCATCGGGCAGCAGTCGGGTAAAGGTGTTGTTGACGCCCGCGTTGCTGATCACGGTGTCGGCAAGAAACTCATCGCCATTGACCAGGCGCACGCCCGTCGCCCTGCCCCCCTCCACCATCACTTCCTGCACTTCTGCGCTGTAGACCACGCGACCGCTTGCCCGCTCGATGATCGGCACGATACTGCGGGCCAGCGAAGAGGCTCCGCCGTCGGGATAGGCCGCGCTTTCCATGTAGTGCCGCACCAGCATCGCGTGCATAGCGAAGGAACTTTGCTTCGGCGGCAGGCTGTAGTCGCCGTAGTTACCGCAGATCACGGCGATGAGCTCCTGGTTGTCGGTCAGGGAGGACAGCACTTCGTAGGTGGTCCGGTCGGCATACTCCAGGAACGGGGCCGCCATCTCGTCATAATGCGCGTCGGCCAGCTCCCTCGGCAACGCTTTCAAGGCAAAGTACCCTGACGATGCCTTGACCGCGAGCTTCAGCAGTTGCATGTACTCATCGATGGCGGCCTCCTCCCCGGGGAAAGACCCTTTCAGGCTATCGACGTATCGCTCTGTACCCTGGTGGAACGGGTACTCCTTGCCGGCGATGACAATCCGGTTGTAGACATCAGGCATTGGCTCCCAACTGACCCCTGACTGGGTGACGTAGTCGAACAGCTTCGATGTCATTGTTTTTTCGTGGTGAAGGTTACCGATGTAATGCAGGCCCACATTCCATTCATAGCCTTTCCTGGCGTAGGTCTGGGTGCAGCCACCAATGACGTTGTGCTGCTCAAGCAGAAGTACGGTCTTGCCCTTCTGAGCCAACACCGATGCAACGCTTAGACCGCCCATACCAGAGCCGATGACGATCGCGTCATAGCGGCGCTCGCAGTTCGAACGCTGATAACTGGTTCCCACGTACGTCATGACCGGCACCTCGCCTGCTGGAAGAGCCGCAAAGTATACATGTGTATACCTTGCTTTCAAGCATTTCATGCTCCACCACCAGTGGGAGGCGTCGTTATACTGGCGAGAGTGAATGGGAGTCAGAGTAGCTATTACATAGATGCTCACCTGTTCTCTGTAGAGTGATTAGGCGACAACAACCGAGTAAGGAGAATAGTGATGTCTGTTGAACTCACCATGTTGCTGTACAGCGCCGGTCTGTTCCTGCTCATCATATTGGGACAGGCGGGGCTTGCGATTCAGCAGAACGGGCTGATGGCCCAGGCCGGCAGCCGCGACAGCCTGCCCGAACCCACAGTGTTGCGCGCGCGAATGCAGCGCTTGACCGCCAATATGCAGGAAAACCTGATCCTGTTTGCCGCCGTAGTGCTGGTGGCCACGGTGGGCGGGGCAACCAATGAAGCCACCGCACTGGCGGCGACGATTTTCTTCTACGCCCGAGTCGGCCACGCCATCGTGTACGCCGCCGGATGGCCAATGATCAGGCCGCTGTTCTACTTCGCCGGCCTCTACGCCGTGATCCGCATTGGGATTGAGTGCCTATAGCTCGTAAAACGACTGCTTATCCAAGAGATGCGTTCATGAACCTGGGGAATGTCGAGATGCGATTTAGGGAACTCCCGGCTCGCGCGGTCCTGGTGGCGACCCTGGCAGCCGCGCTTATCGCTTGCTCCGAACCCATCGCCACGACCGACGTCAGTCCGCCCGTCAGCCAGGCACAGCTTGGCGAACGCCTGGCGGCGCTGCAGGCGGAGCGACCGGAGATTCCGGGCTTCGCCGCGGCAATACTGACTTTCGACGGCGAGATGGTGTCCGCGGCGACCGGCGTAGCAGATCCGTCCGGGCGCGATATGACGGCGAACACACCCGTTCGGATCGCATCGATCACCAAGACCTTCGTGGCTGCAACCGTGCTGAGACTGTGGGAGCAGGATCGTATCGATCTCGACGCGCCGATCGGCGAGCTCATCGCAGAGGCCCACGTGGAACTGCTCAGCAGCGACGGCTATGACACACAGGCGATCACCGTCCGCCACCTGCTGATGCACGCTGGTGGACTGAATGATCACTTTGCCAGCGACGCCTACAAGGAAAAGGTGCTAGGCGACCCGCAGCGAATTTGGACCCGGACCGATCAGCTGCAGTTACTGGTTGCCACCACAGACCCGGTCGCGCCGCCAGGAGAGCGCTTCGCCTATTCCGACAGCGGCTACCTGCTTCTCGGGGAGGTGATCGAACGAACGACGGGGCAGCCGCTGTCGCTGGCTGTTCGCGAACTGACGCAGCTCGACGCGATTGGCCTCAACAAGAGTTGGTGGGATGAAGTAGATCAGCGCCCTGCCGACGTACCCGATCGCGCTCACCAGTGGCTGGATGGCATCGACAGTTACCCCATCCACGGCAGTGTCGATGCCTTCGGCGGCGGCGGTCTGGTAGCCAGTGTCGAGGATGTGGCTAGGTTCTTTACCGCCCTGTTCAACAACGAAGTCTTCGACGATCCCGCTACACTGGCACTGATGATAGAAGCACCAGGGCACCCCGAGGGCAGTCCCTACCGCATGGGTCTCTTTACGAGAGAGACTGCTGGCCACCGGACCTACAGCCACGGCGGCTTCTGGGGCACCGATGTGGTGGTGGTACCGGCACTCGGCATCGCGCTGGCTACTGCCAGCCTCGACCAGAGCGGCTTTAAAGATATCCGTGCGCTGGGAAGAGAGCTGGTGCAGCTGGCTGCACCTTGAATCGTCTCTGGAAGTTACGCCCTGCTACCGCGATTCAGTTGGACATACTTCTCTTACAGACTGCCAAGCTCCGCGGGGGACAAGTGCGCGATGCCAAGGGAATCAGGGGTTCGCAGCGCTTCTGCTGCATAGTCCCGGGCCATCAGTATTGAGGCCACTTGAATAACGGCGTCCATCGCTGGCGTCTCGACCCCGAGTTGCTTTGCCAGGCCGGCCATAAACACCAGACCGTAACCGACGTCTTCATTGAGATAGCGATGGTCCAGCTGGGGCTGCGCACCGATACCCTGAAAGCCGGGGGCCCTGCGGTACGCATCGCCGTAGTCATTGGCCAGCATGTACCCCTGGCGCATGGCCAGATCGGGATCGGGAATGACAGTCACCCCCATGCTGGCGGCAATCGCAATACGCTCTTTATCCAGCGCCTCGATGAGTCGACCGGTAGCATCGCTCACACCTTCCTCATAAAAGAGAAAATCGACACCGGGCGTATCGATGCGGGCCGCGTTGGTGAGGGTAACCGCCGGATGGATGATTGGATTGGCGTTCTGCAGGCTGGTCTGCATGATGCTGGAGGCCGGTTCCATACCGGGGTAGACGTCGGCTATCAGGCCCAGCAAAGACTGGGTATCGGCGCCCGGTAGGGCAGCGAGCAGGTTACCCGCCTTGAGCTTCAGAAATACCCGGATTTTGCCAGGCTCTGTAAGGCGTACGGCGTACGGAAGCGTCGACGTCTCGGCCACGCGTACTGTGTTGTCATCAAGCGCAAGCCCGGCGGCATGCTTGAAGGCCAGTACACCGCCGCAGGAACTCGGAGAAACTATGACTGTTTGTCCAGCGGTCAGCTTGCCCGCGAGCGCCTCGCCGAATGGCGCAGTGCTGTAAGCGGGCCCGACGACATAGATGAGATCGGCTCCTTGAACGGCTTCGTCCGCAGCGTGAGTAGCAACTGCAATAGTGGCGAAGCCGGCAATATCCCCCTCGGCATGGATGCCCTTCTGGCTCTCAATGGCAGCGATGTTATCGGGGAATTGTGCAAAATCGAATATGCGGACTTCGTGTCCGTGTGACGCGCAATCGAAAGCGATCGCCGTGCCTCCTGCGCCTGCTCCCAGTACTGCAATTTTCATTGATGTACTCCAAAGCCGCTGCCGACAATACAATGTACGCCATTGTTATTGGCGTATCACCATATTCTGAGTAGAGGAAGCGCTGTTATGCGCTGCAGCAGGTCGTTTACTTGCCCTGGACCTGCGGCGCCGACACGGGCACCCAGCCCTTGACCGTCGCGACGACAGACTTGATGGCGTGAGGCAGTGCCAGCATGGCGGGCGTGGCGACCAGCGTCAGCACAGTGGCGAAGGACAGGCCGAACACAATGGCCTGCGACAGCGGCGCCCAGAAGATGGCCATCTCTCCCTCGGCCGTAATGTTGCGGGCGGCGAGATCTACAGAGAAGCCCGCGGCCAGCGGCAACAGCCCGAAAACAGTGGTGACGGTGGTGAGCAGCACCGGTCGCAGTCGCTGTGCGGTGGCGCGAACGATCACGTCCTGGACAGCCAGCTCGGGATGTTGCCGACGCACGTGGTTGAAGGTGTCGATCAGGATGATGTTGTTGTTCACTACGATCCCTGCCAGGGCCACAACGCCTACTCCGGTAAGCAAGGCACTGAACGGGTTCCCCAGCAGCAACAGGCCCAGCAGTACGCCGGCGGTGGACATGATGACGGCCAGCAGGATCAGGCTACTCTGATAGAAGTTGTTGAACTGGGTAACCAGCAGAATAAACATCAGCGCCAGTGCCAGGGTAAATGCGGCGGAAACGAAGGCCATCGAGTCAGCCTGCTCTTCGTTGGCACCACGGAAGCGGATATTGATGGCCGGATCGAAGCTCTGCTGCTGCAACCAGGCATCAATCTCCTGCACCATGCGGTCAGCCATGACACCGTCGCGCACGTCTGCCCGGATCAGTTCCACCGGTAGGCCGTCGATGCGCTTCAGCGTGTCTACGCCGGGTGCGGGCTGCATGGTGACGAAGTTGCTCAGCGGCACCATGCCCTCGTCGGTGCTGATACGGAGCTCGTCCATGGCGGTAATGCCGCGGTCTGCCCTGGGGTAGCGCACGCGGATGTCAACAGAATCCTCGGCGTCGTCCGGGCGGTATTCACCCACCTTGACGCCATTGGTGACCAGCTGCACGGCCAGGCCGGCGGAGGATACATCGGCACCGTACAGGGCAGCCTGTTGCCGGTCCACGTCGATGCGCCATTCGATGGACGGCAGCGCCGCCGAATCGTCGATGTCGACCAGCTCCGGCAGGGTGTCGAGATGTGCGCGCACGCGCGCCATCGCCGGCTCCAGCAGGGCCCGTTGTCGCGAAGTGAACTCGATCTGGATCGGTTTGCCCACCGGCGGGCCTTTCTCCAGGGGCTGCACCTCAACCTTGATGCCGGCGATGGGATCAGTGCGGTCGCGAATCTCGCGCATAATGGCGTTACCGCCCAGGTCACGCTGTGACTCGGCCACCAGCTCCACGAAGATCGAGCCAATGCGGTCCGAGCTGCTGCCCATGAAGCCACCGGTACTGGCACCCGGCAGCAGGGTCTGGGTGTTGACGAAGCGAATGCCGGGGATCTCAAGAACCTCTTTTTCGACCTCCAGCACCAGGTCGTTCACTTCACCGGCTGAGAAATTGCCGCGCCCGAGTACTGATACCTGGATGAACTGCGGGTCAGAATCAGAGAAGAAGATGGTGCCTACACCAAACTTGCCGTAGGCCCAGAAGATGGCATAGAGCAGGCTGAAAATGACGCCCAGCGTCAGCAAGGGACGGTGGACGACCTGTGCCACGAAACGGGCAAAGCGCCCGGTCAGCGTGGGCAAATCGGTGGGGTCACCCGTCTCGAGTACATGCTGTTCGCGGGCGACCTCCGCACTGTGCATGGAGGGCTTGCCGAACAGGGTGCCGAGCACGGGCCCAAACAGCAGGGCGTACAGCAGGGAGCCGATCAACACCGTGAATACCGTCACCGGCAGGTAACCCATGAACTGCCCCGAGACGCCGGGCCAGAATAACATCGGCAGGAAGGCGGCCAGCGTGGTAGCTGTAGACGCCGTCACCGGCCAGAACATGCGCTTGACGGATTCCGCGTAGGCGCGCTTGTGGTCCATGCCCTCGCCCATCATCCGGTTGGCATATTCCGTGACCACGATGCCGCCGTCGATCAGCATGCCCAGTCCCAGCAGCATCCCGAACATGACCATGAAGTTGAAGGTATAGCCCAGCAGGTAAATGACGGTTACCGAGAACAGCAGTGAGAACGGGATACCCAGACCGACAACCAGGCCGCTGCGGAACCCCATAGTGGCCACCACCAGGATCATCACCAGTGCCAGGGCGGTAAGGATGTTGCCCTCCAGCTCCCGCACCTGCACGGAGGCAAACTCGGCCTGGTTTTGCGAGACGATCATCTGAATGCCACTGGGTACCGTGGCGCGGGCCTGCTCAACAATGCCCAGGACCTCTTCTACCGAGTCGATGACATTGGCATCGGAACGCTTGGTAACGCTGATCGAGATGGTTTCCTGGCCGTTGTAGCGCGCGAAACTGGAGCGGTCCTTGAACGTCCTGCGCACCGTGGCCACGTCTTGCAGCGTCACCACGCTGTCCAGTGAGCTGCGCAGGGGCAGTGCCAGCACGTCGTCGGCTCGCTCCACCACCGCGGGCACCTTGACCGCGAAGCGACCGTCGTCCAGATCCATGGTCCCTGCCGGGATCAGGCGGTTGTTGCGCTGCAGGATGACGATCAGCTCTTCCGCTGATATGCGGTACGCGTTGAGGGCATCGGGATCGATGATGACTTCCAGCAGTTCCTCGCGGTGGCCCTGCAGGTCGGCGCTGAGCACCTCCGGCACCGTCTCGATCTGTTCCCGTACCTTCAGGGCCGCGTTGTAGATTTCCCGTTCGCTGGCGTTCTCGCCGATAAAGTTGACCTGCAGCATGGGGAAGTCGTCTGCGGTGAGCTCCTCCACGAAGGGCTCCTCTGCGGTCGCCGGTATCTCGGCACGCGCCGCGTCAACTGCCTCGCGCACGTCGCTAAGTGCCTTGTCGAGGTCTTGCGATACGTCGAACTCCACGAAGAAAGACGCCATGCCTTCAGAGGCTGTGGACCTGAGCTCGACGATGCCCTCCAGCTTGCGCAGCTCAATCTCCATGGGCTGCACCAGCAGGCGCTCGGCGTCTTCCGGCGAAATGCCCTCATGCATCACGCCGACGTAGAACAGCGGCAGGTCAACATGCGGATCATTGGCAATAGGCAGCGCCCCTCTTGCCATGATCCCGGCCAACACCAGGACGGCAAGCAGCGACAGGGTCGTACGGGTACGACCGATGGCGGTTTCGATCAGGCTCATCGGACTGCGATCTGGCCCTTCGCCGTATCCATATAGACCGGTTCAACCAGCTCGCCGACGGTCACATATTCCTGGCCGACCGTGATCAGGTTGACCGTGTCCGGCAGCCCGGTCACCCACAGACCCTCGGGACCGTCTTCGACGATCTCAACAGCCGTGAAAACCACGCGGTTCGTGTCATCCAGAGTGCGAACGCCCATATCCCCTGCATCTCCCAAAGTCAGCAGGGAGGGCGCAATGCGGTGGGCCGGAACCTGGTCCAGATCTGCCCATAGCGTAACGGTCAGGCCCGAGCGCAGGCTGTAGTCGCTGTTGGCGACCGTGATTTCAACCGGAAAGGTGCGGGTCACCGGGTCGTTCTGCTTGCCGATGAAGGACAGCTGTCCGTCAATGTCACGGCCCATGCGTGTGCTACCAGCCACCATGCTGCCGGGCTGCAGGTTCTCGACTTCCTGCTCGGTGACACGGGCGACGACCAGCATCGGGTCGAGATCGATGAGCGTAGCGCACGAGGCCCCGGGCATGGCGTAGTCACCGGCGTTCAGGTGCAGGTTTTCTACGACACCGTCGAACGGTGCCGTGATGCGGGTTCGCTCCAGGTTAAGCATCTGCCGGTGCAGGTGCGCCCGCGCTTCTTCCTGGCGAGCCTCGGAGGTGGCAATGGCCACCTCGGACAACAACTCCTGTTTGGCCAGCTTCAGGCTGCCCTCGTGCTCGATGCGGGCCTGCTCGAAGCCCGCCCGGGCTTCCTCGACGGCCACCTCGCGATCATCGACGGCGATCTCGCACAGCAGCTGCCCTTTCGACACCTGCATGCCGCGCTCTACCGGCCGCGAGACCACCTGGCCGGCGATTTCCGCGGTGACTTCGACCGCGCGCTTGGCCTCGGTGCGACCCCGCAACACCACCGTGCGCGTGCGAGGTTCCGCGTTATTGACCGCAATGCGAACCCGGCTCGGCGCTGCATCAGCGCCGCTATCCCTTAGAGACTCGGCGTCTGTAGCGTCTGGAAGTGGCGTAGCCTGTGTGTCGTGGGTGAAGGCGCCAGAGCCCATCCACACCACCAAACCCGCAGCAACGATAGAGGCGGAGACGAAGTTTTTAGACATACTTGATGACCGCAGTAATGAATGTTGTCCAACTTTTGTGCACCTTTGGCGTGAACAAAACAGTCACGCCGGCGCAATTTCGGTGGTAAGTACGCTAACGGGATGATTTTGGACGACTTTTTGTCCACATGGAGTTGGACGGAGCTGAACAGCGTTCCCCGTTCCTGATCGGGTGAGCCAGGGTTCAGGCGGGGCCGCGCAACAGGCGCGGAGCAAAGCCCTGGCCAGCCCCGGGTTATGTCGGGCTCGGCTAAACTGTCACGAGATACCTGCGACCCTGTGGAGAAGCCACCATGACGGATCAGGATACGACTGAGATTAGTGGGCTATACAGGATCGTGGACGGGGTTGACCGCGTCAGCTCCGAGCTGACGGTGTTCGCCACCTTCATAGTCATTTATCTCTGGGTTTTCAGCCTTGCGCACGCGATGCTTGGACGCCAGCACTGGGGCTGGCTGTTCGTCGGACCGGCCCTGGTCGTACCGCTGCTGGTACTGGGTTCTGTGCTACTCCATGCGCGAAAGGAATTCTTCAGCCTGCTGTGGGTCAAGACCGGGCTTTGCCTCGTCGCCTCGATACGTAATCTGCTGTCGGCCGGGGCACTGTTGGGACTAGCCAGGTATCTCAACGACCTGACGGAACAGGCTGAGCCCACTACTGCCGCCCAGGTGATTGATGGGCTGGTTCGCGTTGTGACCGGAGGCTGAGAGCCGGCCTATGACGGGAGTGCGCGCGCTCCGGGCCTCAATCCAACCAGCGCTTCAACCAGTCGTTGACTTCCTGATGCCACAACTCCGAGTTGGCAGGTTGCAGCACCCAGTGGTTTTCGTCGGGGAAGTAAAGGAAGCGGCTGGGAATGCCGCGCCGCTGCAGCGCGGTGAACGCCGCAATGCCGTGGGTCACGGGAATCCGATAGTCCAGCTCGCCGTGGATCACCAGCATCGGTGTCTGCCAGTTCTCCACATAGTTGACCGGGTTGTGCCTTTCGTAGGCCTCCTGGCGCAGGAACTGCGGGCCACCATGCTCCCATTCCGGGAACCAAAGCTCCTCCGTGGCGTAGTACATCATGCGGTTGTCGAACACCCCGTCGTGGTTGACCAGGCAGCGAAACCGGTCCGGCCAGTTGCCGGCAATCCAGTTGATCATGAAGCCGCCGTAGGACGCGCCGAGAGCGCAAACACGCTTGCCGTCCAGAAAAGCGTACTTCTCCAGTGCGGCGGCCAGCCCGAGTTGCAGGTCCTCCAGCGGCTTGCCACCCCAGTCGCCGGAAATGCTGTCAGTGAATTCCTGTCCATAGCCGGTGGAGCCATGAAAATCGATCATGACAGTGGCAAAGCCTGCGCCGGCATAGGTCTGGGGATTCCAGCGGTAATGGAAATTATTGGCGAAGCTACCCTGGGGGCCGCCGTGGATGAGAAACGCGACCGGGTAGCGACGGCCGCGCTTGAAGTTTACGGGCTTGACCATAAAGCCGTGCACGGTATCGCCGCCCGCCCCGGCAAACGAAAACTGCTCGAAGTCACCCAGCTCGCGCTCGGCCAGTTGGGGCCCGCTGAAGTTGGTGAGTTGCACCTGGTCGCTGCCGTCCAGCGCAGCCCGAAACAGTTCTGCGGGTGACTTCAGGTGGCTGCGGGCGAATACCAGTTCTCGCTCACCGACCTGGAAGGACACGATGGTGCCGTCCCCAGCCAGCCGTTCGAACTTGCCGCCGGCCGCAGGGACCCGCCACAGCGTCTTGTGGCCGGTGTCCTGGGCATTGAGATAGATGAAGCGCCCGTCCGGCGAGAATTCGAAGCCCGAGGGCGAGTAGTCCCAGTCACTGCTGAGAGTGCGTTGCTCGCCGCTTTCGAGGTCGCGCAGCACCAGCTGGAACTGGTCGGCTTCAAACCCGGGTCGCGACATAGCCAGCCAGGCCAGGGTGCGTCCATCCGGGCTGAGCACGGGATGGGTATCCCAGGCCTCGTTATCCGCAGTCAGGTTCTTTGGCTTGCCGCGGCCGTCCAGGCGTGTGGCGTAAATATCGAAATTGGTGGAGCGCGGTTCCAGCGCATCGCGTAGCCGCGCAGCGAAGTACAGGGTCTTGCCATCGCCGGAGATGGTGTACTCCTCCGAACCGCCCCAGATCCGGGAGGGTATGTCTGCATCTACCGCGCCGGTGAGCAAAGTTGCTTCTCCCGGCTGGTCAAAACGCAATAGGAAAAGTTGCGAGCGTTTTTCGTCCAGCCAGTGATCCCAGTGCCGCATGAACAGTTGGTCGTAGGCCACGCCGGAGGTCTTGCTCTCCGCGTTCTCGGCGTCGCGCTCCGCAGTGCAAGTGAGCGTCTCGCAATCCAGGTATACGTTCAGTGACACCACCGCCCCACTGCTGTCGGGAAGCAGGCGGTAGCTGGCGATGTCCAGCGGTACGTCACTGACGGCAACCGCCTCACCGCCGTCTACCGCGATGCGCCAAAGCTGGCTGGTGCCACCCCGCGCCGACAGAAAGTAAACGTGCTCACCATTGGCGGACCAGGCCGGTTGGCTGTCGTTGGCCTCGTGGGATGTGAGGCGGCTCGGGGTACCGTCGGCCACGCTGGCAAGCCACAGGTCCACGCGCCCCTTGTTAGCTTCAATGTCGGTTTTCCGCAGGGTAAACACCACCTGCTCCCCTGCCGGCGAAAGCACCGGTGCCCCAACACGATCGAGGCGCACCAGGTCCGCGGCAGTAAATGGGCTGGAATGGCTGGATACCGCAGTGACAAGTGTGGCAAGGCCCAGGATCAGTGTGAAAAGTCTCATAAATGGCTCCGGAGGCAGGCTGGCAAGATTATGATGCAGAAGTATAGAGCACCGTTTCCAGCAAGCTGCCGCCATCCGGACAAATGTGTCATCCGCCTTCCGTCCGCAGTCGGCTCGTTGATCTGTCTCGATCCGTGTATGTTAAAGAGCGCATTCCCGCTGGCAGGCAAAGGAACATGATACAGCGACGTACTCTGGTGCAATCCCTGCTCGCCGCAGCCGCACTGCGATCACTACCGGGCGACGCCTGGCCCACCAGATGGAAGGCACCCGCAGAAGAAAGCCCTCACGCTGCGACCTGGATGGCCTGGCCGCACGACCTCAGCATTTACGAGGACGCCGACTATTTTGCCAACGTGCAGGAGCACCTTGCCCGCCTCGCGCGTGCGATCAGCCGGTTCGAACCAGTCATGATGGCGAGCCGCGCCGAAGACGCGGCGCGAGTTCGCGAGCTCTGCGGCGCTGCGGTCACGCCCGTGGCTATACCGACCAATGACATGTGGATGCGCGATACCGGACCCGTCTTTGTGGTCGACGATTCTGGTGGCCTTGCCGCTGTGGATTTCAACTTCAACGGCTGGGGCGAAAAGCAGGTGCCCCGGCAGCAGGACAGCGAAGTGGCAGCCGGTGTCGCGGCGCATCTGGCCATTCCCAGAATCGCCACCGGCCTGGTGGGTGAAGGTGGCGGTATCGAATTTGATGGCGACGGTACACTGCTGCTGACGGACAGCTGCTGGTTGAACGACAACCGCAACCCAGGCGTCGTCCGAAAGGACATGACTTCTGTGCTGTAGCGCCTTCTCGGTGTTGAGAAGGTTATATGGCTACCCGGGGTCCGCGGGCAGGACATTACCGATGGCCATATAGATGGTTCCATACGCATTGTGCGCCCCGGGGTCATCATGACCGGTGGTTATCCGGGTAGTGACTCGGACTGGGGTGAAGTGCTGAAGGAATCCCGCCGGATACTGGCGCGCGAAACCGATGCCCGTGGCAGAGCTTTTGAACTCGTACATATTCCAAGTGCCACCGAACCGCGCAACACCAGCGAAGAGCTGTTTACCGGCTACGCCAACTACTACGTGGCCAATGGCGCGGTATTCACACCCCAGTTCGGCGATGTGCGGGCCGACAAGCTTGCCGTAGCCAGGCTTAAAGCGCTGTTTCCGGGTCGAGAGATTGTCGGCCTGGAGGTGGACAGGATTTATGAATGTGGCGGCGGTATCCACTGCGTCACCCAGCAACAGCCCGGTGTCGGCTAGAATGATGGCACTTAATAGCCTCTGGCTATTTCCCCATCACCTGAAAGCGAGTGCGGAATGTTATTAAGGCAGTTGAGAGGACAGACTGAAGGCATCAGTTGGCTCTGGCTGATCGCCGAGTTCGTCATTCTGGTTACTGGCTTCTTTATCGGCCTGCAGGTTAACGACTGGCAGGAAAGTCGCAGTGAGCGCGAACTGGAAGTCGAGTACCTGAACAGGCTACTGGTCGATTTTGAACAAAGTCACTTCCAGATGCTGGAGATTGTGAACAAGATGACAGCTTCAATGAGCAAACTCGAAGCGGGCATTGACGTTCTCAGCGAAGAGGATTTGACAGAAGCACAACACCAGGTGATTTTTGACGCTGTCTCGGTGGCAGGTTTTTTCGGGCAATTTGATGTCATTTTCGGCACCCTGGAAGAGCTCAAAGACACCGGCTATATGCGCTTGATACGCTCCAAAGACCTGCGCATCAGCCTGGCCAACCTATGGCAGAAATATCAGCAGGCGCTCAGGCTGTCCGACATCCGCACGCTCTATAGAGTCGAAGCATCATCTCAGCTGTCCATGCATCTTTATCCGCAGAAGGGAGCCGCGCTGGGCTGGGATACAGACTCCGTAGAGAAAAACAGGCGGCAGCTATACAGCGCATTAGTTCGCATACAGCACAATCAATCCGCTGATATCACTGCCAGCAAGAAGCTCCTGGCTCTACTGGAAGAGAATATTGCGATCATCAAAGCTATTCAGAAGTAAATCATCGACCACTACTGCAAACGTCGGCCTTCGATCGCCGGGCTATGGGTGGAAACTTCCTCGCACCAGCTAGCGAGGCCCGCCGGCTTTACCTCTAAGCCCTCCTAAAGACCCCCTGTGCTTCCCTGGTCTCAGTGCGGCAGCCATAAAATTTCTGCATACCAGCGGAATATTCTCCCGGGCAGAACGTTGTCAAGGTACAGACACAGAGAAAGCGACAAGGAGGCTTCTATGTTTGTCCCTAAATCCATTTTTAATCGTCTAATTATGGTTACCCTGGCAGGCGCGCTGGCGGCCTGTTCCTCGGCCCCGGGGCCTATCGTGGACACCCAGGGTATCGACATGAATGGTTACTACCAGGATCTTGCGGCGTGTGAGCGCTATGCCGACCAAGTTCGCATGGAAACGGGCGTAGCCAAGGGCGCTGCGGCTGGGGGTGCGATCGGCGCTGTCACCGGCGCCATTCTCGGTGAAAGCGTTCTTGAGTACGGCGGCGTCGGCGCCGTGGCAGGCGGTGCCAAATCCGCTATCGACGCCGACCAGGAGAAGTCCGAAGTCGTGAAACGCTGCATGCTTGGACGGGGGTACAAGGTACTCAATTAACAGCGCTACCTGTTTACCCTGCGGAAGCACGGCTTCCGCAGGTGAACGCCTGCCTCACGCCACCCCTGCCCTGGCCGGTCAGCCATGACTGGGCCAGCCAGCCTTCCAAACATCCTATCTCACCCAATTCCAGTTTTCGCGTCTTAGCACTGGCCTTGACGCCAGTGGTAGCGGTGCTCGAGCCGCTCGCCAAAAAAATCTCCCTCGGTTGGAATAGTTCTCGATCTACGGCGTTGTCGTGTTGAGTAGTGCAAGTCTGTGGCTTTGACCTAAGCCCACCGGACAACACATTTGATTGAAAGGAATCTTCCATGTCGCTTAGCGAAGCAAGACTAGTCAACCAGGAGACCCCGGACGCCAGGGTTCCCGCACTGGAGGGAGCTGAGCGAGACGCTCGGGAGTTGAGCAGCTCACCGCAATGGGCCTTGCACAGGCGTCTGTTTTTTAGGGCGGCAGGCGGCCTGTGCTTGCTGAGTGCACTGGCCACGGTCGGTGTCTGGTGGCATTACCAGAGCACGCACGTAGTGACGCGAAATGCACTGGTACGCTCGCATCTTTCCGAGCTCGGGATACGTGGTGAGGGTATCGTCGCGGAGGTATTCGTGAGCGCCGGCGATGAGGTGCGCAAAGGCGATCTGCTCGCAACGCTTGAGGATGCCCACCTGCTCGCGCAGCGGGCGCGGTTTGAAGCACAACTGAAAACCCTGGGCCAGCGCATTACGGTCGACGAAGCGGCGCTGAACATTGCCAGGGAAAACGCGCAGGTGGCTCTCCTGGGCGCAGAGTCGGAGTACCGCCAGATGCAGGCAGAGGCTGAGGCGGCGCGGATTCAGGCTGAAGACACTCGGGCCTTCCATGCAGCGCGAAAGGCGCTGCAATCGGACGGCGCCGTGTCGGCCGAGATCATTCGAGACGCTGCCGCCAAGGCGGCCATGAGCGCATCTATGGCTGCGGCCGCCGACGCGGCGATGGCGGGTAGCTACTCCGACCTTGAAGCTGCCCGGCTCGCGGAAGAAGAGGCAGCGCTGCGGGAAGGCGAGTTGCTCGTTCTGAAAGCCCAGCGTAAAGAACTGCTCGCCGAACTGCAGGGCATCGACGCTGACATCGAGAGCACCCGGGTGATCGCACCTGCCGATGGCGCGGTTGTGCGCCGCCTGGCACAGCCAGGCATGGCCGTGAATACCGGTATGCCGCTGCTCAGTCTCTGGCTGACGGAAGATACCTGGATTGAAGCCTGGATTCCCGAAGAGCAAGTCGGACATTTGCAGCCGGGCAGTGCCGTTAGCGTCAGCTTTCCAGCATTGCCAAATACACAGTTTTCGGGACGCCTTGAACGCATTGGACTGGCGACGGACTTCGAGATGCCGGTGGACTATGTGCCCCAGACCCGCGAAACCCGCATGCGCCCTACGCCGCAGATAGGAGTTCAGGTTCGTCTGGACGCGACCCCGCAGCTTGTTCGCCCGGGCATGTCGGCAGTGGTGGATATCCGCCGCTCCGGGGAATGAGCCATGACCACTGACTCTTACAGCGCAGGCGGTGGATCCCAGATCACCAGCGATCGGCAACGGATATCGACGCCCTGGTTGTGCCTGTTTCTCGCCCTGGGTCTGCTCCCCTTCCTGCTGATCGTACTGCGGCTCCTGGCGCTCTACGCGCCCGGTGTATCAGGGCTGACGTCCATTGGTGAGTGGCTAAACCAGCACCTCACCCTGCAGTGGGTCGGCTTTGAGGACCGCGACGTTGTGCTATATGCGTTGAGTCTTCCGATCGCGGCCTTGCTGATCGGGTTGACGCGCTTGACGCTGGGAATCCGGGTCCTGGGTTTTCGTTCCATCCTGATCGCAATCGGAATGCAGGAAGGTGGTGTTGTGCCATCTCTACTGTTAATCCTGCTTATTGCCGGCATTGTGGTCCTCGTCAGGCCGAGCATGCGCCGTGCGGGCATGCCACTTTACGCCCGGGTAGCCTTGGTGCTGTGTATCGTCGCATTAACCATGCTCGGCGCTCTGCTGGCAGGCGCGTGGCTTGATTCGGTAACGCTCTGGAGTATGGCCTTCTTTCCCGTGGTGATCCTTGCCATGCTCGCCGAGAGTATTGCTGACACGGTGGCGCGTGACGGCGTAGCGATGGGCGTGTGGCGCACAGCAACCACAATCGCACTGGCCGGCGTACTTGTCGTTCTCAATCAATTCACACCGTTGCGCGAGCTTTTACTGTCCTGCCCGGAACTCCTGCTGACGCCCCTCGCTATGGTTGTCTTCGTTTCCGAATTCCTCGACCTGCGGCTTTTGGAGGGTTTCCGCCCAGGCTCTCAAATGGCGCGCGCAAAATCGGGCAAGCCGCAGATTGTAGTGGTGCGCAACCGGTTTCCTGAGGCCTCGCCCCGCCGCTTGGCTGGTGAGGTTCCCCGGCGTTACCGACAGGCCTCCCTGCAGGCCTTGATCGATCAACTGCGTGAGCGCAACCATGAAGTCCACGTGCTTGAGTGCGACAGTGCCCTGCCAGGCAAGCTTCGCTCCCTGGCCAATGCTGCGTTTCGACCAGGCGGCGCCGGACTTTGTGTGCTGGATTATTCAGGCGGTTTGCAGGGGTCCGGCCGGCTTTCACAGGTGCCGGCCATATGCGAACTCCTGGGCATCCCGCACGCGGGGCCAAATGCGGGGGCGGCCGTGCTCAGCGCTAACCGGCAGCGACAACTCGACGATCTGCGCGCTGTTGGCTTGCAGGTTCCCACTACCGTGTCCTATGAAGAGGCCCAGCGTGTCTTGCAGGCGAGCAGTGGCGTCTTGACTGTCAGGCCCCTGCACCATCCGGATCGCGGGGCAACAAAGGTGAGCAATATGCAGCGCCTCCAGACCGTTTGCCAGCGAATGGGACGTCGGTTTGGAGACATCATGATTGAGCAAGTCCCGGCTGGGCGCCCGGTTACCGCCATCGTTTTGAACCCCGAAGCCCCGCAGGCTGCCCGTGTCTTGCCACTGCTCGAGCGTAGGTCGGGTCGGCGACCCTTCCAGCGTGAGGCCGACCTCCCCGGCGAGTGTCGCGATGAAGCTGCAAGGGCGGCGATCTGCGCCGCCAGCACTCTCGGCTGCTGTGATGTCGCACGAGTAGACCTTTACTGCAGCGAGTCAGGCGAAGTTACCGTGAGCCGAGTGCTCGCCGTTGACCCCCTCACGAAACGCAGCGCCAGCGGAGTCGCAGCAGCGCTGACTCGCCACTCGCTGGCCGATATCGCAGAACACGCAATGCGGTCCGCGCTTGCGAGAGCATCGCATGAACAGGCGTGTAATCCAGACCAGCGATCCGTGACCAACCGACCAACTTCAATCACTGAAAACAGGAGCTTCGCACCATGCTTAACTTCAGCCTCATCCGCAAAGGCATAGATACCACCCCGTTTCTGGAAGAAATAGCTTCTATCAACGGTGCCTGGGAGCAAGCGACCGGCCGTCAGGACAAGATACGCGTACAGCGCGAAGCGTTGGCCATCCCCCTTCGAGGCCTTCGAAAGTCTGCTATAAGCGGAAGACCGCGCCGTGATGTGCTTGAGAGTCGCTGGACCAGCGGTTCTATCGCGTTCCCCCATGCCCGCAAGTTCATTCAATCTACGGCAGAGGGGCTTGGCGGGCTGCCCGGGCGTGCGAAAATCGTAAACCTTCCGCCTGGAAAGCGCGTATATCCCCATATAGATCGGGGTGCCTACTATCTTGTCCACGCCAGGTTCCATCTGGTTCTGAGATCGACTCAAGGCTCAGTACTCCGGGTTGAGGATGAAACGCAGCGCCTCCGTAATGGTGAGCTCTGGTGGTTCGACAACAACAAAGTTCATGAAGCCTGGAACGATGGTGATGAAAGCAGGATTCATCTCATTTTTGATGTACTCCCAGCAGCGCACAGCAATTCTTTCGTGGTTGATCAGGCGTCTTAATGACGTGCCCAGGGATCGCCTTGTCCAATTCACCACAGCACTCCTCCTTGTCGCCTTCTTTGTCGCAATCGAGCCCGCACGGGTAGTCGCACAGGAAGGCGCCGAAGACGCAGCGGAAGAAGCTGCGGAAGAAGCCGCTGAAGAGGCAGCTGAGGAAGCCGCTGAAGAGGCGGCCGAGGAAGCGGCGGAAGAAGCAGCCGAGGAAGCGGCGGAAGAAGCAGCAGAGGAAGCCGCTGAAGAAGCGGCGGAAGAAGCAGCTGAGGAAGCTGCGGAAGAGGCAGCTGAGGAAGCCGCTGAAGAGGCAGCTGAGGAAGCCTCTGAACAGGCAGCCGAGGAAGCCGCTGAAGAGGCAGCCGAGGAAGCGGCGGAAGAAGCTGCCGAGGAAGCCGCTGAAGAGGCAGCAGAAGAAGAGGCGGAAGAACTAGCGGACGACTATGCGGACGACTACGCGGAAGACCGCCTGGAAGAAGAGTTGGACGACACCCTCGAAGGCTACGAGTACGAATACGAAGACGAGTACGAAAACGAATTCGAAGACGAGTACGAAGACCGAAACGAAGACCAGTACGAAGACGACTACGAGGAAGGTCTGGAGTATGAGTATGAGGCCGACGCGGATTCCGCGGACGATGAATATGACTACCCGGAAGACACAGAAGTTGATGCCCTGATCGAGCGGTCCGAGGATCGCCTGGTGGACATGATCGAGCTGGAACAGGGACTCTTCGCGGCTCGCGATGAACTACTTGTGCTGGGAAGCACCGAAGACGTGCTGGCAATAGCCACAAATCCCCTGCTGCGCCCGGTATTCGTTGACTACCTTGGAAGCCTGGGAGACTCCCTGGGTCGTTTCGTAATCCAGGGCGGTCGCCTGGACCAGGTCAAGACTGACATCACTCAGCGCTACCCGAACGCGGCTGTCGACCTCAATCACGGCTTCGTGCTCACAGAATCCCTCGCGGCAGATACGGCGGCCGCTGGCCAGTATCGAACCAATGCAATTGATGCAAAGACCGGGTTACGCGTTGGTATCGTTGACAGCGCCGTGAAGCTTGATCATCCGTTGCTCTCGGGTGCGCAGATCCAGCAGCGGCATTTTGCGCCCGCGCAACGAGAAACGAATAGTGATCACGGCACGGCCGTGGCATCGCTGCTGGTGGGGCAGTCCGAGTCGTTTACGGGTATGGCGGTTGGCGCCAGGCTCTATTCCGCGTCGGTGTTCTTCCCGGATAAGCGCACCGATCTGCTGGCGTCCACTGATGGCCTGGTGACCGCACTCGCCTGGCTGGCGGAGTCGGATGTAGATGTTGTGAATATGAGCCTGGCAGGCCCCCCAAATGCGATTGTCGAACGGGCTATAAATCGCCTCAGGAATCAGGACACGCTGATCGTAGCCGCGGTCGGCAACGACGGCCCGTTCGCAAAACCGCGTTATCCCTCAGCGTATGACAGCGTGATCGGTGTGGGTGCGGTGGATGAGGAAGGTAGAGCCTATCGCCGTTCCGGGCGGGGAAATCACGTGGAGTTTGCAGCACCCGGTGTAAATGTTGATGCAGCTTCCGGAGACAGCGGGATACGGCCCTTCACCGGCACCTCGTTTGCGGCTCCGATTGTATCCGGGTTGTTGTTGCAGAGGCTCAGTATGGAACCTGACCCAAAAGCAGCCTTGGAAGCGCTGCGCGCCGATACCCTGGATCTCGGAAAGCCCGGCACCGACCCCGTCTTTGGCCGAGGCTTTGCGGGCCGCAGTCTGCTGCTCCGGCCACTACAACCCTGAGTCTTTCCAGCCCGAGCTGATTGCGGCCTGTTCTTCGTCGTAACTGAGTTCAGTGGACCTGGCCATATCCGTCGGCATCTCGGCATCGTCCTCCATACCCTCCGCGACCCGGTAGGCTTCATCTTCCGGCGCAGTGGGGACACTCTTTTGCTGGACGACCTCCCAGCTGCCCACGCCGTCGCGGCAGGCCACGCCAGACAGCTCCGCACCGTTCTGTAGCGACATGAATTCCCGGCAGAAGGCGGCAGTCTCTGTTCTAAAGGACACCATGGGCGTGATACTCACTGAACCGTCATCACTGGCTATTACCTCACCGCTGGGTACAGTCTCCATCACCTCCTGCAGCAGGTATGCATAGCTCGCGGCCCCGGGATCGACTACCGAAGTTGCCGGCGTCTGAAAGAGCTGGGTGTTGGTGGCAACAACCGCCGCCACTCCCGCAGCGATGGCCAGTCCTATGATCCCGCGCCGGCGCGGGAACGGGATAATCTCCGCTGATGTCTGTTCCGGATCCGGTTCCGAAATCGGCTCCGGCGCCGTTTCCAGCTCCTGGGATTGCGGATTGCGAATGGCTTCGATCAGCTTTGCCGGTACAGGCATATCCAGCAACTCGTCGGCCGCGCTGGCGAAGGCCTTGTCAGCGGCTGCCAGCTTTTCGAGCAACTCCCGGGTCTCGGGATCATCGAAGCGGGAATCTCCCACTGGTGATGTGTCCTCAGCCGGCGACTCACCATCGTGCTGTGCCATCAGCTTATTGAATTTATCAGGCATTTTTCTTTCCTTCCCCCGACCCTGCTTCAGGGTCTTCAAGTAGGGCCATGATCCTGGTCCTGGCTCTGGCCAGGCGGCTCATCACGGTACCCACTGGTATCATTAGTATCTCTGCGGCTTCACGGTAAGAGTTTTCTTCGACGGCAACCAACAGCATTACCGCCCGCTGCTCCTCTGGCAGCTCGTGAATCAGGCGCGATAGTACTCTCAGCATATTTTCGCGCTCAGGCAGGCCTTTGCTGCTGGCATCGGCCAGTTCTTCAATGGAGTCCTCATGCAGGTGCTGTGAGCGCCGTCCCTGGCTACGTAGCTGATCAATGTGCAGGTTCTGGATAATTCGATAGAGCCACGAGTCCAGCCGCGTGCCGGCCTGCCACTGGTCCTGCTTCAGCAGCGCCTTCTCACAGGCCTGCTGCACAAGATCGTCGGCCTGGTCCAGGTCGCCCGTCAGCGTAAGCGCAAAGCGCCGGAGCCTCGGCAGCAGTGAAACCAGGTCTTCGCGCAAATCAGAGGTCATTCCTTTGCCTGTCCTGTCCCGGGCAGAGTGGTCTGGGTAGCGTAGTGTACGGGTGTACCCCGACTTCCATTTAACCTCAAGGAAGGGACTCCAGCTAGCACCTGATAAAACGAGAAACACTTTTTCGCACCCTCTGTTTGCTGTGGTCGCACTCCGCTGATGGGCGAATCACAACTGTCAATACACCTACAACGGACGTGGTTTCATTTTATTCCCGTCGAATCGCAATTTTTTTCAGGTATGGATAAAGGAGGACGGACGTGGTGCAGGCCGCAGTACAAAAATTTTTTGCGATCTGGGGAATAGGCGCAAATTGCCGGCGTTGTAGCTAGTGACACGACCCAATACACGAACACGGAGATCACCATGCGATTCGAGAATCTCAACCTGGAGCAGGCCACGCGGGCATCGGGCGACACCGTTCTGTCTATCTGCCAGACCGGTGTGCTCGAATCGACCGCCATCCTGCCCAGCAACCCGGGATTACGGCGTCCGCTGCTGGCGTTGCATGGCATCTCTCGCAACGCGGCTGAGCTGTCACAGGCGTTTGCGCCTGCAGCGGAAGCCACCGGACGCATTGTGGTGGTACCGCATTTTTCGGCGGACAAGTGGCCTGTTTATCACCGTATGACGAAACGCGCACGTCCCGACAAGGCAATACTGGCGCTACTGGCCACCCTGCGGTCCATGCACGAAGCTTTCCACGGGCCGATTGATATCTTTGGGTTCTCTGGCGGTGCACAACTGGCGCATCGCTTCGCCATGTTGTATCCCGAGGTGGTGGGTGATCTACATCTCGGCGCAGCGGGCTGGTACACGCTCCCGCAGGAAGCTGTGGCCTATCCTTACGGCCTGGGGGATTGCCCTACACGTCGAGATTCATGGAGCCGACTCATGAGATCCGGGCTGCGGAGCTTTTTGCAGCGCCGCATCAGCGTTTACGTGGGCTCGAGCGACACGACCAGGGACGCCTCACTGCGTCAGAACACACTGATCGACGAGCAGCAAGGCTCGCATCGGCTCGAACGTGCCCGCCGCTACGTCGCGGCAATCAATGACAGCCAGGCGGCGCTCGGCCTTGCCCGTACCGCTCAGTTGGAAATTCTCGAGGGTTGCGACCACAGCTTCAGCGTCTGTGCTGAGCAAGGCGGCCTTGCCCTCAGCGTATGCCAAGGCAACTGACAATCACTCCATTTTTTGGAAAGGAAACCAGCCATGACTCTTAAAGCCATTACCAACGACCCCGTTAACCTGCTGAACAGTGCTCACTGGTGCTTCTCTGCCCGTCGCGTGGACCAGGCCGACGCCGTATCGCTGCACCAGGATTACAGCAATGTGCGTCCCGGTGATCTTGTCCTCGCCAGGGTGCTAGAGATCGGTCAGCACCGCGGTATCCAGCTGAGCTCCGGGAGGCGGGCCACGCTTTGCACGGGCGACCTGGTGGTGATGCCTTGCGGTGCGCGCTATGCCCCCGACCAATTTGAGGGTATTGCAGAAATCGATCCCTCCGGCACTGATATGCTCGCCGGCGGCGGCTGCCTGGGCCGCGCCAGGTACAAGAACGAACGCGTGCGCTCCGCGACCCGCGTGCTTCCCCTGGGCTGCGTTACCGACCGCCACGGCAATACGCTCAACCTTGAGTCATACACCATTGACGGGGCGATGACCCCCACTTCCGTGCCGCTGATCGCCGTCGTGGGTACCTCCATGAACTCCGGGAAGACACTTGCCACTGCGAAACTCAGCCATGGCCTGCGCCTCTCAGGGCTGCGGGTCGGCGCCATCAAGGCAACCGGCACGGGGGCGTTCGGTGACTACCACCAGTACCAGGACAGTGGTGCCCACTTTGTTGCCGACTTCAGCGATGCGGGCATGGCAACCACCTACCTTGAGCCCATCGAGCGTATCAAAGAGGGTATCTGGCGCTTGCTCAATGCGGCTGAGGACGCCGGCTGCGATGTCGTGGTTATGGAGATTGCCGACGGGTTACTGCAAGAAGAAACTGGGGCTTTTCTACGCGACCCCGAGCTTAAGGAGCGCCTCTCTGGCCTGGTGTTTGCCTGCGGAGATGCCGTGGCGGCGCAGGGTGGCGTCACCATGCTTCGCTCTTTCGGCCACGACGTGACGGTGCTGACGGGCATGCTCAGCTGCTCGCCGATGTCCTCAAGCGAAGCCAGCACCGCTACGGGCGTGCGTGTGCTGACAAAGTCAGAGCTGGCGGAACCCTCGGAGGCACTGTCTGTGCTGCGGGCGGCATCCAGTCTTCAGCAGCCAGAGGTAATCGGCGGTGACTGAACCTTCGTAAATACCACAGTGCCGCCCCGCGCGTCTGTACACCGGTAGTGCTCATGACAAAGGGTAAGGATCGAATTGCATATGATTGTTGAGCCCCCTCAACGCCGTGGATGCCAGGTTCAGCCTGCATCCACACTCGCTTTTGGCCTGGTCACCGCTCTCTCAATGCAGGGGTTGGCTCATGCCCAGTCAGATAGGGCTGGGCAGGCTGATCAGCGTGGGCAGGCAGAAAACAAGCCCAGGCCTGAGTTCTTTGTTGAACTGGAGGCGGGAGCCGAGTATGACAGCGTTGTCTCCCTTGACGAACTTGACCTGAGCAGTGAAGAGAGCGACACGGCACTGCTTTCCGAGGCCACGGTGGGTTATACCCAGCCATTCGGGGAGACCGTCGAGCTGGACCTCAGTTACAGCTACAACATTCTGGACTATCAGGATTTTTCCGAAGTTGACCAGAACTCACACATCGTCAGTGCAGACCTCAAAAAGGATCTGGGCGGAGCAGACATAGGGCTGTCCGGCTTCTTTATCCATACAGATCTCGACGATGAATCCTTCCTGGAATTGACCCGCGCTGCTCCCTATATTTCAGGCTTTTTTGCCAAGGGTTGGTTTGCCCGCGCCGGCTTCGTCTACCAGGACAAGAACAACAAGGTGAACTTCGAGCGCGATGCTACGACCGCCATCGGTGAAATTGACCTGTACCACTTCCCCGCCGGAAAACCCTGGTTCATCAATGTCGGCTACAAGTACCGCGATGAAGATGCGGACGCCGCGCGCTTTGACTATACCGGCAATACCTATAAGGCGCGGTACGTGCACCGGTTCAGCCTGTGGGATAAAAAAGCACGTTTTGAATTGTCATATCGACGCCTGGACAGGGATTACAGCTCGATAACACCCTCTATCGGGGAAGATCGTTCTGATGATCGCGACCGTGCGCAGGTCCAGCTGGAAATGGCACTGACCCCTAGTTTCGACGCCGAGCTGTATTACACCTATTCGAATTGGGATTCCAACCTCGATAGCGTGGACTTCAACCAGTACGTTGTGGGCATGCAGTTCCGCTACCGGTGGGAACGCTAGGCAGGTCCCTGCCCTCTTTTCCGGCTTATGCTCAACCAGCAATGAACGAGCGTAAGCAGCAACCGAGCCTGCTAGTCGACAACCCGCAGGTGGTACTCAAAATGCGGCCGGCCCGCGATACGGTTGTTCAGCCAGAGAATCGTCATTCCCTCAATCCAGCGCGCACTATCGACATCGCCCAGGTCTATCGGCTTGAGGTCCATGGCGCTGACCAGCTGCGCCACCTTCGCCTTGGCCGTGTCACTGTTGCCAGCCAGCAGAATAGAGATATCACCGCCAGGCTCGACCATCTGACGCCAGTTGAGCGTGCTGAACGCCTTGACGACATAGGCGCCAGGCGCCGCATCCTGAATGATGCGTGCATTGGACGTCGATACGCCGATACGCAGCTCCGTCTCCCAGTCACCCTCCAGTGGATTTGTGGGGTCAATGATGATTTTCCCGGCAAGATCGCCAAGACCCCGTGTGATCTCCTCGACCAATCCACCGGGAACCGCCAGCACCACGATACTGGCATCACGCACGGATTCAGCGGGGCGTAAGACGGTTGCACCCGGCGTAGAGGCCACGATATCCCTGGCTTTCTGCCCGCTGGGGTTGCGCGACCCGTACACGATAGTGTGACCCTGTTTTGCAAACTCCGGGCCCAGCGCGCCGGCGACCTGCCCGGTACCGATAATGGCAATCGTGTCGGCGGATGCGGCTGGAGAGAGCGAGACAAGCAGCACCAGGCATGCAATTACGGCTTTCACAATGAGTCCTCCTTGCGTCAGTCGTGTTTCGATGAAGAAGTATGTTGGTGAACAGAAGTGTATATAGGTATTTCGCCCGCCGCCTCCTGCCTGCAGGTCTTGCCGAGCTCAGAGCCTGGCTTGATCGAGTAAACTGATCCCCACACTGACAAGAGAAACATCTTGACGAATTCAGCACAGAGCAACGGACCGTCGAGCAGGCGATTCACACCAGGGATGATGCTGCGGATTATCCTGATACTGCTGACGCTGTCCGCCATACTCTTTGCCTACCCGGTATGGCGCCTGGGCCAGTGGCTGCTCTTACCCACCTGGCTCAATGTGACGGTTACCCTGCCGCTGTTCCTATCACAGTTCATCGCGCGGGTTCTGCTGCGCCACCGGCACGGTAGTGTCGCGTTTACTCTCCGCAGCGCGGCGGACTTCTACCTTGGGCTTTCGCCGGTCATGCTCGGTGGCGTGCTGTTGGGCGAGCTGGCGTTGCTGCTCTTCACCGTGTCCACCGAAGTGGTCGCAGTCGCGATACTGGTCGCGACGCTGGTGCTGGGACTGTACGGCTTGCGCAAGGCCTGGCAACCTGACATGGTGGAAGTGACACTGCGCTCCCACAAGCTCGACCGGCCCCTGCGATTTGCGCAGATTTCTGATGTGCACATAGGCTCGCGCACAGCACGCTTCCTGAATGCCATCGTGCGCCGCATCAACCGGGAACAGCTGGACTTCCTGTGCATCACCGGCGACTTTATCGACCAACCCGGCGTCGGGGTCGACAAACTGCGCGCGCTCACCGATTTCACTGGGCCCATTTACTACTGCATCGGCAACCACGAGCGCTATGAGGACCTGGAAGCCATCGTAGAGCGGCTGGAATCCCTCGGCGTGGTGGTCTTGAGAAACCGTGCCGTTGAGGCCCACGGTCTGCAAATCATCGGAATCGATGACCACGAGAGAGCGGACCAGGTGGCCCGCGTCCTGCCGTTTATCGACGTCAAGTCCGACAGCTACTCTATCCTGCTCTACCATCGGCCCCAGGGCCTTGATGCGGCGGCCCAGCACGGTATCGACCTGAAGCTGTCAGGGCACACGCACGCGGGGCAGATCGTCCCGTTCCATATGGCGGTCAATCGAGTGTTCGAGTACAGCCGGGGTCTCTACCAGCTCGGCAGCACTATGCTTTATGTGAACGAGGGAACGGGCACCTGGGGGCCGACACTGCGACTGGGCACTCGCAGCGAGATCAAACTCTTCCATCTATCACCTGAAGTCCTTGGATAAGCTAAATCCGTCGGAACTCGCAATCGCTGTGCTTACTGCAGCTCCAGCTTCTCTTTTGCGTAGGCCAGCACACCAGCTGCATCAACCCGGGTTCTATACCCTTCGACAAATATCTTGCCGACGATTTTCATCTCCGGGTTGACCACAAAGATGCCGGGATAAGGAATCCCATAATTATCATGGCCAGGCGGGTACTGCTGGTTGAGTATGTCGAGGGCGACGACGCTCCTTGCATCGATATCCGACAGGAACGGGTATTCAATGCCCTGCGCGTCGATAAAGTCTTGCTG
>JAAUXY010035812.1_pt1 | contig 42250 bp, 35 predicted proteins | sample 7278121 | NCBI WGS metagenome assembly JAAUXY01 (sample SAMN14350117, study PRJNA611818) | marine sediment metagenome | isolation source: surface marine sediment (1.8m) | place: French Polynesia: Moorea | collected 2018-08
ATCCCGGTGGATCTCGCCGAGGAGTACCTGATACTGGATCGCAGCCACCAGGTCGGTGACCTGATGGGTAACTCCATGCCGGACGAGCTGGGCAAGCAGTGGTTCGGCGTGGTGCCGCCCGATCTGAGCCTGATCGCACGCTCCAAGTCCACCGATTACCTGTACACCTACCTGCGGACCTTTTACGAGGATCCCTCACGTCCGCTGGGAGTCAACAACAAGGCGTTCCCCAATGTGGGCATGCCGCACGCACTGCTTGAGCTGCAGGGGCTGCAGACCTGTGCGGCTGGACCCGTCATGGCTGCCAACGGCGGCGTAAAGCGCGACCCGCTGACCAACCAGGACATCCTGGACGATCCCTGCGGTGACTTCACACTGGTGCAGGAAGGGTCGATGAGCCCCGAAGAATTTGACGAAGCCGTCTACGATCTGGTCAACTTCCTCGCTTATGTCGGCGAACCCGGAGCCCTTCAGCGCCAGCGCATCGGTGTCTACGTGCTGCTGTTTATCGCCGTCTTCTTCGTATTCGCCTGGCTGCTGAACCGCGAATACTGGAAAGACGTTCACTAAAGACGTCTGTTTAAGCAGCCATAGGGGCGCCGGCAAAAAGGCGCCCTCACACTACTAAGAAATCTATTCCTGGGGGAGTACCATGGGTGTTGTCGCCAAGCGGTCTTCAATGACCTTTTTCTCGGACAGCGAAAGCCACTACAGCCACCGTGTCCGCATTGTCCTCGCTGAGAAGGGCGTAACGGTTGATGTGGTTGAAGTTGATGCCGGGCATCCCCCCGAGGAACTGGCAGAGCTTAATCCCTACAACTCGCTGCCGACGCTGGTTGACCGCGACCTCGTGCTCTACGAGTCCAAGGTCATGATGGAGTATCTCGACGAGAGGTTCCCGCATCCGCCGCTGCTGCCGGTCTACCCGGTGGCCCGCGCCGAGAGCCGTCTCTACATCCACCGCATCGAGAAGGACTGGTGTGCCCTGGTCGACCAGATCCAGAATACCCGCTCCGACAATGTGGTTGAGAAGTGCACCAAGGAACTGCGCGAGGGGCTGTTGGCGGTGGCGCCAATCTTCGGTGAGAAGCCGTTCTTCATGAGCGACGAATTCACCCTGGTAGATTGCTGCCTGGCGCCAGTGCTCTGGCGTCTTCCCACCCTGGGCATCGAGTTCCGTTCCACCAAGCAGAGCAAGCCGCTGCTGGCTTACATGGACCGGGTCTTCAACCGCGATGCCTTCCAGGCCAGCCTGTCGGAGCAGGAGCGGGAGATGCGCCTGTAGGGCGCACCGGGAAACCCCTGGCATGACCATGAGTTCCAGCAGGCCGTATGTGATGCGGGCGCTGTACGAATGGATTCTAGATAACGACTGTACACCCTACGTGCTGGTCAATGCCGAAGAGTCGGGTGTCGATGTGCCGCGCCAGTATGTAAAGGACGGCCAGATCGTGCTCAATATCTCGCCCAATGCCGTGGTCGACCTGGTGATCGACAACGACGCCATGCACTTCAACGGCCGCTTCGGCGGTGTTCCCATCGATGTGTTCGTGCCGATGGCCTCGGTGGTGGGTATTTACGCGCGGGAAAACGGCCAGGGAATGGTCTTCGATCGCGACGACTCGCCGTGGCCAGAGCCGCCGGACGGGCCGCCAGGTGGCGATGGTGGCGGCAACGGGGGTGACAAGCGGCCTTCACTGAAGGTGGTCAAGTAAGCCCTGCGCGGCCCTGGCTACGCGCCCCGACCTTGCCGGCCGCACCTGCGCGGCCCGCTTGCCGGCCCCACCTAAGCGGCCCTACCTTGCCGGCCGCACCTAATCAATCCATTCGAAGATCTGCACTACTTTTTCCACGCCGCCGGTGGTGCGCGCAACATCGACGATGCGTTCCGCTTCCGTGTGTGAGACCAGCCCCATCAGGTAGACCACGCCGTCCTCGGTGACCACCGTGACACGCCCTCCCTGGATCTCTTCGGAGGCCAGCAAGGAGGATTTCACCTTGGTGGTCAGCCAGGCATCGCTGGAGCGGGTCAGGCCGGAGGTATTTCCGGAGACCACCAGCTCATTGTAGATGCGCCGCACGCCGCGAATCTCGCGAATCTCATCGGATATCTTGCCCTTCATGGGTGCCTCGGGCACCTGGCCGGTGATCAGCACATAGCCATTGAAGCTGGTGACATTGATATTGGCCTCCCGGAACGTGTCGCCGAGATCGCGGATGTGGCGACTGCTCTTGGTCTCGATGGATTCATCTTCAACCCGGGCGCCCTTGGTGCGCTTGCCCGGGTCCTCCTCGACCGGGCCGATAGCGGCGAAAAAACCGCAGCCACTCAGTGCGAGGGTGACGACCAGTGCCAGGGAAGGGAATGTGTACTTCATCAGTTGTAGTTACCAAACAGGGATTGATCGATAAGTTTGCAGAGGCAGTGAACAATCATGGTCTGCATTTCTATGATCCTGGGAGCCCGGGAAGAGTTCACGTGAATTTCGATATCTTCGGGCAAAATCAGGCTCGATACGTCGGTGCAATCGCCACCGCTCAGCAGCACTACCAGCATGTCGCGCTCGTGTGCCGCCCGGATCGCCTGGATCAGGCTGCCATTGTTGTCGCTGGCGGCCACCGCCAGCAGTACATCGCCGGCCTGGCCAATGGCGCGCACCTGGCGCGAGTAAACCTCATTATTGCTGGTGGTACCGATGGCGGTCAGGGTGGCGCCATCGCCGCTGAGGCTGAGAGCGGGCAGGGCCGGGCGTTCCTGTTCATAGCGGTGCACCAGGCCGATGCTGAACAGCTGTGCCACAGCGGCACCGGGCCCGTTGCCACAGCAGAGAATCTTGTGTTCACCGAGCAGCGCGCTGTTAAAGGCCTCGACGGCGCGCTCCAGAGGTACCACCAGGTCGTCAACTGAAACCGATACCAGTTCCAGGACCTGTTGGAAGTCCTCGGCGATGACTTCGTATGTGCTCATGTTTCAGCTGCCAATGGCATTTTTGACCCATTGTATCTCATCTTTCCCGGGTCGCCGGCCGAGCGCAATCGCCCGATCGAACGTCACCACGTCTATGCGGCAGGCGGTGCGCTCCGTCAGGTGATGACGCTGCAGGTAGTGCCGGGCGGCTGCGATCAGGCGCCGCTGCTTGGCGGCGGTGACCGATGCCGCCGCGGAAGCAAAGCCACCCTGGCTGCGAAAGCGCACTTCGACAAACACCAGCGACGCACCGTCACGGCACACCAGGTCTATCTCTCCGGCCTTGCAGCGGTAGTTGCGCTCGAGGATCTCAAGACCGACGCTGCGCAGGAAGCGCGCCGCGCGCTCCTCAAATTCCCTGCCTTTCTCCATGCGACCTCCCTGTCACACAGGCTTGCATCAGCGGGTTTGTGGAATTCCTCCGCGGAACTGCGCCGGTACCAGCTCGCGGTGTACCCGGCCTACTTCATCCATGTTCAGTAGACCGGTGTTGCCGCGAATCCTGGCGCCGGCGGAATCACGCAGCTGGGCAAGCCGCCAATTGAGCATGAAGGCGTCTGCTCCCAGGGCGTGCAGGTCGGCGAGGACGGCATCGTCGTCGTCACCCGCGAGCGCTCCCTGCATATTGCCCTCCGGCTCCAGCCTCCAGGGGATCTCGAGCAGCCGAATTCCATTCAGGTCGCGATCGCGCTGCGGGTCCCGGCGGCCACTGAACACCGCGGACGTGGAGTAGACCGGCAGGTCGCCGGCATAGTGAAAGGCGATCAGCGGTTTGATGGAGCGGGCATCCTGCGGATTGTCGCTCAGCAGGAAGACGATATCGATATCCTGGCGCCGGCGCGGTGTGAATTCCGTGGGCTCGCCCAGCAGGCGCCGCATGCGTGTGGCACGGCCTTCACTTTCGCTCAGGTTGAGTGCCGCCTTGAGGCTGCTGGAATAGTCGGACTGGCCGCTGTATGTGGCAATGGCGCGCAGCTCTCCTTCGCGGTTGCGCCAGGCCTGGGCCAGGGCATCGCCCATGCGATCTCCCCAGTCGCCGGCCGGCCTGATGAGCAGCGCGGTGCGAGCGCCGCTGTTGTAGCCCAGCAGTGCCAGCTGGCGGGCCTCGTCCACCGCGTCCAGACCGAGCTGCACCGGGGGCGTAATCGCCAGGGGTTCACTGCTTTCGGTATCCAGCAGGGGCTGCGCAAAGCCCTCCGCATAGGGATGCCAGGCCAGCGTCAGCAGCGGCACCGGATCGTCGGCCCCGGGTTGCCAGTCCAGCAGGGCTTCTGGTGTCAGTGGCCCGATGACGAGCTCCGCGCCGGCGCGCACGGCCACCTGGTAGGCGCTGTTGAAGTCGGGCTGGGCTGCACTGTCCATGATCATGAGCTCCTGCTCGGGCCAACCGCGGCGGCGCGCTTCAAACTGGGCGGCCAGGTAGCCCTGCAGCAGTGCCTGGGCACTCTCCCGGGCGCCGCCGCTGAGCGGCAGCAGGAGTGCAATGCGGCCCGGGGGAACTTCCGCGTCCAGCGCTTGCAGTCCGCCGGGCAGGCGGACGGCGGCGCGGTGCTCGGCATGCCGTTCACGCCAGAGCGAGAGCTGGGCAAGCTGTACTTCCGGACTCTCCATGACGTCTGCTGTCAGCACCGCCAGCTCCAGCCAGGCCTGCCAGTGCCTGGGAATCGGCTGCTGCAGTGCCATATCCAGCTGCTCTACCGGGGTGCGCTGCAGGTTGTGCCAGACAAATTCGATCAGGGCGGCCTCCCGCTCCGGGTCTTCACTGGTCAGCAGCAGCCGATCTGCCAGGCGGGCGGCGGCCAGGGAACCCTCTTCTGTCAGCACCAGCCGCAGCTGCCAGCGATCCAGCGGATCGCGCAGGGCGGGATCGAGCGGCCCCAGCAGCGGGACCGCCTGGCGCAGGCCGGCCAGCGCTGCCGCGGTGTCACCCTGCAGGTAGAGCAGTTCGGTCTCCATGGCGAGCGTCCGCACCTGCTCATTGGCAGTGAGCTTGCTGGTATCGAGGTCCCTCAGTATGCTGGCGGCGGGCAGTAGCTGACGCTGTGCCAGCAGCTGTTCGGCCTCCTGCAGTCGAGCGGTGAACGCGGTTTCCTCGCCGCTGTCCGGCGGCAGCGTGACGATGTCATCGGCGGGCAGCCTGATGCGCCCCTGCTCTGCCGGCCCCGACGCGCAGCCTGCCAGCAGCGCACCGAGCGTCAGTACCGCGAGCAAGCGCGAGAATCGCAGCGGATTTCCGGTGCGCTGCCTGCGGGTGTGAGGGCTGTTCATATTGGCGTCCATAAGTTCAGTACCGGTAAGCATCCGGTGCTTGAGACGCTTGCTCAAGCATCAATATTCACAAAAAAGCTCAAAAAAAGGGCTACGGGGGCAGGATGGAAAGCGGACTCTACGTGGTGGCCACGCCGATCGGCAACCTCAGCGACATGGTACCCCGGGCGGTGGAAATTCTACAGTCGGTGGACCTGGTGGCCGCGGAAGATACCCGGCACAGCGCGCCGCTGCTGAAACACTTCGGCATCGACACGCCGATGATGGCCTACCACGACCACAGCGATGCCGGCGCACTGGCTCGCATTGAGGGCTGCATCGAACGGGGTGGCAGTGTGGCGCTGATCTCCGATGCGGGTACACCGCTGATCTCCGATCCCGGCTTTCGGCTGGTGCGCCACGCCCACGAGCAGGGCTGGAGCGTGGTGCCGATTCCCGGTGCCAGTGCTGCAATCGCCGCGCTGTCAGTGGCTGGCCTGCCCACTGACCGTTTTCGCTTCGAGGGTTTCCTGCCGGCCAAAGCCGGCGCCCGCCGCAACCAGCTCGACGAGTTGGCACAGGAGTCGAGCACCCTGGTGTTCTATGAAGCACCGCACCGTGTGCTGGAAACTCTGCAGGATATGCGCGATGTGCTGGGTGGCAGTCGCATGGCGGTACTGGCGCGGGAGCTGACCAAGGCCTTTGAAACGGTGCTACGGGCCCCACTGTCGGAACTGGTGGAGCGGGTCGAAACAGACAGCAACCAGTCACGTGGCGAGATCGTCCTGCTGGTGGCCGGCGCCGAGGCCGGCAGCGGCGAAATCACACCGGAAATCGCCCGCATGCTTGATCTGCTCTCCGATACCCTGCCGCCACGGCAGGCCGCAGGACTGGTGGCGGACGCCTTCGGATTGCGCAAGAAGATGCTGTACGACTACCTGATTTCCCGTTAACCTTGCCGCCGAGTCAGTCAGGCGATCGCTGTGCGCAGGCACGGAGGAAAGTCCGGGCTCCACAGGGCAGGGTGCCAGGTAACACCTGGGGGGCGTGAGCCCACGGAAAGTGCAACAGAAAGGACACCGCCACTGCGACCCAGGTCGCGGGGGTAAGGGTGAAAAGGTGCGGTAAGAGCGCACCGCGCGGCTGGCAACAGGCGTGGCGATGGTAAACCCCACTCGGAGCAAGACCAAATAGGAATCCATAGCTGCGGCCCGCAGTGGATTCGGGTAGGTCGCTACAGGCAGGCGGCGACGCCTGTCGCAGATGAATGATCGTCCACGACAGAACCCGGCTTATCGACTGGCTTTTTATAACACCGCTCTGGTCCTTCGCCCCTAAGCAGGGGCGGAGGCGCTAGACGGGGGTTTTACTTCTTCCGCTCTGGTCCTTCGCCCCTAAGCGGGGGCGGAGGCGCTAGACGGGGGTTTTACTTCTTCCGCTCTGGTCCTTCGCCCCTAAGCGGGGGCGGAGGCGCTAGACGGGTTTTTTACTTTTTGCGCTCGGGTCCCTAGCCCCAATGCGGGGTGGAGGCGCTGGATGACAGATTTCCTTCTTGCGCTTCGGTAATGCGCGCCTGACCACCAGGTTTGGGATGCGGATCTGGTACGCAGTGGTATGAGTTCGAAAATCTGTATGGGCGAATCTGATAGCACAAGAGCTTTCCCGGCCATTGGCATTCGACGTTGCCTGCTACGGGCTGCTCACACCATGCTGGCTTTAACCCTGGTGCTGCTGGTAACGGCCTGCGAGCATGCCTCGGGGCCGACAGCTCCGCCAAACATCGTGATTTTTATTGCCGATGATCTGGGCTGGGATGATGTCGGAGCTTATGGCAACAGCTTCATCGAAACCCCGAACATCGATGCGCTGGCCAGTGGGGGCTTGCGCTTCGACAATGCTTTCCTGACGATTTCCTCCTGCAGCCCCAGTCGCGCCAGCATCCTGACCGGTCGCTATCCCCACACCAACGGCTCCATGCATCTCCACCAGGGCCTGCCGGAGGGGGAGATTACCTTCGCCAGGCACCTGCGCAGTGCCGGCTACTACACCGCCAGCATCGGTAAATGGCATGAGCGCGGCTACGTGAAGAAGGACTTTGACCGGGTGGTAAGAGACCAGTCCGCCAGTGGCGCCGAGCAGTGGCTGCCGGAGTTGCGCAACCGACCCCGCGGCCGACCGTTCTTCTTCTGGCTGGCGGCGCTCGATCCGCACAGGAAGTACGACGATGACGAGCCGGACCTGCCTGCTCCCATCGACCCCGCTGCCATAGAGCTGCCCTGGAGTTTCGTCGATGGCCCCGGTGTGCGCGAGAAGCTGGCCCAGTATTACCGGGAAGTACAGCGCTTTGACCGCTATGTCGGCGATGTGGTGGCCTACCTCGAGGAGGAGGGCGAGATCGACAATACATTGATCATCGTCATGTCGGACAACGGTCGCCCTTTCCATGTCGGCAAGATGACCCTATACGACGTCGGCATCAAGACACCCTTCATCCTGCACTGGCCGGCGCGCATCGAGTCTCCGGGAGTTCGCAGCCAGCTGGTGAGTTCCATCGACCTCGCCCCCGCCCTGCTGCAGTTGGCGGGGTTGAAACCGCCGGATGCCATGCAGGGCCACAGCCTCGTGCCGCTCATCGACGGCCCCGATGTCGAAATTCGAGATCGCATCTTTGCTGAGCGCAACTGGCATCGCAAGGATGCACACGAGCGTGCGCTGCGCACCCACAGTTACCTCTACAAGGTCAACCAGTACCCCCTGCAGGGGCATTGCAGCCAGGGGCAGTACGCCAAGACCCCCGGCCATAGGGCGCTGGAGGCGGCGGTGCAGGCTGGTGAAGTCGACGGCTGGCTGGCGGACTGCTTCGCCGACGAGTGGCCGGAAGAGGAGCTCTACCTGATCGAGGCGGGCCGCCAGCAGTGGCAGAACCTGGCTGCCGACCCCGCCTACCGGGAAGTTCTGGAGCGTTACCGCGCAGACATGGACCGCTGGCGCAGGGAGACCGGGGATACTGATTTCGAGCCCTGGGTGCCCGACGAGGAAAGCTGAGCCGAATAGGCCTGGCCAGGCCCAAGCTCGTCAGGGCCTGGAGGGCTGAGGTTGGCCGGATTCTGAAAGTATGTAATCAACGGCCTTGCGCAACTCTTCATCGTTGCAGTCTTCGCAAAGGCCGCGCGCAGGCATCGCCTCGACGCCATTGATCGTATTGGCGTACAGTGTTTGCCTGCCCCGGGCGAGCAGGGCGTTCCAGGTGCCAAGGTCGCCGAGCTGGGGCACTCCCGGTGTCTGGTTGCCGTGGCAGGTGACGCATACGGTGTTGTATATCTCGGCGCCGCTGCGCTTGCCGGGCTCGCCCGCAGCGACCTGTGCATCCTGTAGCGGCCGATGCAGGCGCAGCAGCCTGCCCCCGTCCTGGAGCAGTACGTAGATGGAGCCATCTGCCGCGACCTTGATATCGCGGACCCGCCCCTTGCCCTCCCTGAGAATGCGCTGTTCAGAGAGAATCCTGCCGTCGGCGTAGTCCAGCTTGCTGACATGCATGCCCTTCAGCGCACCAACCAGCAGGTGGCCTTGCCAGTTCGGGAACATGTCGCCGTAGTAGATCTCGAGCGGCGAGACCGCGGTCGAGGGCAGGTAATAGTAGAGCGGTTGTTCCAGGCCCTCGGCGCTAGTGCCCTCGCCGATGGGCGTTGCTGCGTAGTTCATGCCGTAGGTGATGCGCGGCCAGCCATAATTCTTGCCGGCGCGAATAACGTTGACCTCGTCCCCACCCATGGGCCCATGCTCCGTCGCCAGCAGCTCCCCGCGCTGGGAATCGAATACCAGGCCCTGGGGGTTGCGGAGGCCCTGCGCATAGAGTTCGGGGCGGAAGCCCTTGCGCCCTACGAAGGGATTGTCCGCTGGTACGCTGCCGTCGTCGTGCAGGCGCAGCACCTTGCCGTTGAGCATGCCGGGCTTCTGGGCGCGATTTCGGGCCGACCTGTCGCCGGTGGCGAAGTACAGGAAGCCCTCGTCATCGAAAGCGATGGCGCCGCCAAAATTGGAGGCAAACTTGGCCCAGGGCAGGGTGGCAAGCAGCTGTCGCACCTCTATGAGCTGATCACCGTCGATTATCCCGGTACTCAGGGCTGTAGCGTAGCGGTCTCCACCCGGCTCCTGGACGCTGTGGCTGAAGTAGATGCGCCGGTTACCAGCGAAGTCGGGATGCAGGGCGATATCGAGCAGGCCTAACTGGCCTTTGCCGGCCGCAATCTCCGGCAGGCCGTCGAGTTCCACCAGTGACCGGTCGCGGAGGTCGAGGCGCTTGAGAGCGCCCTCCTGCTCGGCGATCAGCAGGTGATGGCTGTCAATGAACTCCATGGACCAGGGTTTGCGTAGGCCCTTCATGACAACGTCCAGCTCCGCATCGCGGATATTGATCGCGCCCAGAGAGCGAAGCTTGCCGTGATAGGGCTTGGGCTGGCCCGGTTTCAGCTTTGCCGGTTTCTGCGCGGGCTTTGGTTTCCCGGGTTCAGGGGTAGCACCGCCCCCGGTAGGCGCCGGCCCCTGCCAGGGATCAATTGCGGACACTTCAGCCTCTTTCCCGCGCAGCGCGTTAACCACCGCCGTGACTTTCTCCGCCACTGGCGTCGGCAGCATGCTATGCACACGGGGGTAAATAGCCCAGGCGCCGGCGGTGAGTGCCATACCCATTGCAAGGCCCGTGAGGAAAGTCTTCTTGTTCATCAAAACACCAGCACGCTATTTGCACCGGGAGTCTGCCCGAGTGTGCTGGTGAACACCAGTTGCTCGCGCCCACACTAGCTGGACATCTGCGAAAGCCGATTGCCGGGTCAGGGGGCGACAGGCGTCTCTTTCCCGAGATCCCACAGCGGCCCTGGCATGTCAGTCTTTGAGGAGCGGGTGATCCTCGGGAAGCTGGCGGGAGATCCACAGGGCGAGTTTGTGTTTCATCTCCGGAACTTTCTCCTGGCCCCTGGCAAGCGGCTGTATGAGTTTGTCGTGAACCAGCAGGCGGTACAGGAAGGTGATCTTGTCGTGAGCGGAATCGGTGGCTTCAAAAGCGCCGACACCACGCTTGCGGGCGTAGAGTTCGCCAACGCGGATGGCTTCGCTGACCAGTTCGGCCTCGTGTTTCAACTTTCCCATACGGCTCTCCCGCACCCGGGAGGGGGTGCATTTGTCTCTGAATAAGATAGATCAGGTAGGCCGGCTCGTGGTGCAGGGAGTCTCATCGGCCGTTTTTAGATGATTATCGAATAAAAAAGCATGTCGTTAATAAGAAATTGGTCATCCACTTAAAGTAAAGTATCAGAAGTGACGCATATGAGGCTGTTTTGGTGACTTTTTTACACGCAGAATTGGCCTCGAAATCTCGCCTGAATTGCCATTTTTTAGACGTAATTCACTGTTTTTCCAATGTTTTTTGCCCGCGGTCTTATTGACAGTTTCCTCGCTCCGTCCCTATAGTGTCAAAAAGTGGGAATAAGTGGGATTTTTTGGTTTTCGGTGGTTTTCGAGAACCTCTCAGTGGGGATCAGTGGCGATGTTTCGCGGGGTGCAACATATCAACATGGACGCCAAGGGCAGGCTGGCTATGCCGGCACGCCAGCGCGAGCCGTTGATGTCGCAGTGCGAGGGCCAGCTGGTAGCCACCATCGATACCCAATCCCAGTGCCTCTTCATCTATCCGCTGCCCGAGTGGGAAAAGATCGAGCGGGAGATCCAGGACCTGCCGGCCCTGAACCCGGCGGTGAAGCGTTTCCAGCGACTGGTCATCGGCTACGCAACGGACCTGGAGCTGGACGGCAACGGCCGCATCCTGCTGCCGGCACCGCTGCGCGATTACGCGAAGCTTGAGAAGAAGCTGGTCCTGGTGGGCCAGGGCAAGAAGTTGGAGCTGTGGTCCGAAGACCTGTGGCTGGCAGAGCGCGAACAGGCCCTGTCCGAGTCCGGCCCGGATGCGGCGCTTCCCGAAGAATTGATGTCACTGACGCTCTAGGGGGTCGGTGTGCACCAGACGGTATTGTTGCGAGAGGCGGTTGAGGCCCTCGTGACGGCGCGAGATGGCTACTACGTAGACGGTACTTTCGGTCGCGGTGGTCACAGTCGCGAAATTCTTGCGGCGCTCAGCGCGGAGGGGAAACTCCTGGGCGTGGACAAGGATCCGCAGGCCATCGAGGTCGCCAGGCAGTTAAAGGAGGGTGACGACCGCTTCGATTTCGAACACGGTTCGTTCGCCCAGCTTCCCCATCAACTGCGCCGAAAGGGGATCGGCGCAGTTGATGGCATTTTATTGGATCTCGGTGTCTCCAGCCCGCAGTTGGACGAGGCCGAACGGGGTTTTTCTTTCAGCCAGGATGGGCCGCTGGATATGCGCATGGATACCACCCAGGGGCAAACGGCAGCCGAATGGCTGGCCGCTGCGTCTCACGGCGATATTGCCAGCGTGCTGCGCGAATACGGCGAGGAGCGTCACGCCGGGCGTATCGCCAGTGCCATCCTGCGCGCCCTGGAGTCCGCTCCCATCGAAACCACCGGCCGGCTGGCGCAGATCGTCTCCGAGGCCAACCCGAGCTGGGAGAAGCACAAGCACCCGGCCACGCGATCTTTCCAGGGTATCCGTATCTGGATCAATCGCGAGCTGGCAGACCTGGAATTGCTGCTGGACGAGGTCGTAGACCTGCTACGCCCCGGGGGGCGGCTGGTGATCATCAGCTTTCACTCCCTCGAGGACCGTATGGTGAAGCGTTTCATTCGTCGCATGAGCCGGGGCGAGCAGCCGCCTCGCGGCGTACCGGTGATGGAGAGCCAGGTTAAAAAGAAGCTCGCCGCCGTGGGTCGCGCGGTCAAGCCAGCTGCCGAAGAAGTTGCCGCCAACCCGCGGGCCCGCAGCGCAGTGATGCGGGTGGCCGAGCGCCTGCCGGAGATGGCGGCGTGAGTCAGGGCGGCGGCAAGCCTGCGCGGGGTTGGGTCATCGTGAACCTGGGCCTGGTGCTGGCCGTCATGTTCACTGCGGTGTCGATCATTGGCGCCTCCCACGAGTGCCGCCAGGCCTATGCCCGTTTGCAGGCATTGCAGTCCGGCCAGTGGAATATGCAGGAGCAGTGGGGCAAGTTGCTGCTGGAGCAGAGCACCTGGGCCGCCCATCACCGGGTTGAACAGCTGGCCCGTCGCGAGTTGGACATGCGCCTGCCGAAAGCCGCCGAACTCAATGTGGTGGCGCCATGAGCCGGGCTGCACACAACCCTGTTTCCAGCCCGGTTTCGCCATGGCGTAGCCACCTGATGGCCACATTTATCACCCTATTATTCGGATTGCTGGTATGGCGAGTGCTCAGCCTGCAGGTGCTGGATAGCGATCGCGGCTACGCGTTCCTGCAGGACCAGGGCGAAGCCCGCTACGTACGCAGCGCCGAGATTCCCGCCTACCGGGGCATTATTTCCGATCGCCGCGGTGAGCCGCTGGCGGTGAGCACGCCTGTGATCAGTCTCTGGGCCAACCCGCGGCAGCTTGCCGGCTCCGGTCGGGTAACCGAACTGGAGAGCGCGTTGGGATTGAAGTCCGGGGCGCTGGAAGAACGACTGGAGAACTATGCAGCACGAGAGTTCATGTACCTTGAGCGCCACATGACCCCGCCGGCGGCGCGCGCCGTTCTGCGCCGCAAGATTCCCGGCGTCGGAGGCCATCGCGAGTACCAGCGCTACTACCCGGCGGGCGAGGTGGTGGCCCATGTGGTCGGTATGACTGATGTGGACGACCGCGGCATCGAGGGCATGGAACTGGCATTCGAGGACTGGCTCAAGGGTGCTGCCGGTCGCAAGCAGGTCATAAAAGACCTGCACGGGGAAGTGGTGCGCGACATCGGCGAACTGCGCGCCGCCCAGCCCGGCCGCGACCTGCAGCTGAGCGTCGACTTGCGCCTGCAGTATCTGGCTCACAGGGAGCTGCAGCGCGCCATTGCCACCTCCGGTGCACGGGCCGGCACCGTGGTTACCCTGGACAGTCGCAGCGGGGAAGTGCTGGCGCTGGTCAACTACCCCACCTATAACCCGAATGGCCGCGGTTCCCTAAAGGCCGGCAGCACTCGCAACCGCGCCTTGACCGACGTATTTGAGCCGGGTTCGACAATGAAGCCGCTCACCCTGGTGGCGGCGCTGGAGAGCGGTCTCTATGCGCCGGATACCATCATCGATACCTCCCCGGGGCGCGTGCAGGTGGGCAGCAAGGTGCTGCTGGATCCGGTCAATTACGGTGAACTCAGCGTCGCGCGGGTAGTCGCCAAGTCCAGCCAGGTGGGCATCGTCAAGATGGCGCTCAACCTCGATGAGCAGGCCGTGTGGCAGACCTTTACCCGCTTCGGCCTCGGCGAAAACCCGGGTACCGGGTTCCCGGGGGAGAGCGCCGGGGTATTGCCATACCGCGACCGCTGGCGCGATATCGAGCGCGTCACCCTGGCTTACGGCTATGGGCTCGCAGTAACGCCGTTGCAGCTGGCGCGGGCCTACAGCGTGATCGCCAACGATGGCAAGCTGGTCACACCGAGCCTGCTGCGCCTGGACGGCGCCGGAGCAGTCGATGCTCGCCAGGTGGTGGAGCCTCGTATTGCGCGCCAGGTACTTGATGTACTGCACGGTGTGACCAGCGAGGACGGTACCGCTCGCAGCGCGCAGGTTGAGGGCTATGGCGTCGCCGGCAAGACCGGTACCGCCCACAAGGTAGGCCGCGACGGCTATGCCGATGATCGCTACCTGGCCTTCTTCGCCGGCATAGCCCCGGTACGGAATCCCCGGCTGGTCACCGTGGTGCTGATCGACGAACCCAAAGGCGATCGCTACTACGGCGGCGAAGTGGCGGCGCCGGTGTTTTCCCGTATTACCGAGGGCGCCCTGCGCATGCTCAACGTAATTCCGGACCAGGTTACGGGCGACGTCGCCAGCCAGGGTCGGCGGGCGGGAGGTGAGGCGTGATGGCGCTGCCAAAAACGCCCGGTCACGCGGTGCCCCTGTTCCGCCTGCTGCTCGGTATTGCCGATGCGGTGGCGCTGCCGGTGTATGGCATGCAGCTCGACAGCCGCAAGCTGCAGCCCGGCGACCTGTTCATAGCGCTGCCCGGTGACCAGCATGACGGCCGTGACTACCTCGCGAATGCGGTCAACGCCGGCGCCTGCGCGGTGGTAGCGGAAGCGGGCGTGACCCCTGAACAACGTGCGACCGTCGCGCAGCTGCCGCTGGTGGAGGTGGCAGGCCTGGCCGAGCAGCTGGGCCTGATCGCAGCCCGTTTTTACGGCCGCCCCAGCGAGCAGATGATCACGGTGGGCGTCACCGGTACCAATGGCAAGACCACCACCTCGCGGGTGCTGGCCCAGCTGCTGCGTGCGCACACCGGTGCCTGCGGCGTGATTGGTACTCTCGGCGCCACCCTGGGCAATGACACCAACGCGGCTGCGAACACCACGCCGGATGCCATCAGCCTGCACCGGCAGCTGGCGGACTGGCTGGTCGAGGGCGTATCCGCCGCGGTACTCGAGGTCTCCTCCCACAGCCTGGTGCAGGGTCGCGTGGGTGGCCTCGATTTCAACACGGCGATCTTCACCAACCTCACCCATGATCACCTCGACTACCACGGCGACATGGAAAGCTACGCGACCGCCAAGGCCCGGCTGTTTGCTGTGCAAGGGTTGCGCCATGCCATCGTCAACCTGGATGACGATTATTCCGATGTGATGCTCAGTGCTGTAGCGCCCGGTGTCGAGGTCATCCACTACGCCATCGACGACACCAGTGCCGAAGTGCGGGTAAGCGATATCGCCTATCACCACGGTGGCCTGGAGGCGACGGTACACACCCCCTGGGGTGATGGCCTGGTGCACAGCCCGATGGCCGGCGACTTCAATCTCGCCAACCTGCTGGCTGCCATCAGTGCCGTGTGCTGCAACGGCATGCCGCTGGCCCGGGCCCTGGAGCTCATTCCGCACCTGCAAGGTGTGGACGGTCGCATGCAGTACGTGGACAACGAACGCGACCTGCAACTGGTGGTCGACTACGCGCACACGCCGGACGCATTGGCCCAGGCCCTGCGCGCACTGCGCGCCCACACCGCGGGCAAGCTGCACTGCGTGTTTGGCTGCGGTGGCGACCGCGACCGGGACAAGCGCCCGTTGATGGGGCAGGCGGCCGACGAGCTGGCCGACCGTGTGATCGTCACCAGCGACAACCCGCGACATGAGGAGCCGCTGGCCATTATTGATGACATCCTCCCGGGCATCAGCGGTGTCCATGAGGTGGAACCGGATCGCGCCAGGGCCATCGCCACGGCCGTCGCAACCGCTGCGCCCGGTGATTGCATACTGGTGGCCGGCAAGGGGCATGAGACCTACCAGCAGGTGGGCGACAAGCGCTTCGACTTCAGCGACGTGGCGGAACTGGAGCGAGCTCTCGGCGCGACAGGAGGCCTGTCGTGATCCGGGCATTCTCTTTGACGGAACTGTCACAGTCCCTTGGAGGCACGCTGCACGGCGACGATGCACGTTTCTGGTCTGTTTCAACCGACAGTCGCAAGGCCCAGTCGGGCGACCTGTTCGTGGCCTTGCGCGGTGAGCGCTTCGACGGACACGAGTTCCTGGACGACGTGGCGGGGAAGGGCGCCTGTGGCGCGCTGGTAGACCAGCACGTTGATAGCAAGCTGCCACAGCTGCAGGTCGCCGACACCGAGCTGGCGCTCGGTCGTCTCGGCGCATTGAATCGCGACCAGTTCAAGGGGCCGCTGCTGGGTATCACTGGCAGCAGCGGCAAGACCTCGGTCAAGAACATGCTGGCGGCCATACTCTCCGAGAGCGCCCCGACCCTGGCCACCGAAGGCAACCTCAACAATGAGATCGGTGTGCCGCTTACCCTGCTGCGACTTTCGCCGGAACACCGCTTCGCGGTGATCGAAATGGGAGCCGGCAAGCCCGGCGATATTGCCTACCTGGCAGGCCTGGCGCGCCCCGGGATTTCACTGTTGCTGAATGCCATGCCCGCCCACCTGGAGCGCATGGGTTCGCTGCAGGGTATCGCCGAGACCAAGGGTGCCATTCTCAGCGGCGCCCAGGTGGCGATCTACCCGGCGGACAGCAAGTACACCGTGTTCTGGCGAGGGCTGGCGAAGGGCGCCCGCTGTCTCGAGTTCAGCTTCGACAACCGCGCGACGGTACATGCCAGCGAGCTAGATATCTATGAGAGCGGCTCACGCTTCCTGTTGCATGTGGAAGGCACGGTATTCCCGGTCGAGCTCAAGTTGCCGGGCCGTCACAGCATCGCCAATGCCATGGCGGCCGGGGCTGCAGCGCTGGCGGCGGGAGCCAGCGAGGCGCAGGTGCAGGCAGGACTGGCGAAGGTCATGCCCACGGGTGGTCGCCTGCTGCGCCGCACCGGGCGTGAAGGCATCTCGGTGATTGACGACAGCTACAACGCTAATCCGGGCTCGGTGAAAGCCGCTATCGACGTGCTGACCACCATGGCCGGTCGCCAGGTGCTGGCGCTGGGCACGATGGCGGAACTCGGCGACGCGGCGGATGAGCTGCACGCCGAGATCGGTCGCTACGCCCGCGCCGCCGGTATCGATGCATTGTGGGGTGTCGGCCCTCACACGGCGGAGGCCGCCAGGGCATTTGGCACCGGTGGCGAACACTTTGATACCCGAGAGGCGCTGCTGATCGCGCTGCCGGAAATTGCCCGGGCAGGGGATGTGGTACTGGTGAAGGGCTCACGCAGTGCGGGCATGGAGCAGGTGGTTTCCGCCCTCATGCCGGCGTCCGCCCGCGGGGAGGGTACCTGAATGTTGCTATACCTTGCGCAGTACCTCGCCACGCTGGACTCCGGCTTCGCCGTTTTCCAGTACCTGACTTTTCGCGGCATCCTCGGCGTGATGACCGCGCTGGTGATCTCGCTGCTGGTGGGCCCGTTCATGATTCGCCGGCTTAACTATCATCAGATTGGCCAGGCGGTGCGCGACGACGGGCCTGAATCCCACCTCAGCAAGAGCGGCACGCCGACCATGGGCGGCGCATTGATCCTGGTGGCGATCTTCGTCAGCACCTTGCTGTGGAGCGATCTCGGCAATCCCTACGTATGGCTGGTCCTGTTCGTCACCCTGGTGTTCGGCACGGTAGGCTGGGTGGACGACTGGCGCAAGGTGATGCGCAGGGACCCGACCGGCCTGCCGGCGCGCTGGAAGTACTTCTGGCAATCCGTGGCGGGCCTGGGTGTGGCACTGTACCTGTACTTCTACTCGGCCTCGCCGGTCACCACCCAGCTGTATGTGCCGTTTTTCAAGGACTTCGCCTGGGAGATGGGACCGCTGTTCATCCTGCTGACCTACTTCGTGATTGTCGGCTCGAGCAATGCCGTCAACCTCACCGACGGCCTCGACGGCCTGGCCATCCTGCCCACGGTACTGGTGGGCTCTGCGCTGGGCATCATCGCCTATGTCACCGGTCACGTGGAATTTTCTGAGTACCTGCACATTCCTTACGTGGCGGGTACCGGTGAACTGGTCGTGTTCTGTGGCGCTATGGCCGGCGCCGGTGTTGGCTTTCTGTGGTTCAACACCTACCCGGCCATGGTGTTCATGGGCGATGTCGGCGCGCTGGCGCTGGGTGCAGCCCTGGGGGCGGTGGCAGTGATCACCCGCCACGAGATCGTGTTCTTCATTATGGGCGGCATCTTTGTACTGGAGACCGTGTCGGTGATCCTGCAGGTGGCCAGCTACAAGCTGACCGGCAAGCGCCTTTTCCGCATGGCACCGATTCACCACCACTTTGAACTGAAGGGATGGCCCGAGCCGCGGGTCATTGTGCGCTTCTGGATTATCACGGTGATGCTGGTGCTGTTCGGCCTGGCCACCTTGAAGTTGCGCTAGGAAGATGGGAGTCGCCATGACGGACAGACTGATCGCAAGCTCCGAATCCCCGCTGGTGGTGGGACTGGGGAGCACCGGTCTGTCATGTGTGCGCTACTTTACCGCGCGGGGCATTCCCTGCGCGGTGGCGGACTCCCGCGCCGAGCCACCTGGCCTGGCAGAATTGCGTGACATCGACCCGGATATGGCGGTGCAGCCGCTGGATGCAGAGACCCTCAAGCGCGCCGGGCGCCTGGTAGTAAGCCCCGGCGTGGCGCTTGACGAGCCGGCGGTCGCCGCCGCCATCGAGGCGGGGGTGAGTGTCTGTGGTGATATCGACCTGTTTTGTGAAGAAGCCCGTGCCCCGGTGGTGGGCATTACCGGTTCCAACGGCAAGTCCACGGTGACCGCCCTGCTGGGTGAGATGGTCGCTGCCGCCGGCCGCCGGGTCGCTGTGGGGGGTAACCTCGGTACGCCGGCCCTGGATCTGCTGGACGACGAGGCCGAGCTCTACGTGCTGGAACTCTCCAGCTTCCAGCTCGAGCGCGCCGGCAAGCTGGGCCTGTCCCTGGCCACCGTGCTGAACATGTCGCCCGACCACATGGACCGGCACCACAACATGCAGGCCTATCACGCCGCCAAGCACCGGATCTTCCTGAATTGCGGTGCCGTGGTTTACAACCGCGAGGACCCGCTGTCACGCCCGCTGCAGGCGGACGGGGTGCCGGCCTGGAGTTTCGGCCTCAATGCGCCTGACAGGCAGGGCTACGGCCTGCGCGAGCACGAGGGTGGCACCTGGATCTTCCGCGAATTCGCGCCTTTCATGCCCGCCGCAGAACTGCGTATGGTCGGACGCCACAACCTGGCGAACGGCCTGGCGGCGCTGGCCATGGGGGAGTTGCTGGAACTGCCGGCGCAGGCCATGCGCGTGACGCTGGCAAGCTTCGGCGGGCTGCCGCACCGCAGCCAGCTGGTGGGCGAGGCCCGTGGCCTGCGCTTTGTCAACGATTCCAAGGCCACCAATCCCGGCGCCACCCTGGCCGCGCTCAAGGGCTTCGATGAAGGCGTGGTGTTGATTCTGGGCGGGCAGGGCAAGGGCGCCGACTTCGCCGAGCTGGCGGTAGTCGCCGCCGATCGCTGCCGCGAAATTGTATTGATGGGAGAAGATGCGGCACTGCTGGATGCTGCACTGCCCGCCTCCGCAGCCCGGCAGCGGGTAGCCGACATGGATGCCGCGGTTGAGGCTGCAGTGGCCGCCGCCGAACCAGGAGACGTGGTGCTGCTGTCGCCGGCCTGTGCCAGCTTCGATATGTTCACCGGCTTTGCCCAGCGCGGCGATGCCTTTTGTGCAAGTGTGGCCCGCTACCTTGACGGGGGTGCGCAATGACCGTCGCTACGGCCACCCTGCGGCTGCCGGCCCGGGCCGGTATTGGGGCGCTGGACCTGAAAATACTGCTGCCGGCGCTGGCGCTGCTGCTGATCGGCTACGTGGCGATTACCTCGGCGTCGGTTGAATACGCAGCTGCGCATTACAGCAACCCGATGCACCACGCCCATCGTCACCTCATCTACCTGGGCCTGTCGGCAGTCGCCGCTGCGGTGGTGCTGGTAATACCGATTCGTTTCTGGGCTATTACCGGCTGGGCCTGGCTGTTCCTGGCGCTGGCGCTGCTGGCACTGGTGCTGATTCCCGGTATCGGTGTGAAGGTCAACGGCAGCCGGCGCTGGCTGGATTTTGGTCCGCTGACCCTGCAGGCCTCCGAATTTGCGAAGCTGTTCCTGGTGATTTACCTGGCGGGCTACCTGCAGCGCCGCGAGGTACAGGTGCGCAGCGAGTGGCAGGGCTTCATCAAGCCCATGGCGGTGGTGTTTGCCGTCACCCTGCTGCTGATGGCTGAACCTGACTTCGGCGCCACTGTGGTGACCGTGGGCACCGCCTTCGGCATGCTGTTCCTGGCCGGTGTGCGCCTCGCCCATTTCATGCTGGTGGTGCTGGGTAGCGTGCTGGCGCTGACGCTGTTGGTAATCAGCGAGCCCTATCGCCTCAAGCGCCTGATCGCCTACACCGATCCCTGGGCCGACCAGTTCAACTCCGGCTACCAGCTCACCCAGTCGCTGATTGCCTTCGGGCGCGGTGAGTGGTTCGGCGTGGGCCTCGGCAACAGCGTGCAAAAGCTGTTCTACCTGCCCGAAGCACATACCGACTTCGTGTTTTCGATCTGGGCCGAGGAGACCGGCTTAGCCGGCGCACTGCTGGTGATCGGCCTGTTCCTGGCCCTGGTTTACCGCATGTTCCGGATCGCGCGTCAGCGGGTTGAGGCCGGAGACTGTTTTGGCGCCCAGCTCTGCTACGGGGTGGCGCTGATCATTGCCAGCCAGGCCTTCATCAACATCGGTGTCAGCACCGGTCTGTTGCCGACCAAGGGGCTGACCCTGCCGCTGGTCAGCTACGGCGGCAGCAGCCTGATCGCCTGTTGCGCCATGATCGCGCTGGTGCTGCGGGTCGAGCGGGAAGCGTCGCTGGCACCGCCTGCGAAAGCCAGGAAGAAACAGCACGGGGGGCGTCGCCGTGACTGATAAGCGCGTCGCCATCTTTGCCGGCGGTACCGGCGGTCATGTCTACCCGGCGCTGGCGGTGGCCAGCGAACTGCAGGAGCGCGGCTATGCCGTGGACTGGTTTGGAACCGAGCGCGGACTCGAGGCGCGGGTGGTGCCGCAGGCAGGCTTCCCGCTGCACCTCATCCGTGTCAGCGGGATTCGTGGCAAGGGTGCAGCGGCCCGGCTGCGTGGCCTGTTCAGTATTGGCCTCGCGCTGCTGCAGTCCCTCGGCCTGCTGGCGCGCCTGCGCCCGGCCTGTGCGCTGGGCATGGGTGGCTACGTATCCGGTCCCGCGGGGCTGGCCGCCCGACTGCTGTGGGTGCCGCTGGTGATACACGAACAGAACTCGGTCGCTGGCACCACCAACCGACTGCTGCGGCGCTTCGCAGCTGCTGTCTGCACCGCCTATCCGAGGGCGTTTGGCGCATCTGTCACTACGCGGCAGGTGGGTAACCCGGTGCGCGCCCAGCTGCTGGCTAAGGGCGCGGCTGATTACGACTACGACGGTTCGCGGCCCCTGCGCCTGCTGGTGGTGGGCGGCAGCCTCGGCGCTAAAGCCATCAACGAGATGCTGCCGCAGGCGCTGGCGGCTCTGCCCGTGGACTGCGCTGTGCAGCTGCGGCACCAGACCGGCCCGACCCACGCAGAGAGCGTGGCCGCGCTCTACGGTGAACAGGTCGGCAATGTGGAGATCCTGCCTTATATAGAAGATATGGCCGGCGCCTACCGCTGGGCGGACCTGGTGCTGTGCCGGGCCGGCGCCCTGACCCTCGCCGAGCTCACCATTATCGGCCGCCCCGCCATTCTTGTACCGCTGCCCAACGCCATTGACGATCACCAGGCCCACAATGCCGCCTGGCTGGCCGAAGCCGGTGGCGCCATCGTCATGCCGCAGGCCGAGATGACAGCGGATGCCGTTGCCGGCCTGGTCGCCGAGCTGGCCGGCGCGCCGGAACGCCTGTCGGCCATGGCCCACTCGGCGCTGGCCGCCGGCAGTCCGGCCGCCACTGCCGATGTCGCAGATATCTGCGAGGAGGTGCGCCGTGGCCGCTGATAGCCTGTTCCAGGTGCCGGAAATGCGGCGCATCAAGGGCATCCATATGATCGGCATCGGCGGCGCCGGTATGAGTGGTATTGCCGAGGTGTTGCTGAACCTGGGCTATGCGGTGACCGGTTCCGATATTCGCGACGGCGCGGTGACTGCGCGCCTGCGCCAGCTGGGAATCCCGGTGGCGATCGGCCACGACAGCGCCCAGGTCGAGGGCGCCGACGTGGTGGTCATTTCCAGCGCCGTCGCCGAGGACAACCCGGAACTGGTGGCAGCTCGCAGCGCGCGCATCCCGGTGGTGCCGCGAGCGGAAATGCTCGCCGAGCTGATGCGCTATCGGCACGGGATTGCCGTGGCGGGCACCCACGGCAAGACCACCACAACCAGCCTGATCGCCTCGATCTTTGCCGAGGCGGGTCTCGACCCGACCTTCGTGATCGGCGGCCTGGTGAACAGCGCCGGCACCAACGCCCAGCTCGGCGCCAGCCGCTTCCTGATTGCCGAGGCAGACGAGAGTGATGCCTCCTTCCTGCACCTGCAGCCGATGGTGTCGGTAGTGACGAATATCGAAGCCGATCACATGGAGACCTACGGCGGTGACTTCAACCAGCTGCGTGATACGTTTATCGGCTTCCTGCACAACCTGCCGTTCTATGGCGTGGCGGTGCTCTGCATCGATGACCCGGTAATTGCAGGTCTGCTCGACGAAGTGGGCCGCACCACGCTGACCTACGGTTTCGAAGAGGCTGCCGACTATCGCATTGTTGAGGTCGACAAGCGCGCCCTGACAACGCGCTTTTCCGTGCAGCGGCCGAGTGGGGCGGTGTTGGAGCTGGAGCTCAACATGCCCGGCCTGCACAACGTGCTCAACGCCACCGCAGCCATTGCGGTCGCCTGCGATGAGGGCCTGGATGATGCCGCCATCGTCGAAGGCCTAAAGCGCTTCCAGGGTGTCGGCCGTCGCTTCCAGATTTTGGGTGAGCTGGCACTGCCGGAAGGCAGCGCGGTGCTGGTAGATGATTACGGCCACCACCCCACCGAACTCGACGCCACCATCGCGGCGGCCCGCCAGGCCTGGCCGGACCAGCGGCTGGTGATGATTTTCCAGCCGCACCGCTACTCCCGCACGCGCGATCTGTATGACGATTTCGTCAAGGTGCTGGGCGGCGCCGATATGCTGTTGCTGCTGGACGTCTACCCCGCTGGAGAGGCGCCGATTGCCGGTGCCGATGCCCGCGCCCTGGCCAGTTCGATTCGCCAGCGCGGTCAGCTCGACCCCATCTACGTCGACGAGCGCGAGGCGGTTCCCGGCGTGCTGGCCGACCTGCTGGAGCCCGGTGACGTGGTACTGACCCAGGGTGCCGGCAACGTCGCCATGGTAGCGGAGAGCCTGCGCACCCATGATTTTGCCAGCGGTGTTGCATGAACCTGGCGCATCTCAAGGATTTGTCGGTGACCGTGTTGCTGGGCGGTAACTCCCCGGAGCGGGACGTATCCCTGGACAGCGGGGCTGCCGTGGCAGGCGCACTGGAAACACTGGGCGCCCGGGTTACTCGACTGGATCCCGCCGACCCGAACTGGTGGCAGGCGCTGCCACGCAGTGAGCTGGTGTTCATCGTACTGCACGGCGCCGGCGGCGAAGACGGCACCGTGCAGGGCATGCTGGAAACCCTGGGGCTGCCGTACACGGGCTCCGGTGTGCTGGCCTCGGCGCTGGCAATGGACAAGCCGCGCTGCAAGCGGCTGTGGCGGGGGCTGGGCCTGCCGACCCAGGCATTTGTCGACCTCGACGAGGACACCGACTGGCAGGCCGTCATGAGTGATCTTGGCGCCGCCTTTGTGAAGCCCGCCGCCGGTGGTTCCAGTATCGGTACCCGTGGTGTCGAGACGGCGGCGGAACTCCAGGCGGCCTGGCGCGACAGTCGCCAGTACGGCCCGCTGATCGCCGAGCGCCTGATTCGCGGTCCCGAGTACACGGTGGCCATACTCGGTAGCGAAGTGCTGCCGGCGATCCGGGTTGAGACCGACAATGCCTTCTACGACTACGAGGCCAAGTACCTGTCGGACAGCACTCGCTACCTGTGTCCCTGCGGTCTGTCCGAGGCCGAAGAGGGCGAGCTGGCGGCCCTGGCGCTGGCGGCCTTTCGCTCGCTGGATTGTCGGGTGTGGGGGCGCGTCGATTTCATGCGCGAGCCCGATGGCAGTTTCCAGCTACTGGAAGTGAACACGGTACCGGGCATGACCAGCCACAGTCTGGTACCCATGGCCGCCGCCGCCCGCGGCCTCGAATTCAACGACCTGGTGGGCAGTATCGCCTGCCTGAGCCTGGAGGACTGATGGCCACTGGCGCGACTCGCAAGCTGGCCCCCCGGCCCCGCGTATGGCGTGGCGGGCAGTGGCTGCGTCGACTGCTGGCGGCCAGCCTCGGCTGCGGCCTGCTGTCGCTGCTCGGGGTGGCGAGCTGGTACCTGCTATCGCTGCCGGTCAACCGCGTGGTGGTGACCGGCGATGTCCAGCAACTTTCCCGGCAAGAGCTGATGGCAGTGATCAGTGACTCGATCAGCGGCGGCTTCCTGTGGACTGACCTGCAGACGATTCGCGAACCGCTGGAAGGGTTGCCCTGGGTGCATCGCGCCGTGGTGCGGCGCCAGTGGCCCGACAGTATCGAGGTGCAGGTGGTGGAACAACGGGCTATTGCCCATTGGGGGGCAGATGCCTACCTCAACCACGCCGGCGAGGTGTTCCGCCCCGGCAATATCCAGAGGCTTACCGGCCTGCCCAGGCTGTCCGGGCCGGAAGGCAGCCAGGGCGAGCTGATGACCCAGTACATGCTGGTGCAGGAACACCTGCAGCCGCTGGGCCTCAAGGTTACTGACCTGAACATGAGTGGGCGCGGAGGCTTGACCGCGCAGCTCGCGGATGGCGGTGAGCTGGTATTCGGCCGCGACGCGCTGGATCAGAAACTGCTGCGGCTGGCCGCCATCTATCGCTCGCGGCTGGCGGCGCGGTGGGATGAACTGGCGCGGGTCGACCTGCGCTACAGCCAGGGCGCGGCGGTGGCCTGGCGAACAGATAACAAACAAGAGACATAGGACCGAGGGAGAGGGGCTCATGGGGAGCGCACAGGACCGGAAGATGATCGTGGGGCTGGATATCGGCACCTCCAAGGTCGTCGCGATCGTCGGTGAAATTGCCGGTGACGGCACGATCGAGGTGGTGGGCATCGGCTCGCACCCCAGCAAGGGGCTCAAGAAGGGCGTGGTGGTCAACATCGAGTCCACGGTGCAGTCCATCCAGCGCGCAGTCGAGGAAGCCGAACTGATGGCGGGTTGCCAGATCCACTCGGTGTATGTGGGTATCGCCGGCAGCCACATCCGCAGCCTTAACAGCCACGGCATCGTCGCGATTCGCGACCGCGAGGTTTACGCGCTGGATGTGGAGCGGGTAATTGATGCCGCCCAGGCGGTGGCCATCCCCGCGGACCAGCGGGTGCTGCACATCCTGCCCCAGGAGTACGTGATCGATAACCAGGAGGGTATCAAGGAGCCGCTGGGCATGTCCGGTGTGCGCCTGGAGGCCAAGGTTCATCTGGTGACCTGTGCCACCAATGCCTCCCAGAACATCGAGAAGTGTATTCGCCGCTGCGGCCTCGATGTGGAAGACATCATCCTCGAGCAACTGGCCTCCAGCTACGCGGTGCTGACCGAAGATGAGAAGGAGCTGGGTGTCTGCCTGGTGGACATCGGCGGCGGGACCACCGACATCGCCATCTTTACCGAGGGCTCGATCCGCCATACCGGGGTGATCCCGATTGCCGGTGACCAGGTCACCAATGACATCGCCATGGCGCTGCGCACGCCGACCCAGCACGCCGAGGAAATCAAGATCAAATACGCCTGCGCGCTGACCCAGCTGGCGGGTGCCGACGAGACGATCAAGGTGCCCAGCGTGGGCGACCGGCCGCCCCGTGACCTGTCACGGCAGGCATTGGCGGAAGTGGTGGAGCCCCGCTACGACGAGCTGTTCACGCTGGTGCAGGCGGAGCTGCGCCGTTCCGGGTTTGAAGACCTGGTGCCGGCGGGCATCGTGCTCACCGGCGGCACCTCCAAGATGGAGGGCGTGGTGGAACTGGCCGAGGAGATTTTCCATATGCCGGTGCGGGTCGGTTTCCCGCAGACGGTGACCGGGCTCACGGACATCGTCCGCAACCCCATCTATTCCACCGGTGTGGGCCTGCTGCAGTACGGGGCCGCACGCCAGGATGACACGGTGCCGCGACCGGCGGCGCGGGGGCCGGCCGAGCCGGGCGCTCTCGAGCGTCTCAAGGGCTGGTTCAAAAACAACTTTTAATGGCCGAGAGGCTTGGTAGTAAGCGGCGGTGCCCGCACCGTCATATTCCGAAAAGGGGAGAAACTGGAAATGTTTGAACTGATTGACAACGTACCAGAGAGTGCCGTCATCAAGGTGATCGGCGTGGGAGGCGGTGGCGGCAACGCCGTCAAGCACATGATCGACAACAAAGTTGATGGCGTTGATTTCATCTGTGCCAATACCGATGCCCAGGCGCTCAACGATGTGGATGCCCGCACCGTGCTGCAACTGGGTGGTGATATCACCAAGGGTCTTGGTGCCGGCGCCAACCCGGATATCGGCCGTGCAGCCGCCATGGAAGACCGCGATCGTATCAGCGATTCGCTGCGCGGTGCCGACATGGTCTTCATCACCGCCGGCATGGGTGGTGGCACCGGCACTGGTGCTGCCCCGGTGGTGGCGGAAGTGGCACGGGAGATGGGCATCCTCACAGTGGCGGTCGTCACCCGGCCCTTCATGTTTGAAGGCAAGAAGCGCACGGCGATCGCCAATGAGGGCATGAAGGACCTGCATCAGCATGTCGACTCACTGATCACCATCCCCAACGAGAAGCTGTTGGAGGTGCTGGGCAAGAGCACGTCACTGCTGGAAGCCTTCAAGGAAGCCAACGACGTGCTGCTGGGCGCTGTTCAGGGCATTGCCGATCTGATCATCCGTCCCGGAATGATCAACGTCGACTTCGCCGACGTGCGCACGGTGATGTCGGAAATGGGTATGGCCATGATGGGCACCGGCGGTGCGCGGGGTGAGAACCGTGCTCGCGAAGCCGCTGAGGCTGCCATCCGCAGCCCGCTGCTGGAGGATATCAACCTGGAGGGTGCCCGCGGCATCCTGGTGAATATCACTGCGGGTCTCGACCTGTCCCTGGGCGAGTTCTCCGAGGTGGGTGACGCGGTGGAGGATTTTGCCTCCGACAATGCCACGGTGGTGGTCGGTACGGTGATCGACCCGGATATGGCTGATGACCTCAAGGTCACGGTGGTGGCCACCGGGCTCGGCTCGGAAGCCGTTCGCTCGGCTCCCCTGCAGGTGGTCGACAACACGCCCAAGCAGCCTGACCCTGCGGAAGCGCCGCCCCGTCGCCGGGCAAGCTCCGAGGACGCGCCGGTATCCGCGGAAGCGAGTGTGGAGCAGGGCCTGGCGGCAGCCGTGGGCCAGGAAGACTACTTCGACATTCCCGCCTTCCTGCGCCGGCAGGCAGACTGAAGCCGGGTCGAAGGCCCCGGTGGTAGCAGTGCTGCGGCCCTGACGGGCCGGGCCAGCACGACCCCGCGGCGGCGGGTCGGCCCAGGCTGACCCCTTGCCTTCACCGGCTCCGCTGCCGCGCGGCCGGGTTGCGCCCGCAACCCGGCCGTTACCTTCCCACTGTCCATTTCCCGCCTAAAGTCGGGCCCTGTTGGCGCCGAAAACGTTAGTAGGCGCTTAATTTGTGTGAAAGAGGTCCCAAAACGCTGAAATTTCGAGGCTTTTTGGTGGCTTTGGCAGGTCACAGCAGGCCATTTAGGTCGTAGTATTTCACAAACACTTATGAGAATATTCACGCTCTCTGGGGATAGTGACCGATAAATGAAGATCATTCTCGTCGACAAGAGGCTGGGTGCCTCCCGGGTTATCGCGCTCGGGAAGTGGTCTCGCACAGTGTTGTCACTGTGTGCGATCGGCCTGCCGCTGGGTATGGTGGGCCTCGGCTACCAGATTGCCCAGGGTGTCGGCGTACCCACCACATTGGTTCCCCTGCAGGACGAGGTCGAGGCCCAGAACGAGGCCATCGCTGAGCTGCGCGCCGACGCTGAGCGCCGCCTGCAGTCGATCTCCCTGACCGTCGCCGAAATGGAAGCGCGCCTGGTGCGCCTGGATGCCATGGGCACCCGCCTCACCGGCCTGGCCGGCCTCGACGATGGTGAGTTTGATTTCAGTCGCACCCCGGCCCTGGGTGGCCCGTTGAGTACCGGAGAGGAAGGTGAGGGCTATATTGCCATGCCGTCCACCCTGGCCTCTGAAATGGGCGACCTTGAGGCCCGTATCGCTGATCGCGAACAGCAACTAGATTTCCTGCAGGCCGTGCTGTCCAACCGTCAGCTGCAGAAGGATCTGTTCCTGTCCGGGCGCCCTATCAAGAAAGGCTGGATGTCATCACCCTTCGGCCAGCGCAAGGATCCCTTCAACGGCCAGCAGATGATGCACAGCGGCGTCGACTTCGCCGGCAAGCTGGGCTCCGACATCATCGCAGTGGCCGGTGGCGTAGTCACCTGGTCCGGCGAGCGCTACGGCTACGGCGAAATGGTCGAGATCAACCACGGCGGGGGCTATTCCACCCGCTACGCCCACAACAAGGAAAACCTGGTCAAGGTCGGCGATATCGTCAGCAAGGGCCAGGTTGTTGCGCACATGGGCTCCAGCGGCCGTTCCACCGGCCCGCATGTGCACTACGAGGTCTACAAGAACGGCCGCCCCGTCGACCCCGCAACTTACGTGCGCCGAACCCGGCGCTGACCCCAATTTCCAGTTAAAATCTTTGCCGAGCGGATGAAAATCCGTCTCGGCGTCCCTATATACCCAAAACCATACCCCCAAACGAACACTGAACGGGTCCCATGATTTCCAAGTTTCTGAAAGCCATATTCGGCAGCAGCAATGACCGCGAGCTGAAGCGCATGCGCAAGGTGGTCAAGAAGATCAATGAGCTGACTGAATCCACAGCGGCCCTCAGCGACGAGCAGCTGCGCGCCAAGACCGATGAGTTCAAGCAGCGCATCGCCGACGGCGAGAGCCTCGACAAGGTGTTGCCAGAGGCCTTCGCGGTGGTGCGCGAAGCCGGCGAGCGCACCCTTGGCATGCGCCATTTTGATGTGCAGCTGATCGGTGGTATCACCCTGCACGAGGGCAAGATTGCCGAGATGCGCACCGGTGAGGGTAAGACCCTGGTGGCCACATTGCCCGCCTACCTGAATGCGCTGACCGGTAATGCGGTACACCTGGTCACGGTGAATGACTACCTGGCCGGTCGTGACGCTGACTGGATGGGCCCCCTGTACCGCTTCCTGGGCCTCGAGGTCGGTGTGATTCGCTCCGGCCAGAACCCGGTGGACAAGCTGGCGGCCTACAAGGCCGACATCATCTATGGCACCAACAACGAGTTCGGCTTCGACTACCTGCGCGACAACATGGCCTTCATGCAGGAAGACCAGATGCAAGGTGGGCTGGCCTTTGCGATCGTCGACGAGGTGGACTCGATCCTCATCGACGAGGCCCGCACCCCGTTGATTATCTCCGGCGCCGCCGAAGACAGCTCCGAGCTGTACAAGCGCATCAATCGCATCATTCCGGAGCTGAAGCTCGACGATGAGGGGCTCGAGGGCCACTACAGCATCGACGAGAAGCTGCGCCAGGTGGAGCTGACTGAAGCTGGCCACCTGTTCGTGGAAGACCTGATGGTGCGGGAAAAGCTGCTGGAAGAGGGCGACAGCCTGTACGCCGCCACCAACCTCAACCTGCTGCACCACGTGCACTCGGCGCTGCGTGCCCACGCGCTGTTCAACCGCGATATCGAGTACATCGTGCAGGACGGCCAGGTGGTGCTGATCGACGAGCACACCGGCCGCACCATGCCGGGCCGGCGCCTCTCAGAGGGCCTGCACCAGGCCATCGAGGCCAAGGAAGGGGTATCCATCCAGAGCGAGAGCCAGACCCTGGCCTCCACCACCTTCCAGAACTACTTCCGCCTGTACGGCAAACTGGCCGGCATGACCGGTACCGCCGACACCGAGGCCTTTGAATTCCGCCAGATCTACGCCCTCCCGGTGGTGGTGATTCCCACCAACGTCGCTACCCAGCGCACCGATTACAACGACCTGGTCTACCTGTCGGTCGATGAGAAGTACGACGCCATCGTCGAAGATGTGAAGACCTGCATCGACAGCGGCGCCCCGGTGCTGGTCGGTACTGCCTCCATCGAGACCTCCGAGGAGATGTCGCGCCGTTTCAAGCAGGCCAAAATCCAGCACCAGGTGCTGAATGCCAAGTTCCATGAGAAGGAAGCGCACATCATCGCCCAGGCCGGTGTGCCGGGTACCGTGACCATCGCCACCAACATGGCGGGCCGCGGTACCGACATCGTGCTGGGGGGTAACTGGGAGGCCGAGGTAAAGGCGCTGGAGAGCCCCGCCGACGATAAGGTCGCTGCCATCAAGAGCGCCTGGCAGGAACGTCACGACCAGGTGCTGGCCGCGGGTGGCCTGCACATCTTTGGTACCGAGCGCCATGAATCCCGGCGTATCGACAACCAGCTGCGCGGCCGTGCCGGTCGCCAGGGTGACCCTGGCGCTTCGCGCTTCTACCTGTCGCTGGAAGACAACCTGATGCGGATCTTCGCCTCTGACCGGGTCAAGAACTTCATGCAGGCGCTGGGTATGGAAAAGGGCGAGGCCATCGAGCACCGTATGGTCACCAACGCCATCGAGAAGGCCCAGCGCAAGGTGGAGGGCCGCAACTTCGACGTGCGCAAGCAGCTGCTGGAATACGACGACGTCGCCAACGACCAGCGCCAGGTGATCTACCAGCAGCGCAATGACCTGCTGGACGCCGAGGACATCTCCGAGACCATTGCCGCGGTGCGCAGCGACGTACTCAACGACGCCATCAGCGAGTTCATTCCACCAATGAGCCTCGAGGAGCAGTGGGATGTGTCCGGCCTCGAGCGCCAGCTGGAGTCGGAGTTCGCCATCAAGCTGCCGGTACAGCAGTGGCTGGACGAGGACGACAACCTGGCCGAGGAAGGCCTGCGTGAGCGCATCGATGCCGCCGTTGCCGAGGCCTACCAGGCCAAGTGCGATGACGTGGGGCCCGACATGCGGCGGCTGGAAAAGCAGATCATGCTGCAGGTGCTGGACACCCTGTGGAAAGAGCACCTGGCGACCATGGACCAGTTGCGCCAGGGCATCGGACTGCGCGCCTACGCCCAGAAGAACCCCAAACAGGAATACAAGCGCGAGTCTTTCGAGCTGTTCCAGCGGCTGCTGGAAAACCTCAAGTTCGAGGTGACCCGCTTCCTCTGCCATGTGCAGATCCAACGGCGCGACGAAGCGGAATTGCTGGAACAGAAGCGGCGCGAGGAAGCGGCCCGCGAGAAGCTTGCCTACCAGCACGCCGAGGCCTCGGCGCTGGCCGAGGAGGCAGCGGCTGCAGAGCCTGGCCAACCGGGCGCCATGCCGGCGTCCGAACAGCCCTTTGTGCGCGAACAGCCCAAGGTAGGTCGCAACGAGCCCTGCCCCTGCGGTTCCGGCAAAAAATACAAGCAGTGCTGTGGCCGCCTCTGACGAGGCGAGCGCCCTGCCGGTAGCGGGGCTGCGCCTGGCCGCGATTAGTGCTGGTATCAAGACGCCGGGCCGGCTGGACCTGGTATTGCTCGAGCTCGCCGAGGGCTCGAACGTGGCCGCTACCTTTACCCGCAATGCGTTCTGCGCGGCCCCTGTGCAGCTTGCGCGAGCCCACCTGCAGGCCTCCGCACCCCGCTATTTCCTGGTGAATACCGGCAATGCCAACGCCGGCACCGGCCAGCCCGGGCTTGCCGATGCACTCGCCTGCTGTGTGGCGCTGGCCGGCGAGGCCGGCGTCACACCGGAAGCGGTGTTGCCGTTTTCTACCGGGGTGATCGGCGAACCCCTGCCGGTAGCTACCATCACCGCCGCTTTGCCGGCGGCGCTGGCGGGCCTTGCCGATGACCAGTGGTGGCCGGCTGCGGAAGGCATCATGACCACAGATACCCGACCCAAGGCCGCTTCCCGCCAGGTAGATCTCGACGGCGTGACAGTCACCCTGAGTGGTATGGCCAAGGGCGCCGGCATGATCAAGCCCAACATGGCGACCATGCTGGCGTTTCTCGCCACCGACGCGGCGGTCGACGCCGGCCTGCTGCAGTCGCTCTGGTCGGAGGTGGTGGAGCACTCCTTCAACCGGGTCACGGTAGATGGGGATACCTCCACCAACGATGCCGCCATGCTGGTGGCCACCGGGGCGGCGGGCAATCCGCAGCTGACCGAGGCCGGCGACCCGCGCCTGCCGGTCCTGCGCGAGGCACTGCAGTCCCTGGCCCTGGAACTCGCCCAGGCCCTGGTACGGGATGGCGAGGGCGCCAGCAAATTTGTGGCGGTAGAGGTGGCTGCTGCAGCCAGTGAAGGCGAGGCGTTGGAAGTGGCCTACACCATTGCCCACTCACCGCTGGTGAAGACCGCCCTGTTTGCCAGCGATCCCAACTGGGGGCGGCTGCTGGCGGCGATCGGCCGTGCCGATGTGCCGGGGCTCGATGTCGACCGGATTGAACTCAGGATCAATGACGTGTTGATCGCCGAGAACGGCGGGCGTGCGGCGGGCTATTCGGAGGAGCAGGGTGTGGCTGCCATGTCTCCCACGGATATTCGCGTCCACGTATTGCTGAATCGTGGCGAGTCCGGGGCGACCGTGTGGACCAGCGACCTCTCCTACGACTACGTGCGCATCAACGCGGAGTATCGTACCTGATGTCACGGGTCCACGTTGCAGTCGGGGTCATTCTCGGTCCCGCCGGCGATATTCTCATCAGCAAGCGCCACACCGAGTCCCACCAGGGGGGGCTGTGGGAGTTTCCCGGCGGCAAGGTCGAGCCTGGGGAAAGTGTTGAGGCGGCGCTGGATCGCGAGCTGCACGAAGAGCTGGGTATCCGCGTGACGTCCTGTCGCGCGTTGATCGAGGTGCATCACGACTACACCGACAAGGAAGTGTTCCTCGACGTCTGGCTGATCGATGGTTTCAGCGGGGAGCCGCTGGGCCGTGAGGGCCAGCCGCTGGCCTGGTGTGCCCCGGCCTCGCTGGCCGACTTCGATTTTCCCGCCGCCAACCAGCCCATCGTTGAGGCTTGCCTGGCCCTCTGAGCCGGTTTACGGATTGGCGTAGCGCTCCAGCAGCTCGGCGTGTAGCTGGTCTAGCTGACTGTGCAGCGCTTCCAGCGAACCGCTGTTATCGATCACCCGGTCAGCGCCCGCCAGCCGCTGCTCCCGCGCCAGCTGTGCCGCCATGATGCGCCGCACCTGGTCTTCATTGTTGTCATCCCGACGCATGGTGCGTTCGAGCTGCACAGCCTCAGAAACATCCACCACCACAATCATGTCGCACAGGTCTTTCTGGCCGGTTTCCAGCAGCAACGGCGATGACAGCACCGCGTAGGGCGATGCGGCGGCGCCGAGCTGGTGCCGGATTTCCTCGCCGATCAGCGGGTGGGTTAGCTGCTCCAGCCAGCGGCGCTGTTCGGGATCGGCGAACACAATGCGGCGCAGTGCGGCGCGGTCGAGCTGGCCGTCCGGTAGCAGGATGTCGTTGCCAAAGCGCTCGGCTACGGCATCCAGGGCGGGTCGGCCGGGTTCCATGATTACCCGCGAGGCGAGGTCGGCATCGACCACGGTAATCCCCAGTGCCTGCAGGTAGTCGGTGACCGCAGTCTTGCCGCTGCCGATGCCGCCGGTGACCCCGACGACTGGCTTGTCTGCCGGCACAGGCGCTAGCCCGCCTGCGCGGTAGTGAAGTTGGCCCAGTACCAGGCCATGATGTCGTTACCCCACACCAGCGCGATCCAGCCGGCGATGGCGAGATAGGGCCCGAAGGGCATCGGCACGTCCTTGCCGCGCTTCTGAAGCAGCATGACGACGATGCCGAGCACGGCCCCAACGAAGGACGACAGCAGGATGATCATCGGCAGCGCCTGCCAACCGAGCCAGGCGCCCAGCGCCGCCAGCAGTTTGAAGTCACCGTAGCCCATGCCTTCCTTGCCGGTGAAGAGCTTGAACAGCCAGAACACGCTCCACAGCACCCCGTAGCCGGCCATGGCACCGATCACCGCGTCCTGCAGGGGTGCAAACAGGCCGAACAGGTTGACCAGCAGGCCCAGCCACAGCAGGGGCAGGGTAATCGCATCGGGCAGTAACATGGTGTCGATATCGATCATGGTCAGGGCCAGCAGGGCCCAGGTGAACAGCAGCGCCATGATCAGTGCCACGCTCATGCCGCCGAACTGCAGGCCCAGCAGCACCGTCAGTACACCGGTGCTGGCCTCGATAATGGGATAGCGCATGGAAATGCCGGCCCCGCAGTTGCTGCAGCGGCCGCGCAGCAGCAGCCAGCTCAGCACCGGGATGTTCTCCCAGGGGCGAATGGCGTGTCCGCAATGGGGACAGCGCGACCCGGGTGTTGCGAGGTTGAAGGTCTCGGTCTCAGGCTGGGGCTTGTCTTCCAGCAGAGCGGTGCAGTAGGCGGTCTCCTCGCGCTCGATCATGGCGGGTATGCGGTAGATGACCACGTTGAGAAAGCTGCCCACGGTGAGGCCGAGCAACAGCAGGAATACATACAGCAGCAGCGGCTGCTGGTTCAGCGCATCGACAAGAGCCATTGGGAGCTGGTGTCAGCCGGCTTTTAGATGACCGAGCCCAGCATGAAGATGGGCAGGTACATGGCGATCATGAGACCACCGACCAGCACCCCCAACACCGACATGATCAGCGGTTCCATCAGCGAGCTGAGGCTATCCACGGAGTTGTCGACAGCGTCCTCGTAGTAGCTGGCGACTTTTTCCAGCATCTCGTCGAGGGCACCGGATTCCTCACCGATGGACACCATCTGCAGCAGCATCAGCGGGAACATGCCGGTAGAGCCGATCGAATTGTACAGCGTCGAACCGGTGGTCACGTCGTCCTTGATCTGGCGAATGGCCTTGGCATAGGGAATGCTGCCGGCTGCGCCTACTACAGATTCCAGGGCGTCAACCAGTGGCACACCGGCGGCGAACGTCGTCGCCAGGGTGCGGGAGAAGCGCGCCACCACCGAGTTATAGACGATGTCACCGACGATAGGCGCCTTCAGCATAAGCTTGTCCTGGGCTTCCCGGAAGGCAAAGGATCGTTTGTGAACTTCCTTGTACACGGCCACCGTGATGATGATCCCCACCAGGATGATGAACCACCAGTCCTGGGTGAAATTGGAGATGTTCAGTACAAACAGGGTAAAGGCGGGCAGCTCGGACCCGAATGACGAGAAGGTCTCGGCAAACTGCGGGACCACCTTGATCAGCAGCAGTGCGGTCACTATCAGGGCGACAACGACGACGGCGATCGGATAGGTCATTGCCTTTTTGATCTTGGCCTTCAGCGCCTCGGATTTCTCCTTGTAGGTCGCGACCCGGTCGAGCATGGTTTCCAGCGTACCCGAGGTCTCACCGGAGGCCACCAGGCTCACGAACAGTTCATCGAAATACTGGGGGTATTTTTCCAGCGCCACAGACAGGCCGGTACCGGAGGCAACGTCAGTCTTGATACTGGCGACCACCTCGCGCATGCTCGGGTTCTCCAGGCCCTCACCCACGATGTCGAAGCTCTGGACCAGCGGCACACCGGCTTTCATCATGGTGGCCAGCTGGCGGGTGAAGATCGCGATATCCATCGGCTTGATCTTCTTGCCGCCGCTGCCGAACAGCGGCTGGGCCTTCTTCCTGACGGTCTTTGGCTTGATGCCCTGGCGACGCAGCTGCGCCTTGGCCATGGCAAGGCTGACCGATTCAATCTCGCCCTTGGTGGTGCGGCCCTGCTTGTCGGTGCCCTGCCAGGTGAAGATCTGTCCTTTCGATGCGCTGGTAGCCATAGCCTGATCCGTTGCTTGCCTGTCCTGTTGAGAGAGTTCCGTTTAGTCCGTGGTAACCCGGTTGATTTCTTCCAGGCTGGTTTCGCCAGCCATGGCCTTGCGCAAGCCTGACATGCGCAGGTCATTAAAGCCTTCCTCGCGAGCCTTGTCGGCAATCTCGATGGAGTTGCCTTCCTCCATGATGATGCGCGCGATCGACGGGGTGATGCGCACGACTTCGTAGACGCCCACGCGGCCCTTGTAGCCGTTGGCACACTTGGAGCAGCCTACTGGCTTGAAGATGGTGGCTTCCTTGATCATCTCGTCAGTGAAGCCTTCTTCCTTGAGCACATTTTCCGGCAGATCGGCCGGCTCCTTGCACTCCTTGCACAGCCTGCGGGCGAGGCGCTGGGCGATAATCAGGTTGACCGAGGTCGCCAGGTTGAACGGCGGTACACCCATGTTGAGCAGGCGGGTAATAGTTTCCGCGGCGCTGTTGGTGTGAAGGGTCGACATCACCATGTGGCCGGTCTGGGCTGCCTTGATGGCGATTTCCGCGGTCTCGAGATCGCGAATCTCACCGACCATGATGATGTCCGGATCCTGGCGCAGGAATGAGCGCAGGGCCTCGGCAAAGGTCAGGCCCACCTTCGGGTTCACGTGGCACTGGTTGATCCCCTCGAGGTTGATTTCCACCGGGTCTTCGGCGGTGGAGATATTTCGCTCGGGGGTATTGAGGATATTGAGGCCGGTATACAGCGATACGGTCTTACCCGATCCGGTGGGACCGGTTACCAGGATCATGCCCTGCGGCTGTTCCAGGGCCTGCATGTACAAGTCCTTCTGGAAGTCCTCGTAGCCCAGCATGTCGATACCCATCTGGGCGCTGGAGGGGTCGAGGATCCGCAGCACGATTTTCTCGCCGAACAGCAGCGGCAGTGTATTCACGCGGAAATCGATGGCGCGGTTCTTGGACACGCGCATCTTGATACGGCCGTCCTGGGGCACGCGTCGCTCTGAGATGTCCATCTGCGACATGACTTTGAGGCGCGCGGCCAGGCGGCCAGCCAGGTTGGCAGGCGGCCTCACCACCTCGTGAAGAATGCCGTCAGTACGGAAGCGCACCCGGTAGACCTTTTCATAAGGTTCGAAGTGAATGTCCGAGGCGCCGCTCTTGATAGCGTCCAACAGAACCTTGTTGACGAAGCGCACCACCGGGGTCTCGTCGACGCTGCCGCCGTCATCGGCCGCGCCGCCGCCGTCTTCATCAACGGCTTCGACATCCAGGTCCTCGAGGCCGGCATCATCAAGGTCGCCGAGGTCACCACCAAAGGAGTCTTCCGCATCTGCCCAGGTGCCGATGGCCGCTGACAGCGCTGCTTCTTCGACCAGCACCGCATCGGTATTGATACCGGTGTGGAACTTGATTTCATCCAGGGCTGACAGGTTGGTGGGATCTGATACGGCGATATACAGGCGGTTGCCGCGGCGGAACAGGGGCAGGGCATGGTGTTTGACGGCCAGACCTGGCGACACCAGGTCCTTGGGTATGGCTTCGAGGTTGAAAGCCGTGATGTCAAACAGTGGTACCCCGAACTCTTCCGACGCCATTTCCGCCAGCTTCTGGCCGGCGATGTATTCGTTCTCTACCAGGTGGGAGACAAACTGTGACTTTTCACGAGCCGACTCCGACAGCGCGGTCTGGGCATCCTCTGCCTCTAGAAGACCGTCTGCTACAAGACGACCTGCCAGGCCGCTGAGCTGGGTTGGGGGCTTATTTGTCATGTCCGACTCTGGTACTCGTTATCGCTCTTTATTAGGTCTTCAATCGTTCTGTGTCGGTTGTATGATGGTCAACAACCTGTCGCGATCAGTAGTGACGGTTCTGCCGCCGCCTAATACCTGGTACTCGCTCGAGTATACCCCCCCTATATGCGGCCTTACAGTGTCCAATCTCCCGATTTTTGCGGTCTGTCACAGAGTGTCCGCTTCGGAGCGAGTAGCCGGTCACACACTGACAAGGATTGTCAGTCATTGACGCGAGAGGGCCGGGATGACGCAGGTTGTTAAAAGTCGCTAGTCGCGGCTAGATTGGCAATAAGCTATTGAATTTATTGAATAAAAAGGAATATTTCAAGAAAGTGTGAAAAGTTGGCACAAGCTGTGCTTTATATCGGGTGTTGCTGGGATTAAGCCCGGCACGTCCGGATCGGAATCACCGGGCTTAAATTAAGAGTAAACACATCAGTCTTTTCAGGAGACGAAACATGAACAAGCAAGTCCAAAAGGGTTTTACCCTGATCGAACTGATGATCGTTATCGCGATCATCGGCATCCTGGCCGCCGTGGCCCTGCCCGCGTACCAGGATTACACCATCCGTGCCAAGATGTCCGAGCCTATCGCTCTGCTGGGTGAAGGCAAGACCAACGTTACGGAATACTTCATTGCCAACAACATCCTGCCGCCGACGGTTGCTGCTGCCGGTATCCGTACCGACATCGGCACCCCGATCGTTAACTCTGTTTCCTACGATCCTTCTGGTGTTGTTACGGTTATCGTAAACGCCGGCGTGGGTGGCGACATCAACGACAGCGCGAACTCTATCTCCCTGTCCCTCACCGGTACTGCCGGTGGCACGGTACAGTGGGTATGCCGCCCGGGCGACGCAACTGGCCCGACCAGCGACAACGTTCCGCCGAAGTACCTGCCGGCCAACTGCCGCTCGTAAACACTGTTTCAGTGGGAAACCCGGGCCTGGCCCGGGTTTTTTTTGTTTATGATTAAAAGGTCCTGGCTAATCGCAGCCGGCACGCTCTGCGTGCTGCTTTACATGCCTGGCCTGTTTGGACAATTTACCTTTGATTCAGTGACATCCCTGGTACGCAACCAGGCACTGGACTTCAACGCCGGCAGTTTCCAGTCCTGGATTGTTGCCATACAAAGCTCAAGCGCCGGCCCGCTCGGTCGACCGCTTAGCATGTTCACCTTCGCCGTGAGCCACGCCGTTTTCGGGCAGAGCGCACTGGTAGAAAAAAGCATCAACCTGCTGATACACCTGGGGATCGGCTACGCCCTGTATCGGTGGCTCCAGCTCCTGCTGTCTCGCGCCCCGGCCCTGCGTTTTGAGGAATCTCGCGCCAACGCCTATGCAGGCTTCGCCGCGCTGCTGTGGTTGTTCAGCCCTATGCAGGTGTCTACCGTGCTGTACGCGGTACAGCGCATGGAGCAGCTCTCAACACTGTTTGCCGTCCTTGGCCTGTGGTTTTTCACGAGTTGTCGGCTGCGCTGGCTGGAACGCGGCGCAAGCACTGAAGAGCTCTCGCGCGCGCTTCTCGGTGTGGTGCTGCTGGCGCTGGCTGCCACGTATTCCAAGGAAGACGGTGTTCTGCTGTTTGGCTTGATCGCCCTGGTGGAAGTGCTGTTGTTCCAGGGTCGCTACGCGGGCCAGCAGCGGCGCTGGATTACTTACGCGGCTGCCGGCGTTTGCCTGCTGCCGGCAGTGGGCGTGCTGGCGCTGTCGGTTTTCGAGCCCGACTGGCTGCTGCAGCGCTACAGCTGGCGCGAGGAAACACCTTTGGAGCGTCTGCTGACCCAGGCCCGCGTGCTGTGGCATTACACGGGCTGGTTTTTCTGGCCTGACGTGTCGCGCATGAGCCTGTTTCACGATGACATAACACTTTCGCGCGGATGGTTTGATCCCTGGACCACCGCCCTGGCCGTGTCCGCCTGGCTTGGCGCTGTGGTAGCCAGCCTGGCGCTGCTGAAACGCAGCCCCCTGCCGGCTTTCTGCGTTGGCTTCTTCCTGGTGACGCACGGGCTCGAATCCACGATCATTCCCCTCGACCTGGTGTATGAGCACCGCAGCTATCTCGGAAATATCGCGCTTGCCCTGCTGCTTGTGGCCGCTACTGGCCGCTACTTGCCGAAGACTGCGTGGAAACCGGCGGCGGCGCTGGTCATGCTGGTAGTGTCGCTGTCCCTGTTGTGGCGCAGTGCCCTGTGGGGGGATGAGCTGCGGCTCTACGAGACCCAGTTGCGGCACCATCCGCAGTCGGAGCGCACGGCTTACTACTACGCCAACCTGCGGATGCGGCTGGCCGACCAGGTGGACGAGGCGGAAGCCTCGCGCGAGCACGTGCTGGCTGCGCGACGCTATTTCCGTTACCTGCTGACGCTTGACCCCATGCATATACCGGCACTGGTCAGCCTGATGTACATCGACGGGCGCTGGTTCACCGATCTACCGGATCAAGGCTGGCTCGACCAGTTGCAGGCTGCTGTTCGACAGCGCTCCATGGAGCCTTCCGATGTCAACGCCATGGACCTGCTGCTGCGCTGCACACTGGCTGAGTATTGCCAGGTAACGGAAAAGCAGATGCTTGAACTTATGGATACCCTGGCCGGTCGTTACCCGGACAATCAGAGCTACCCGCTACTGCTGGCCCGCTTTTATGGCGAAACCGGCCTGGACCTCGATCTCGCGATCAAATACAGCCTGCAGGCGCATACTGTGCGCCCGCAGTCGGCGACGCCCCACTATCAGCTGGCCAGCTGGCACGTTGCCAGGGGCGAACGCGGAGAGGCCGCCACTGCACTGGGCGAGGCCTTGCGCCGGGATATGCGCCTGCGCTCGGTACAGCGCATCGACGAGGGCTTGCGCTAGTGAGAAGGTTCAGCGCTACCTGGCTCGCGCCCACTGCATGCCTGGCCCTGCTGCTTCTGAGTACCTGGATATACTGGCCCGGCCTGGACGGCCCCGTAGTGCTGGACGATGCCGCCAATCTTGAGCGTGTGCAGGCGCTGGCTGGGGGAGACGGCTTTTTCTCGGATGTGCTGGTAGAGAACCGGTCCGGTCCACTGGGCAGGCCGGTGTCCATGGCCAGCTTCATGCTGGACCTGTACCTGTTGGACGGCGGTGTACGCGGTGCAAAGCTGACCAATGTGATTCTGCACGCCGCGACCGGCGTGTTGGTCTACCTGTTTTGCCTGCAGCTGTTTCGGGCGCTCGGGTACGCGAGGGAGCGCGAGCTATCCCTGTGGGTTACCGCATTCTGGTTGCTGGCTCCGCTGTTCGTCAGCACAGTACTTTATATGGTTCAGCGTATGGCCCAGCTGGCGACATTTTTCAGCGTGCTGTCCTGCTGGGCTTACCTCTGCTGGCGCCGCAGTTCGCCAGGAGGGCTGAGCTTGCTGTGGTTATTGCTGGCTCTCATAGCGGTGGTGCTGGCTGCCCTCAGCAAGGAAAACGGCTTGCTGGCGATACCGCTGCTGATGCTCATCGAACTGGCCGTGCTGCAACCGCGAGATCGTGCGCTCGAGCAGGTGCCTGCGCACACCCGGGGCCTGGCGATCGTTCACTCCTGCCTATTGGTGATGGGTGTCCTGGCGACGCTTGCCTTGCTGGTGCTGGGTATGGAATCCCTGCAGGCGAGCTACGAGAGACGGGATTTCACGCTCTGGGAGCGAATTCTCACTCAGCCGCGAATTCTCTGGATCTACCTCGGGCAGTTGCTGTCTCCCGACCCTGCCTCCCTTGGCCTCTATCATGACGGCTTTGCCTTTTCCGAGCGTTTGCTGAAACCCACGTCAACGCTGGTCGCGATCCTTGCCTGGCTGGCTGCACTGGCCGCATCGCTGGGGGTGCTGCTCCTGCCCGCCTGGCGCGGCTGCGGCTTTGGCCTGCTCTTCTTCCTGATCGGGCACGCATTGGAGTCAACGATCTTTCCGCTCGAACTCTACTTTGAACACCGCAACTACCTGCCAGCGCTGGGTGTGTTTGTGGCCCTGGTGTGTTTGCTGGCTACGCTGGGCAGCCGCTGGTCCTGGCTACGCCCCTGGTTGCAGCTGCTGTTGGCTGTCATGCTGCTACGGGCCACTTTGGTAACCGCGACCGAGGTGCAGGTCTGGTCCAACGGACGCGTCTTTCACCTGGTGGCTATCAACCGCTTTCCGGATTCCGTGCGCGCCAATGAGACCCTGGCGATGGAGCTGGCGCGGCTGGGTGACGCCAGCGCCGCACTCGAATATATCGCCAGGGCGGAGGCACTGGACAAGCCAGGTAGCTTCCGCCACCGCCTCGCTGAGGCGATGGTGTTCTGTCACGCCGAAGGCGCGGTGCCGGCAGACCGCTTCCTGGCCTGGGACATGAGTGAGGCGGACTTTCGCGACAATCTGGTGAATGAAACCAGCTACAGCTTTGTGAAGCTGCTGACATCCGGCCGTTGCGACAAGACCGACCTGGCCGCGCTGGCCGAGCACTGGGGTGGCCTGCTACTGCGAGAAGATCCAAAAATCGTCACGCCCAAGCTTTTCCTCTCGCTGGCGATACTGGAGAATCACCTGCAGCGGCACGATTTGGCGCTGCGGCATGTGGATGCCTTGCTGACGCGTTCCCCGGACGATCCCAAGGCATTGATGATGCGCCTGTATTTCACGGGGTCACTTGGCCTCGACACCGAGTACCGGGCAACGCTGGAAAAACTGATTCGAGCACGGGACCAGGGGC
>JAAUXY010037482.1_pt1 | contig 42162 bp, 70 predicted proteins | sample 7278121 | NCBI WGS metagenome assembly JAAUXY01 (sample SAMN14350117, study PRJNA611818) | marine sediment metagenome | isolation source: surface marine sediment (1.8m) | place: French Polynesia: Moorea | collected 2018-08
ATATTTATTTTTTTTTTTTTTTTGTTGTTTTTTTTCAGTTCTTGTGGTTTTTTTTTTTTTTTTTTTTTTTTTAAAAAAATATTTTTTCGGTTAAAAAATTTTTTGTTTGTTTTTTATTATAAAATTTTTTTTTAATTTTTAAAAAAAAAAAATAAAAAAAAAATAGATTAGGATGAAAAAATTAATTTTTTTAATATATAAAAAAAAAAAAAATAAAATTTATTTTTTTAAAAAAAAAAAAAAAAAAAAAAAAAAAAAAAAACATCATGCACCTACAATAAAACAAACAATTACAAATGCACCTACAATAACCAATTACCAAAAAAATATTTTTTTTTTATTAAATACCACAGCGAGCACACACCCCAAAAATCTAAATTAGTAGCGTAAATTTTTGGGATTTTTAATCCTATGATATCATTAAGGATATCGAATTAATTTACTGAGTAAACCAAAAAAACACGATATCTATAATATCTATATTCTACTATAATAAATGAATATCATTCATTTGTATGTGCATTTGCAATTTTACCCATTTTATATACATTTGTATTTACAAATATGTAAATATTATCGTAAATATAAAATGTACAGCATGTAAATACCATTTTTTTGTAATTTTCACAAGTTTTATGCCTGTAATTTACAAAAAACAGTCAAATTGCACGTTTTAATCAAACCATAGCCTATCCTTTAAACGCTAATAAATAAGACTACCCAGAGTATTAGCCAACTTGAGATCGTTCAATCTCGGCCATCTCAGGGCTTGACTTTTCGCGCCAATTAGGTCTAACTTGACTTATCGCGCCAAAACCCAAAATCGACCCCATATTTTTTAGCCTTAAAAGCAAAAAAGTATCAAATAGATTAAGATTTGACTTGACTTTAACTACCACTATGATATAATTGGTTTACGTCGTTTAACCATAACCTTAACTAAAGAGAGGTAACAATCATGCAAGACTTGGCAACAGTAGAACAATCAATGGAAACATCTGATCTTATGACTCCTGAAGAACTGGCGCTTTTCAAGAAGCTAAAAGAAAAGGCCAAAAAGCAAAAAGAACTTCAAAAGGAAGTTCGGGAGAACACTTTCGAAAACCTGACCAATGATTTTGCCAGTATTATCATGCAAGCGAAAAAAGAACTGGTATCAATCAGCCCGAAAGATGCCCTCGACGACGGCATGAAGTATACAATCACTTTCGGCGAAGATACATCGGACGACGACGAAAGTATTGACACAAATCAAATCGCCCTGGATCTTCTCGAAAAATACCTGCCTAAGATTGAAGCAATCATGGGTATTTCAAACAGCGTGAAACTCACAGGCACCTATCAAGGCAAAAGCCTTTTCTGGCAAGTCCGACGCCGTGAAGCTTAACTGATTTTTTAGCGTATGGCCACAATCGAATTTATAAGATTGTGGCCATATCCAAGAAATCAGTGCCTTAAAAAAAACGATATTGTAGGGGAGTCATAAAATAGGAGATAAAGCCAATGAAATCCAAGCAACAAAAAAGGAATGAGGCGGTCGAAAGGCAAAAACGGTATAACAAACTAACTACCCAACAAAAAATTGACAAGCTTGACAAAGGCGGTTTTAGAGCGATTAAACAAAGGAAACGATTAGCTAACCAATAAAAATTATGACTCCCCTACAACTCCAATACCAAAAAGTCCAGATTCTTAAATCAAGACTTGCACTTGAACAGCGCAAATTAAAACAGCTACACAATCAAGAAGTAAATACACAAAAAATTAAAATAGTTAAGCGATACCTTAAAAAATGGTCTATTAATCCAGATTCATTTATATTTGAAGATGCTAACTTAATAGCGACAATTTTAAGCTTAGTAGATAATATATCAAGAAGTAATACCTATAGTATCCATGTCAATAATTATCGAATAGTCATACAATACACAAATGAGCAAGGTCAAAAATGCATACTATAACAGCCACAAGTACCCATATAAAAATCGTATTCGATAAGCAAGTTCATGGATGGAATTGGGATAGAGATCAGATCAGATTCAGACTGAAATACAATACTAAACAGTCTGGTTCTATCCTTTTAATACCGTCAAATATAGAACACTTCAAAGCGATTATATCTTATGCTTCTAATCAAGACAACTATGATTTTACCGAAGCATTTTTAAACCAGTATAAGACCGAATTAGAAGACGACAAACAGACTGCTATCAAGCGTAAACTCTTAAAAGATAAAGTTACCCTGGATACGATAGAATCAAGACCTAATTTAATCAATCACGAAATACCACAATACAAGCACCAAAAAATGGAATTGGAATACGCTGTTAGAAATCCAGCTTTTTATAGCTTAGATGAAATGGGATTAGGAAAGACACGTGTAGCTATCGAACGGCATTTATTCTTAAAGCACAATTTAAAACGCATAACAAAAAGCTTCATAATTTGCCCGACGACTTTGTTATATAATTGGGTAAATGAGATAGAACAGTGGGCTCCTAATGAAAAATATCTGATTATTTCAGGAAGCAAACAGAATAAAATAGATGAAATAAATATTACTTTAAATAAGATAGATTTCTATATCATTAACTACGAAGGTATAAACTCAATTAAAAAAGAGTTATTAAATTTAATAGACGACAAAACGAATATTATTATAGACGAATTTATCAAGATAAAAAATCCATACGCAAAACGTACAAAAAACCTGATAGATATTTCACAAAAAACAAAATATGTTATGGGCTTATGCGGTACTCCAATATCTCAAGGTAGTATAGATTTATTCGCCCCAAATTTAATAATAGATAAAGGCAAAAAATTTGGCTTTAATTACGAAAGCTTTATTAATAAATATTTTTGGCGTGAAGGGTGGCGATTAATTCCGAAAAGAAATACCTATCAAGAATTATCAGACAAGTTATATCAGAACTCACTACGTTTTACGAAAGATCAGTGTTTAGACATTCCTGAAAAAAGATACCAACAAATTCCAATAGACCTACCATTGCACAATCGACGTGTTTATGACCAGATGTTACAATTTGCAATATCAGAACTCGAAGGTCAAGAAGTAACTGCACCTATTATATTGGTACAGTTATTAAGACTTTCACAAATTACATCAGGATTTATCAAAACTCCTGAAAATAAAATTGTAGAGTTTAAAGAACAACCTAAATTAAACGCTTTATCTGATTTAATAGATTCTAACAACGGTACTTCTATAATCGTATGGTCCAGATTTGTAAGAGATATAAAAGCTATAGCTAACTTGTGCATGTCAAAAAATATTTCTTTTGGCTGTATAGTGGGCAAGTCTCAAGATATACATTACAAAAAATCAGAAACAAGTAAAAGCGATAACAACAGCGTAACACATAAACTAATTGATTTAATCAAACCAGTAGAAGAGCCAATTAATATAGAAACTATTAAAAAAGCATATATTCGAAAAGTAAAAGAACTTAATCAATTTATGCATACCGATTCAGATGACCATGAAAAATTAAAGAAAATAAATTCTTATTATAATACTTTTAAGAAGCTCTCAGACCTAGATTTACCTAAAGATATGCGATCAGTTGATTATGATATACCATCTAATTTAATAGGCTATGATGCATATTCCAGGAATACTATAGTTAAGAAATTTCAAAAAGGAGATATTCAAGTGATTATCGGTACTGCGTCAAGTGGTGGCATCGGTATCAATTTAACGAAAGCCGAAAGAGTTATATACTACTCAAACGACTATACGCTGATTAATCGCTTACAATCTGAAGATAGAGCACACCGATCAGGACAGAAAAATAGAGTTTTATATTATGATTTAATAGCCAATGATACTATTGATATCTCTATTTTAAAGGTTCTAATGGGTAAAAAGTCGGTAGCTGATAGTATCACTTTAGATAATTTACGACAATTTGCGAAGGGTAAAAAATGAGATATTTAATATTTTCAATTCCTATTAATTTGTTATTTTGGTTAACTCTATATTTTTTTATCTTTTAAATGAATAAAATTCAGAATATATATTTCTTATTATTGTATTTAACTGCAATCAATATATATGATTCAGTAACTATTTGTACAAATATTTATTTAAACTATTGGAGGTCACTAAATGAACAAAATAGAATTAATGAAACAAATTCGGCCAAACACGACCTATGATTTAGCGTTGCCTATGCAATGGGTTGACTCGTTGCACGACAATTATAAAATTCCTTATCGTTGCATTATTTCAAATTTCGTATGGTTGTACGATGAAAAAAGTTCAATTTTTGGCAGACCATTTCCGTTGACAATGGCAGGTTGGGTTGTGTGTAAAATTGCAAATATTAATTGGTGTTAAATGAATATATTCATACTCGACATAAATAAAACCAAATCTGCGCAATATCATTGCGATAAGCACGTATCAAAAATGATATTAGAAGCTACGCAATTATTGTGCAATCATGTTTATTTACCGCCGTACAAACCAACGCATACAAAACATCCATGTTCGTTGTGGGTTGGTGAATCAATTGACAATTGGTTGTGGTTGCAAGAATTTGTTTTAGAATTAAATAAAGAAAAAATATATCGTTATAAAAAATCACACAAATCCGCTGACATTGCCAGAAATCTAAATCCGCCGTATAAGTATTTGCCATTTAATAAAGGTTTAACACCGTTTGCACAAGCAATGCCAGAACAATACAAAGATTCTGATCCTGTAATTGCGTATCGTAATTATTATAAGAATGAAAAAATGTCAATAGCAACTTGGAAAAACCGATCAATACCATTTTTTATGAAAGGATGATATTATGAAAATTGTTAATGGTTATGAAATAAATCCAGGAGCAGATTTGTCCGGAGCAAATTTGTACGGAGCAGATTTTTCCGGAGCAAATTTGTCCGAAGCAGATTTGTCCGGAGCAAATTTGTACGGAGCAGATTTGTCCGGAGCAAATTTGTCCGAAGCAGATTTGTCCGGAGCAAATTTGTACGGAGCAGATTTGTCCGGAGCAAATTTGTCCGAAGCAGATTTGTCCGGAGCAAATTTGTCCGAAGCAGATTTGTCCGAAGCAGATTTGTCCGAAGCAGATTTGTCCGAAGCAGATTTGTCCGAAGCAGATTTGTCCGGAGCAAATTTGTCCGAAGCAGATTTGTCCGGAGCAAATTTGTCCGAAGCAGATTTGTCCGGAGCAAATTTGTCCGGAGCAAATTTGTCCGGAGCAGATTTTTCCGTAGCAAATTTGTCCGAAGCAAAGGGTATGTTTGACCAAAAAAAATTCTTAGTGAAAAATTTTGAATTTACCGAAAAAGGAATAATTGTATATAAAGACGTTAGATCATGTTTTTACGCAAAACCTGAAAATTGGAAATTTAATTCAGGTTGTTTTTTAGAAGAAAATGTAGATTATTCACCTACTATTGAATGTGGTTGTGGCGTTAATTGTGCAACTTTGGAATGGTGTAAATTAAAAAGCTCAAAGGAAATCTGGAAATGTATTATTCTGTGGGAAGATGCATATTCAATAGTGGTTCCATATAACACAGACGGAAAAATTCGCTGTAATAGATTACAATTAATAGAAAAGGTTAAAAAATGAATTATGATAAATTAAAAATATTAAAGATTGGCGACTCTATTTGTTGCAAAGAAAATGTTTTAAATTGGGAATTGTCTGTTTCTTTTAGAGCTTCATTTTTAAATGATAGTTTTCAGCTTATACCAGACGATATAAGAGTTTATAAAGAAGAAAAAGACTTAACATACTTATTTGAAGGAATATTATTTGATAGATATTCTGATGAAGTTAGTTCACACATTCCATATAGTGACATAAATTATAATAGAATAAAAAAAACTATAGAATGGAGTATTTAAAATGAAAGGATTAAATAGCAAATCATATCTTACTCGCAGTATGCTAAATAAAATTTTCAAAAAGAAATTAACTAATTCAGAACTTGAAGATTTAATTTGGAACGGTACGATAATTAAACGATTTAGTTATTATCAGCCGTCTGAAAAGTTGCTGCGGGATATGAAAATAATTAAATCAGTTGTTACGTTGTCAGATAATTCTTTTGCGGCCCTTGCAAAATCACCTAAGTTTGTTTTAAGAGAAATAAAAGAATTGTTTGATACAAATCAGGATACAGCAAAACTTATCTCAAAGAAATATTTCACAAAGAAATATAACTACTTCTATAAAAACGATCTTTTAATTGATCTTTTAAGCGAAGGTATTCAGGAATTAGAGATATGATGACATATATCTCAGATAAAGACAAAGTTTTAACAGGCGATGAGGTTTATGAAATATACGGTTGCCATGTTAATCACGATAAAATAATAGAAATATTTAAATATTTTTCAGGATTAAATAAATACTGGAACTGCATTGAAAAAGCTATTATTGCACAAAAATTACTTAAATCAGGCCAGGTTGTAGTTGGTGCTATGCTCGTTGCAAACGAAGATTTCTCAGCAACATATGGATTTCATTATAATCCGCCATATGAATTTCATTCGTGGTTGCAATTTGAAGACAATAATACATTAGATTTATCGCTACCTGGAGTTATTGAAAAAGGATTATCTTGTATAGATTCTCATGGTCCTATTTTATTTGGAAGAAAACCTATTATTTTAAATGGAACGCCACCAAATTGGATAAGATATGAAGCGCATAATACATATGCACCAAATAAGAGATTTTATATCTGATAGATACTCTTATTACAATAAATATTTTAATAACGTAACTCCTCGAAGCTATCAATTTAAAGGCGCACAAAAAGCTTTTAAAGTAGGAACGACCGTTGATTATGCAATTAAGCAATATTATCTTAGTAAAGATAAAGAGCCAAAATATCCAAAAGAACTATACGAATTACCTAAAACAGATGCGGTAATTTGTATAGGCATGGTTGAAGGATATATTGACAAATATAAAAATTACGAGCACTTTGAAAATTTTTCAGCGCCTGAATGGATCATACCGTTTGGCAAAAAATGGAAAATAATTTGTTCTCCTGACTTGGTTGCTGAAATGTTTTCAACTTCTCATCGTGTAATATTTGAAATTAAAACAGGTGCAAAGGGTGAGTGTTTAGACTTTCAAACAATGTGTTATTGCTGGGCAAGTTGGCGGTGGGATTTTGTAGTGCCGAAATATGTATTAAAAAGAACTATAGCTAAGCCAAGAATAAAATTAAAAAAGAATGAAAAATTAGAAGATTTTCAAAAACGCATATTAGAAGATTATAACGACGATAAACATTTTAAAACAGAACACCGTGAAGTTAATAAGAATATGTGTAAGGAATTTGAAAAGTATTTAACTATGATTTTAAAAGAGATGGCAAGTACAAATAAATATAAATTTTGGAAAAAACCAGAAGAATATTGGGGGATATGATGCGCCTATGTCCAAAATGTGAAAACGAGATTCTTCCGTATTTGAAAACGGGAGATTTGAAAGCAGTGGAAAATAATAGTTTAATTAAATATCAGTGTTACTATTGTTTGCACTGTCAAATTGTATTCTATGAAGAGCATGAAATTCGTGCTTTTTTAAACCTAAAATTGGCAAATGCCATAAAACAAGTGAAGGAGAAAGCAAATGGATTTAGTGAAAAAACAAGAGATGGCGGTTGAAATACCGCAAGAAGTTGCAGCGCTTTTTGATTTAAGTAACAATATGGAAGGTGCTGTTCCACGGTTGCAACAAGTAAAAATCATTCATGCAGGTCAATTGTTTGAAATGCCTGATGGATCAAAACCGGAAACATTTGAAGGTGTAATTATTGATAAACATGCTGCACGTGCATGGTGGGAAGCATCTTCTGGTGAAGGAACGCCTGCATCAATGCCTGATTGTTTTTCAATGGATGGAATTTACCCTTCACCTGATTCAGAAAAAAAACAATGTGATGAATGTAAAAAATGTCCTATGTCACAATATGGATCTGATCCAAAAACAGGAAAAGGTCAGGCGTGTAAAGACATGCGGCGTGTTATGGTCTTAACCAACGGTTCGCTTCTTCCAAAAAGATTTACAATTGGCCCTACAAGTCTGGCTAACTTTGATGATTACACAACTGCACTGTTTGATATGGGATTACCATACGCTGTTGTTGTAACAGAATTTAGCTTAGAACGTCGTGAAGCAGGAACAAATGTATGGTCTGTAATTAAAGCAACAAAAAAACAGATTCTTTCAAGAGAAGAAATTCTCAAAGTTGCAGAATATATTAAAAAATATAAAGATGCAGCCCGTATTCAGGATATTAAAGCTGATGAATATTATACAGATTCAGACGAAAATAAAGAAAACACCGATTTTAATTACGGTGCAAATGCAGAACCTGAGTCAGATATACCTTATTAAATAAAATATGGCGCAGTGGCGGAATGGGGGAAGTGTGTTTAAATACGTGGTAAAATATCTTCGTTGTTTTGGAAGTATGTCAATTCAGGAAGAAGAATATTTTTGCAAGGCTTGGTGTAAATATCATGCTCATAGAAAATTTCTTAAAGACTGTTTAAATTTAACATCGCATTATGCAAGCGAGAAATACCTTAAGTCTTATATGTGCATGAGGAAAGATATTTATAGACAGTAAATCTTACGGCGCAGTGGCGGAATTGGCAAGCCGAGGGATAAAAAATGGGTATGGGGTGAATCGTTTCACGTGTAAGCTTGCAATTATAAGGACTTAGGCCATGAATACCAAAGAATTTATTAGTGATTTTTTTATTTATCTTTTTATAGCTATAGTTTTTTTTCTTCTTTTTTTATATTTTTCGTATTTGTTTGTTAAAACTGTTAGCTATATAAAGTTTTTTATGAGGATATGGTTATAGAAACTATTAGAAAAGAGAGGTTGAAGTGAAATTAGAAGATGTGTATCAAGAATACTGGCAATCATTAGATGAAATTGACACAGACGACAGAGTTGCAATAGAAGAATTTATTGAATATGTAGAATCACAATATGATGTGGAGATAAAAGAAGCATGAGCTTATTTTTTAAAGACCTATTTCCAAAACCAAAGAAATCATACAAGAAAAAGACCGTCGATCACTATGCAGAAAAAGGCATTAAAGAAGATGAAATAAATAAGCTTGAGCCAGGCACACCTGAATGGATGTATATTTGGCAAACTTATCCAGAGTATCAGAAGCTTATGCTTGAATATGCAAAGAATAAAATAATATGGTGCGAAGAAAGGCAACAACGAATACACTTTATACTATGCTTTAAAGGGAGGAATACATGTCGAACCAAGTGCATGACCAACTTGATTTAGAAACAAAAATAAACCTTAACTTTAAATGGAAAAAGAAAACAGCTGATAAAGAGATTTTGAAAGCTCGTAAGGGAATTGAAGAACAACTTTTACACATTGCAAATTATATTAATCAAGATCTTGGAAAGGTGATTCTCGGTGCGTTATCACAGTCTGTTCAGTAAATATATTCCTGATTTAAAAGATGTGCAACAACAAAATGTTGTATGCATATTTCACGGCGATAATGATCCAAGTTTGTCTATTAATTTAGATAAGGGTATTTTTTATTGCCACGGTTGCGGTGAAAAAGGCGATATATATCAACTTGTAATGAAGCAAGAAGGTTGTGATTTTAAAACAGCAAAACAAAAGATTCTTGGAACAACACGCACATCTGTTTTAAGTGAAGCAGAAGTAATTGAATGTCATAATAAACTATTAAAGAAAAAATATTTACAGAATATGTTGTTTAATGAGCGTGGTTGGATTTTAGATACGATTATAAAGTTCAAACTTGGATGGAATGATCGTGAAAAGCGTGTTCAAATTCCTATATATAATCAAAATAAAGAATTAGTTAATATAAGAAAGTATCTTGTATTGGGAAAACCAACACGCAAAAATCAAAAATTCATCGGAGTTCGTGGACACAACGATAATTATTTTTTTCCTATAGAGAATTTATTAAAACACGAATTTATTATGCTGTGTGCAGGTGAACCTGATACAATTTTAGCCTGTCAACTTGGCAAAAACGCCGGTACTTTTACAGCAGGAGAAGGAAAGTTTAACGCCAACTTATTACCTTTATTTAAAGACAAATTAGTTTATATTTGTTATGACAAAGACGTTGCAGGATACAAAGGCTTAAACAATATGGCTCCTGCGGTTTCAAAATATGCAAAGGAGGTGAGGATAATAGATTTGCCGTTTTAATATTATGAAAATAGAATCAGCAAGAATAATAATTGAGAGTCAAGACGATAAGAATTTATATTGTATTTTTTATATTTTAAATAATCAAAATGAATGGGTGCAAAAGAAAATGATTATACGAAAAACAGATTTGGAGAGAATATGAAAGCATATATTTGTGATAATATCCGTTGCAGAAAATGCTTAACCACAATGTATGTACATTTAGATCTTGATAAAAGATATATTTCCTGTAATAACACTCATTGCAGCGCTAAACATATTAGATTTCAAATCCCTATGATAGAATTAGGTGAAATAAAAAGACTGGAAAACAACCCAGAATTAGATAAGTTGTATCAAGAGATTAAACTTCTCGAAAAAGAAAAACCATCAAAAGAAATTTATGTTAATTTAAGAACACTGGTACAAGCATGTGCATGGTCTGAAGAGTCTTACAATATAGTTAAAATTGCAATTAAACTGTTAGAAGATCATTGTATGACAGAGGAAAAATCATGGATATAGTATCTGCTCGAAATTTACGAATTGGAGACATTGTTAAACATAAACATTTAAATTCTGAATGGCGTGTAATTGAGGTTAGAAATATAAAAAAGAATAAAGGCAAGTTCCGACATAAGCTACAAATGTTAAATTCAGTAAGAACTTATACTTTTACTGAGAAAGGTTTAGAATTATGGTATCTTTCTACCCCTGTAAACAGGAACTCTGTGAATACAGAAAAAAAATAGTTATATATACGAATAGAAAAGTTAATTTTGTAACTCCTGAATTTGCCATTTGTATCTCATGCGATCAGTTTGAAAAGAAAGGACATTTTACATGGAAATCAGAAAGATCTTTGAAAAAGACAAAGGGTTACGATCAATAAGAATAGACAAAAACTATGTCTATAAAATGTACAATGAGCACAATATAAAACTAATGACCCATGAAGAACTTATTGAGGAGTTAAAATGTGGATCAGAACAAGAATAAAGATTTCACAGATTATTTTATGCTCTTCCTTAATTCTGGAAGGGTCGATGAGTTTCCCGCTGCATTTGACAAGCTTGTTAAAGAAGCAAAATTATATGAAGAACACGTTGATGAAGATCTTTTAAAGAAAGAATATGAAGACTATAAAAACGTAGAATTTTATGATGCAATTAAAACTAAATATATAAATCGGCCAATAAGTTTTTCTGCAATAGTTAGGGGTGAGGCACAAAAACCATACATATATCCAGTTAAAGTAAGAGTAACTTGTGATATGACTCGTGGTGATATGTGTGGTGGTTGTGGTTTATTTTTAACAGGTGGAAAATTAGATTTAGACTTGTCTAATATAAATCCATTAGAATTAATTGACATAAATAATGAATCTAAAATAAGATTTGTAAAAAAGAAGCTTGGTATAATGCAATGCGGTCAGTTTAAATTAGAATTACTGGAACAGAAATATATGCAAGAATTATTTCTTTCACCAGATGTTAAATATAACGATGAGGTGAAAGAACAAAGATTTATTATTCGCCATGCATATTCTGAAGGCTCTGAAGTTATACCAAACAAAACATATAAATTTTACGGAATACCCACAAGTTTACCAAAGAACCAGAGCCTTGTGTATTATATGAAGCGTCATGAAGAAGAAGAAAGCGACTTAGATATATTTAAATTGTCAGAGCAAGATAAAAAGGATTTAAAAATATTTCAATCTCACGATATAGAAGGCAAGTTAAAAGAAATATATGAAGATCTTTCTGTGAATATTTCACCGAGTATAAGATTTCGTGATGACATTATGTTTGCTTGTGATTTAAGCTTTCATAGTGTTTTGCATTTTTGGTTTGGCAATAGTTTTGAAAAAGGATGGGTAGAGTGTTTAATTGTTGGAGATACAAGTGTAGGAAAAACGAAAATAGCTTCAAAACTAATTCGTCATTACCAAGCAGGAATTATTCAGGGTGCAGAAAATTCCACAATTGCAGGTTTAATAGGTGGAATGACAAAGTTCGAAAGTATAAATATAATGACTTGGGGCTTGTTACCACTAAACAACGCAAGAATGGTAATACTCGACGAAATGTCAGGAATAGACAAGAAAGTGTTTGGAGAATTAACTCGTATACGTTCAGAGGGGATTGCGGAGAGGACTATAGTTGGGGGATCATCTTCAACACCTGCGAAAGTCCGGCTTGTATGGCTTTCAAACCCGAGAAAGCGGTCAATGAAATTATACGACAGTGGGTGCGATATGGTGAAGGAACTTGTGGGATCGGAAGAGGATATCTCACGGTTCGATTTTATTCTGACAGTTGCGGGAGATGAAATTAAAACAGAAAAAATAAATGCACTTGGCAGCACAGGAATAAATTTTTTAACTAAGCACAAATATAAGTCTGATTTATGCAATAAATTAATTTTATGGGCGTGGAGTAGGAAAGCATCTGATATTATAATTGACAAAGATGTTGAGAAGTTAATTTTAGAATATTCAATAGATATGTCAAAGAAATATACTGCTCATTTTCCGCTTGTATTGGGTTCTACTATAAGACTTAAATTAGCACGATTAAGCATAGCGCTTGCTATTAGATTATTTTCTACAGAAGATGGTGAAAATGTAATAGTTAAAGAGGAACACGTAGATTATATATATTTTTGGTTAAACAAAATATACAATAAGCCAAGCTTTGGTTATGCTGAATATTCTTCTTTCTTTAATCAGGGAGAAGAAAAAGAAGAATCTTCTAAAATAGATATACTAAAAACTCTTAATCTTTACTGTCATAACTTAAAAAACTTCATTGTTAATATGCTTACAAATCCACGAATCACAGCTTTAGAGGTTAGAGATTTTGCAGGATGCGATAAAGACCAAGCGGATATAATTCGCACAAATTTGGTTGAAGCAGGGTTTCTAATTAAAAAAGCAGGGTTTTATGTCAAGAGCGATATTTTCCGTAAATTTTTAAAAGAGGAGTTAAAGAAATTATGACCGATGACATAGAAAAATTATTTAATATTATTAATTACGACAATCTAAACCAAGAACAAGAAAAAATTATTATTAGTTTAGAAGAAAGCTATTATGAATATGGCGATTTAACAGAAGCTCAATTGGATTTGTTAAATAAAATGTGTGATGATAGCTATAAAGGAATTACGGGGACAGGATAAATGAAAGAAACTAAATTCTCTAAAGACTTCATAAGCGAAATGGAAAAGAAGTGGCCCCATATGTGGCAAATGAAAATACACGGCCATGAAATGCAGTTGTCTGGGGTTCCTGACAATCTTTTTAGCGTTAACGGTAGATTCCTTTCTATAGAATTTAAAATACAAAGAGATTCAAAAATTCAGACAACGCCTTTGCAATTAAAGACAATAGAAGATATTCGAAATTCAAGCGCTGAGTCTTTAATTGTCGCCTATGATGAAAATAGAGAAAAGATTCTTATTAAAACATCAAGATTAGACTGGCGTAAGTATTTACAAGAGTCTGATGCGACCAGTAAAAAGATAGCAATACAAATAGATTGGGATTTTGAGTTTAATCATTTTGATTATGCGATTGACTTATTAGAATTGCTATTAGAATGAAAGGAGGTGATGCTCGGTGTCCAGGGTAATTCACAAGAACCTATTGACTTGTATGGTACTTCTGGTATTCTTACAGGTTATTAGCAGGGGGATGACGCATCCTGCAAGGAGAAATAACGCATGAGAAAAATAAAAAAAGAAGATTGGCTAAAAGAAGCTGTTAAAAGGTTTGGAAAAGATTCTTATAGATGGAAGTTTACTTGTCCTTCTTGTGGCATTGTTAGCTCTGTTGAAGATTGGAAAAATGTAGGTGCAAGCGAAGGAGAAATTGCATTTTCTTGTATTGGTAGACACATAAAGCCGGAAAATGAAATTTTTAATAAATCTGGTGGACCATGTAATTATGCAGGGGGTGGGCTTCTTCGCTTAAACCCAGTTCATGTTTTAATCGAAAATGGCAAAACAAGAGAAACATTTGAGTTTGCAGATGAGTAGAATCTACGAAAAGTATGACAAAATAGGCAATTTTAACTGGTACGAAGAAAGGCTCGCTCACGCAAAAAAAATGGGATATAATTATGTGAGCGAGTCTATTATTCAAACTTATTTAAAAACAAAAAGTGCAAGGAAAACAGGAAAGTTATGTTGTAATTTAAGCCACGGAACTGTTTATGATTTTTTACATAAAATAGGCTTTCCTGTTAATAAGCGTGGGTATCACAATCCAAAAAAGAAATTTCCGTATAATGGTAGAATGTTAACATATGAAACAATATCTTTTCTTTCAGGATATCCACGCTGGAAAGTTGCAAGAAAAATAAACAAACAAAGATATACAGCTCAGGAGGTCATAGATGAAGCAAATAGAAAAAATGTCAAATGAAGAAATTGCAAGGTTGTATTTTTTAGGGGAAGATCACGAATATTTAAACGAAATGGAAGATGAACTAACAAGTCGTGGATTTCCTGAAGAACTAATAGAAAAAACTCTTGAAAAACTAAATAAGGTAGTAGAAGAATTTGTTACTTCTTCTTCTTACCTCCCTTTTTAGTTTTTTTCTTTTTCTTTTTAGTTCCGCAGGGCATTTGTAGACCTTATTCTTGGCGCTATTGATCCTGCAAGAATATTTAATAGCGCCGCTGCTGTTTTATGTTCTTCTGAAACAAAAAAAGATATTCCAATTAAAAGAATAAAAATTCCAGCCCAAGCCATAGGCTGCCAATCAATTCTGTCATACCATTTTTTAGTCACCTTGAATCTCCAATTCAGGGTAAGCTGTTTTTGCGTAGTCTCCTGCTTCGTATAAACCTAAACGAATTAAAGTTGCAGATGGTTTTACAGGTATTCCCATAGACTTCATTGTATTTAAAACATTTGCAAGGGACATTTTTAAAGTTGGACTACTATCAAGAGTACCAAGAGCAAGTCCGGTTGCACCACCTAAGTACAAACCTATATCTTTACCTGTTTCACCTGCTACAGCAGTTCCAACCATAGCCCCTGCAAACGCTCCGGTTGCTGTCTTTTGCCCAACCTGAAAATCCATTATTTTACCAGTATCAAATTTATTGGAATGGTCTTGTATTACTTTTTTAAGCTCTATTAAATCACCCTGAAGCTCATTAACTTGTTTCCAAGATACATTAACGCCAAATTGCTTTTTAAGTATTCTTTTTGAAAGTTTTGGAAAAGATGCTACTTTTAATTCAGGAATCGCCTCTTCAATTACTTGTTTTAGGGTATTTGTAACCTCTGCAACAATTTCTTTTTTAAGAGGCATTGTTTCAGTTGTAGAAACTACTTTGTCATAAAACTTGTCAAGCTCTTTTCCAAAGCGGCGCTTATATGCATCTTGTTCAGTTAAAGAAAGATCTTTTCTTCCAAGAATTTCATTAGCCTCTATGATATGCTTTTTAAAATCTTCTATAGGTTTTCTTATTTTAGAACCCTCAGAAGATACCTTTAATAGGCTTGTTTCAAGCGCATCAAGCTTTTTGAACATATCTGTTACAGGAATCTTTGTTGACGGATCAAACATTCCAACAATTGTCTTTGTTGATTCTTTTATATTGTCTATTTCTCTTATCTGAGATTCAAGTTTATCAACGTTTTTAAAGTCTATATTTAATTTATTATTTTGGGCCATTTTTAAAATTCTTTCTTTTCTCTTAAAAGAAAGATTATCACCTAATTTTAATGCTCGTCGATACAAGCCAGTTGTTACGTCTTTAGACAATATAAAGCTTTTGGCTTTGTCTAAGCTCGCCATAGTTAAATTTACAGGATCAACCATTCCGGCAGCTTTTTCTATCTTCTTTAATTTACCAATTTTTGCAGCGGGTATGACTAATTCAGCAAGCGAGACAATAGCCTCCATAGGTTGCTCTGCTACAAATTGTTTAAATGCTTTTTCAGTGCCAAACGTTTTAAATAGCTGATCTTCTACTGCCATCCATGCTTGAAGATCTTTATCTTCTTGCTTATTCCATTTTCCAGTTGGATCTTCTATTACGCTTTTTACTAAACCAGTTCCAAGTTTAGCAATAGACTTGGCAGTTATAGCGGGATGGCTTATTGCAAATCCTATTCCTTCAACATAATCTTTTAAATAAGGAGCAACATCTCCAGGTAAATTACCAAGGGCTTGTGATATTGTTTGTCCCCACGAAGTATTTTCATAGGACATAACTTCTTTCTTTTTATTTGCCTGAGTTCTTAATCTATCGGCATTTAGCTCGTAAACATTTTTTTCATACTGATTAACAGATACAGGATCATTGAAGCCTTCTTCTTCTTTTATTCTGTCAAGATTTTCTTGATATGGATTTGTCATTTTATATATCCCATTTCCATTAATCTAATTGTTGCAGCATCTAAAACCTGTTGGTCTGTCCATTCGGGATGAAGTTTTCTATATTCCGCTTGAAACTCTTCACCAACTTTTATAATATTATTGTCATTTAAGCTCGGATCTTCTGAAAGTCCATGAAGCTCATCTATTTTTTGACCAATAGATTGACCTGTCAAGCCCTGCTCTTTTGCAATTTTAAGAAGCCTGTAGTTTTTCTTTATCTCGCTTATATAATCATTGTAAGCAGATTTAAATTGCTCTGGAGACATTTTAACATTAAACATTTCTTTTAATCTGCGGTCCATTTCTTTCACAGAAACCTGAGCACCTGACATATCATGAACATATTGCGAGTGAAGCTTTCTTGTGTTTGTTTCAAACTTGGTTTGCTGATTTAAAAATCTTTTTTCGTCTTCAGTTAAAGGAGATAGTTTTTTAATTATTTTTGAACTATCTTTTATTTGCAACAGCTTACCACGAATCTTGCCCTCGTATTCCAAAAAGCTATCAGAATAATTTTGTGCTATTGTGCTCATTGAACGAATCTTTTTACCAATAGAAAGAATATCTTCTTCAATTGCACCAGAAGTTCTTTTGCTAACAGGTTCTCTTGCTGACATAGGACCAGGGAATTTCAGTACAACTTTTTGAGCCATATCAGAGGCTTTTTCATAATCACCAGTTTCTAAAGCTTTCTGGTAATCTGTATTTTTCTCTAATATACTTTGTGCGTATATAAGTGGATCTTCCGTTGCTTCTATTTTTCTTATAGCAAGCTCAGCCATTTTAATCTTTTTATTATTCTCTACTTCAAGCTTGTCTATCTTGTTTTTCATGGAATCAACACTTTCCATGCTGTAAGACTTTATAACTCCATTTGGATCTTTGTTTGGTGTAAAAAACGCTGAAGAATCAAATCCAGTTTGATCTTTAAGAGTTTTTATAATGTTATCCATTTGATTTGGAGTTATATCTTCTTGCCCTGCAACAAAACCAGACATTAACTCTATTCCCATTTTACCACGTTCAATAGATTGTCTGGTTGCTTCAAGCTCATTTGCACGTTGTTGAACTTGTATACGAACTTTATCTAGAGCTTGATTTTCTTCATGTTGTTGTTTCATCAACTCTGTGCGCTCACGAGTTTGAAATAGCTGACCTATTCCAATACCTGTTCTTGCACCTGTTAATGCTCCCTGTATTCCTCTTGAAATGTCTCCTGCCATTATAATATCCCCATTCCACCTGCACCAATACCCGCAGGTCCAAGTCCTCCCATTCCTGGTGTGCCAACATCACCACCGCCACCACCAAGCCCTGCTCCTGGCCCACCAAGTGACTGCCTCTGTATTCTCTTTCTCCATTCTTTTAATGCGTCTGTTACTGGACGACCTCTTCTCGGTGAAGGAGTGCTTGTAGCAACTGGTTCTTCTTCATCATAGCCCATTCTAAGACCAAGGAAACCAAGTATATCTGCAATTCTTTTTCTTTTATGAGCTATGTCCATTCCCATTATATCAGATTCGACAGCACCATATGCAGGCGCACGTTCTTCGTATAAATTAGATATAATATTTGCTATAGAACCACCACGCAATCCTTGACTTGCAGCACCTCGCTCTACATTTCTCACAGAACCCCTTGTTGCTTTGTCAACAGCTTCTCTGCCAGTTGTTCTATAAACATCTTTTTCTTCTTCTGTCAACCCAACATCTAAATTCTCTGCAAGAAATGGTGCAAGTATTTCTGCGAGTTTCTTTTGACCAGGAAAAACCCTTTGTGTTCTTGCGCTTATTTTTGACGATTCTACCTGAGCCTTAGCCATTCTTTTAGATGACTTGCTACTTCCACCATCATCATCAAGAAGACCTCCAAGAAAACCCAAAGTAGAAGCTCCTAATATTGAACCAACTAAACCTGCCATTTTTTACTCCGTTTCATAGAATATATTAAACCTTAAATCTGTAACACCAGAAGAAATATCTGAAACAGTTATTGTATTAACAGCACCACCACTTGAAAATTCAACAATTGCTAAATTTTTTTCGTTTTTAGATATGCTTGAAAACACAACGCCACTAAATGTTAAGGTATGAGCCTGTATAACGCCAAGATTAGAAAAATCATTTTTAGCCCTATATGGCAAACCAATTATTCTAAAAGTATTCCCCGCAGTAAGGCCAGTTGTATCTATGTTCTCCATATCTATTCTGCAAAAAACAAATTTTTCAATTTTTAAATAGCGTCCCCTTCCTTCAGACCCTAAATTTCCATCAACAGCATCAGCTGCAATAGGAATAAAAGTTCCAGATTCAAATTCAAAACTTTCAATCTTTAAATCAAGAATCCTTTGAATAGCTCTTAACTTTTGATTTATTTGATCTAAATTTAATTCGTTTATTTGTCCAATTTGTTCAGACATAATGGTGGATTAATCTCTATTTTTTGCGTTCCAGAATACACAAATTCAAACTCTGCATATCTTCCTTTAAGATGAGAATTAAAATTTCTAAACAAAGTTGTCATTGAATCTGTATTTAAAGTAATAGTTTGTTTTAAAGAATCGTCTATGTATACATTGAAAGTTACATCTTCAGACTTTGTATTTATATCTAAAGTATAGTCTTTTAAATATCCAGTTTGTCCGTCTGTATTTAATTCTATAGCCCTGCTTTTTAATTTAAAGTCTATACTTTCAGAATCATCGTTTAGATCTTGATCTATTTTAACTATATTATCACCAACCCCTGCATAAAAAACACCAGAGTCTTTTGCCATTGCGGTCATGCCAAAGTTATATGTATAAAATATCTTATTTAAAAGATCATAAACAAGAGTTTGATTATTATAGCTAAAATAATACTTATTATTATACACATAACCAACTGCATTTTTTAAATTCTCCCCTTCAAAAAAAGATTCTACTTTATCTGAAAAGTTTATTTCAATATTCGCATCGAAAAAGTATAATCCATCGTAAGAACAAAATATAGGTAATTTCCAAAAGGCCAAGCAGTATGGAGAAATATTTCCTTTAGATGCATCAGAACGTCTTCGATACCATGTTGCAGGGTCAGTTCCTTCCATTATATAAATGTCTTTTTCTTTAAAATATACAACATACCTGCCCCATGAAATAATGCCAGTTGAATATTCTGTGTCACCAAGCAAATACTGTTGACTTGTCCCATCTCCCCAATATTCTGGCTCAAATTCTTTTGTATACCAAATGCTATTTGGATATAACTCTGTCCTTGCGCCTATTAAGCGTTCATAATGTTCAGTTATATAATATAAATTATCAGGCGGTGGATCATTTACGTTGTCAGTAATTAAAGTAGATAAATCAGAGTCAGCTATGTTATCTGTATATGTGTAGCCTACTTTGTAAGAAGAAAGACCCGATGTGTATCTTGCTGTGTATATATAAGTACCGTCACCAAAAACACCATAATAGATATTTCCTTGATCATCTGCATCTATATGAGTAAGAACACCACTTTCATCTACTGTATAAGTAGAAAGTCCACTTGTTCCCCTTGCACAATATATAAAATTTCCATCACTCCAAACATCTCTATAGGTTCCACCCTGATCATCAGTATCTAATAATGACATTTGTCCATTTTGATCTACAGAATATGAATATAATCCATCTGTACCACAAGCAAGAAATAAAAATGTTCCATCGTGCCAAACATCTCCAGGAACAAATCCAAGAGAATCTCCGTCTTTATATGTAAAGTTTGCTTCAGAATCTACCTCATATACAAGAAGATCAGATGAAGTAGAAACATATACAAAACTTTGATCTGCAAAAACTCCCTTGGGATTTCCAGTAAATTGACTATTTTTATATGTTAAATTTCCACTTCCGTCTACAGTATAAACGTATATTCTGTTATTTGTATCACACGCAGCATAAATAAAATTTCCATATTTATAAACAGCCCTATAGTCACCACCACCTTGAACATCTGCATCTATATATGTTAAATTACCAGAAGCATCTACAGAATATGTTAATATCCCTAACGAGCCTGCTGCAACATAAAGAAAGCTTCCATCATGAAAAACATCGTAATATACACCACCCTGATCGTCAACATCTACATATGTTAAAACACCATCTGCATCCCTCGTATATGTTGCAACTCCACCTGCACCACAAGCAGCGTAAATTATATCATCTTTATAATAAGTCTTAAAATAAATTTCAGGTACAGTGTAATCAACATCTACATGAGAAAGGGATGTTGAAGTTTTTGCAGTTTCATTTAATACACGATCAACATAATAATAATCAGTTCCGCCATTTTTATTTCTATAAATATTTATATAAGATATCTTCTCATTGGAAGATGGAGAAATTAAAACAGATATTTGGTCGGAAGTAACTGTAATAGATTCAGACAAAGGCGAAGAATTTGACTCTTTTGAATATAGATCTTCATATCTATATTTATAATAATATGTTCCATTTGGATTTCCCGCTGCACCTGCGTTTGCAATTGGCTTTAAAGTAGGGGCAGAATTTCCAATATTATGTACTTCAGAACCATTAAATCTTATTTTCTTTAATCTATTTGCTGCATAAAGAACACCGTTGTATTCAACATGATTAAATGGCGTACTTCCATATCCAGAACCAAGGTATGTATTATCTAAATATAGCGCACCATCTGCATTTACAAACAATTTATCAGAATATGGAAAAATAGAACAAATTTTTCTATCGTATACTAAATGATTTATTTTAAACTTCCTTGAAAATATGTTACCATATTCATCAAAATAGCAATCCTGAGCTATTGAACATTCTCCATCTTTTAAAAACCGTGGAACAACCTTAGTATTTAAACCAAGATGAAAGTGTATTTTATGCTTCATTATCCCAATTTCCTGAAACAAGCTGATAACTATATTCCCAAATAGAATTCATTATACACCACACTCTAAGTAAATTTCCAGGAACATTTGAATATTTATATTTTCCCGCTGCACAATCTCTAAAGTAATCTGTGCTATCTGGGTCTATTATTAATGTTTGTTCTTCTACAACAAGAAATTCAAATGGACCACGACTTGCAACAGCTTTTGGAAGGGTTAAAGTAACATCGCCAGAAGAACCTTCATTATTTAAAGAATATCTTTGATATTCAGGAACAAGAACTGCGCTTGCAGTAAAAGCAACAGAATCTGGCCTAATTAAATGAGCTATGCTAACTTCTGTTTTCTGTGCTGTATTTAAATCCTTATCATATCGAAGAAAAACATCATTTCCAAATTGTATGTCCTCAACGCCTATTTTGCCTTTATAATAATCAACCATTTTGCTCTACCTTTTGACATATGCAGGATAATTATCACCCAAATTTAAATATCTGTTTCTGTCATAATCAGTAATGCTTGACAAAACATGCATTTGTCTTAAATTGGGTACATCTATTTTTTCTTTTTTTTCTTTAAACCTTTTGTTATGATAAGAAGCCTTTGCTATATCTTTTCCTTCACCTTCTTTTTCTAAAAGAATAGCTTTTGCACCTGAATTAATTATTTTATCAGGATTATTTGTTATAGGATGAAGAAATATTTCGTTGTCTCTAAACAATCTTTTTGGATATTTTGCTGCATAGTACCTTATATTGTTTGTTGCGTCAAATATATCCTGAACAGCACCGTCACTTTGTAAAAACCCCACTTCGTCTTCGTCTAATGAAACGACAACTCCATCTTCTGTAACAAACTCCTCATATGAATCATCACCAACAGCAACAAGAACACCACTATCTTGAGATGTAGATGCAAGGCTATAAACATTTCCATCTGTGTCTGGAAGTGGGTATAAAACTATTTCATCTGTATTTGAAATATCTCCAGGAGGAATAAAATGAGTTATATCTGTTCTAGTTATATTCCGCCAAGTTCTACTATAGCGATCTAATTTTAAAGAAGAAACTGGATAAATTGGTTTTTTATTAAACTCAACACGATATAAAGAACCTAATACATAATTTTCATTAAGCTTGTATTTTCTTATTCCTGCACGAACTTGTATAACTCTTTCAAGCTTAAAGCATCTAACGTCATGAGCTATTGATAAATAAGAATCATTAATAGAGTCCTTAACTTCCTGCTCTGTCCAAAAACCATCATCACCAACTTCTTCTTTAAGTTCAGCAAAAATCTGTTCTTTTATTTGCTTAAATGTTTTCATGTTCTTGGATACCCAAATTCAGCAGATTGATCTGAATCAGTTTTATAAAAACCAAAAGTTCCATCATGCAATCCATACAAATGTTCTTCTGATTCATAATAAACTATATCAGTTATGTGTGATTGACACTCCAAGTCTCCCAAAGATTCTTCTCCAATAAAATCACTAATTCTAAAAACTGTATCTGAAACTCTATTGGACAATCCCTCAACATCAACCGGTGCAGGAGAAACTCCACCTGCAACAAAATCCCAAGGTATTCTTCTAATTCTTTTTCCATATTTTGTCTCTTCTTTGCAAAAAAGAGCTGTTCGATCAAAGGTACTCATTTAATTTTTCTCCTTTGTATGCAATCATTGTTGCGTTTATATTATGTCTTAAATATTTAATATTAACAAAACCAGAATTTAACAAACGATCTGTAATGTCCTGTTGTTCAATTCCAGTTACATGATAATCGCCGTTTCGAGCTTGTCTTCCAAATATACAGTTATGATACAAACTCCACCTACCACCATATTTATTATTTATAAATCTTTTCATATTTTCAATTATATCTGGAAAGCCTAAAACGATTCTTCCATTTGGTTTTAGTATTCTCCAAATTTCATCGAAAACAAACCGGTGAAATTTTCTTTCTATATGTTCAATTACATGGATCATTAATACTTCTTCAAACTCTTCATTAGGAAATTCCAAACCCTTTGTTATATCTCCATAAACATCTGCATCAACATCAGGGTGTGGTTCAAGTTCTAAGTTTATGCAATTAGAATATCGTACATTTCCACCGCCTATGTTGAGTCTCATTTTTCAAATTCCTCTCCCATTTCTTCCAATTCTTGTTTAATACTTTCTTGTTGATTTAAAAATTCTGCAATATTAATATTTTCTTGGCCATGACCAAGCTCTTTATAAAAATCACGCATTAAATCAACATTCGTATCATCAACATACAACGGATCAAGTAGATGCGCCACTGTAATGTCAGTATCAACATAAATTCCAATATTTTCTATATAATCATGGCATTTCATGCAAAAATACACATCTTCTGTATTATATTGACCAGTAAGAAAAAATGGTTGAGGCATCGCTGTAAAAACTTCTGTTTTGATTAAACAAGTATGACAACCAACCGCTGCAACCTCTAATAACCCTGAGTTTTTTGGAAAATCATTATAAAATGTTAATCCCTTACCTTCTGTAATTATTTCTGGATCATTTTCCCACTTAAAAAACATAGGATCAAATGGATAACCACGAACATAAGCAACAGGCATTATAATATGTTTATTTTCGTCATTATCTATTTTGTCTTTTAACTCTTTAAAAATGCTTGGATGATTTACCAGAACTGCATCGTCATCTATAAACAACAAATAGTCAGCTTCAGTTTCAAGCGCAGCTCTCGCAGCCATATTACGAAAATTCGTAATAGACATTCTGTAAGGAGTAAAAAGTATAAACTGAAACTCAGGATTATCTTTAGCAAGCTTAAAAGCAAATTGCAAGTGAGTTGCATATGCTTTATTGCTTACAGTATCTAAATTACATATTGCAATTATTGCCAGTCTTTCACCATCTCCTATTTTATTTGTAATAAACTGTTCGCTCATACAACCATCACTCCTTTCTGGTTTTGAAGATAATAAGGATCATTCTTCTTAACCTGTTTAATGTGTTTAAAGTGTTTGCGACGGTCTTTTTTCTTTACAAAATATTCATGATCTTTAAAATCATCAGGATAGTTTAATTCAAAAAATTTGTCATTATTCTTATAAAAATGATTATATATAATATCTGGTATACACCCAGACTTTTTATCAAAATGATTTAAAAGAGTTTTTTTCTCTTCTTTTCCAATGCTTGTCCAAATACCATTAGAGGTAGATATTGGCATTGTAAAATTTTTTGTATTTTTAAAAGAATCAAGTATTTCCTTTTTATTTCTTTTTATTAAAACAATAGAAATATTATTTAACCTTAAAAATGTTTTTAGAGTATGGATATCCTTTAAAAACGCAGTCATTTGAACAACCATATTTCTTGGAAACTTTAATAAATTTATAAATTTAGCAGAGTTGTTTGCGTCATACCAAGATTCGTCTATAAATTTATAACCAAGTTGTTCTGCAAGAATCATTGCAGAAATAGTTGTTCCTGATCTTGGTGGACCTGTAACTATCAGTTTATCATATTTTGCCAAATTTCTTAGAATTTTTTCTTGCATAATACCAATTCCAAAATCTAAACCATAACAGACCAAACTTAGTTAAATTCTGAGTAATCGGATAAACTTTTCCAGATCCACATCTTGTGCAAGCAATACCATATACTATATTTCTTTGAAATACGTTTTTATTACATTGATAACATTTATAAGCAAGATCAATTCCATTAAACTGATATTTTTCAAATTTTTTTAATCTTGAGGCGTATTCTGCTTCTAATTCTGAATTTATCACTCCCGTTCCCATTATAACGCCTCCGTTTACATAAGTCTCAAGAAAATCGTTGCAGTTGTAGTTGCAGTTGCAGATGAAGAAGCCATAGTTTCACCCATTACCATGCCTGCAAGATACGCAGTCACAGCACCGGCAGCAACACCACTCAAAATAGAAGCAGCAGTGTGAAGAACTAGAGCATCTCCAATAGCAGCGTTTTTGTTTGTAGCAGTACCGCATTTGAGAATTACTGCATCCGTTCTGACACCGTAGCATTGCGCCAGCCCATAACCAGAAGCAGCAAGAGCAGTATCAACAATCCCTGCAACAAGATGATTTTTAGCAGCCGCACCAGTCTTGCAATCTTCAACATCAAGACCATCCCTTGTCCCGTCGAATTTATACACAACGGGCCATCCTTTTACAAATGCAGAAGCAGTATCATTTCTTACAACGATGAAAACTTTTTCCGGATTTGTTCTATTAATTCCTTGAATAATCAATTTAAAACCTCCCTTTAGCTTGTGATGTTAGTAGGAACTTTAAAATGCACACCTTGTTTACGACGATTTGAACAAACCAAATTCGCCATATTGTAAACAATCGAAGTTCTTGCAAGTTGGTTTTCAGGGCTAATAAAAGGACCAACATCAAGGTCTGCACCTGCCATTGAAACATATTCCATAAACTCTGTATTAACAAAAAATGCAGAGTAGTAAGTTCTTGAATATGTATCAACAGTATCGGCAGTCAACGATGTTCCAGTTTCAATGTCAGGCATATACTCATCCCAAGTCAAAACTGCATTACGAAACTTTGCGCCACCAAAACCAAGATTTGCAATCGTCTCATCGTATTTTACGATTCGAGTTTTGTCTCTACAGGCAGCTATGTAAGTTTCATAATAACCCTGATCGCAAACAATCCAATTGGGGGTTGATCTTTTACCCGCACCACCACCTTTACTGCAAGCATTTAACAAATTCTCCATTCCACGCAAAAATGCAGCAAAAGAAGTATCACTTTGTGCAGTTGCATCACGATATTGATTTCTCCACATTGAGTAAGAACTTTGATTCAATTCCTGAACAGACTTACTTGCAGTTGGATCTTTTTGAATTAAATAGCTCATTGGAGAAAGATCCAGAGTTGGATCAGTTGTAGCAACAACACCAAGAGATTGCAGTGCAAGTTCTTCGGCAGCAGACATTTCTGCAACCTGGGTTTTTGCGGAAAGCATATTAATAATCTGATACTTTCCACGGTTAACATTTTCTTCTCTACGAGAAATTGAAATACTTCCTGCCAACTCTTTCCAATTTGAAAAAACAGTTGTTAGTGAATCCTGAGGAGTTGTATCAACAACATCGTATCCATCCATAGACTTAAATGTTGTATTTTTAGCGTACACAAGCGGAATGGAAATTCTTTCTCCACCCTCCTCAGTTCTCTTTTTATTACGAAGCATGACAAAAACAGGAATTGCGTTGAAAACATTGTCGTAAAACGTTTTCCTGTAATTAAACATAGTCGTAGTCAAAAGAGTTCCATAATCAAGACTTAGACTTACAGGAGTTGCACCCATTCGTTATTTACCTCCTCGGTTTAATTTGTTTTCTGCCAAGTTGAAGGCATCTTTTATTGATTTAGCTTCTGTTATATTAGTTACATTCTTTAGCGGCAAACCACCCCCTCCCTCTCCAGTTTTTCTTTTTGGTTTTTGTTTTCCAGAAGAAATAGATTTTGCAAATTTATATAATTTAGGAATATCTTCTTTTAGCTTAGGATATTCATCAATTAAATTATCCATTGTTTCAGCATATCTTGCAACATCTGGATTCTCTCTTGCAAAAGCAATCATGTTTGTTTCAAATTGCTTTTCAGTATCAATAGCTTTAGAATCTTTCAAAGCAGCTATTTCACTTCTAAGCGTTTTAACTTCTTTTAAAAGCTCATCATCTTCATCTTCAGGCTCTTCTATTTCTTCTTTTTTTGGCGTAGCCTTATTAAAAGCATCTTTTAAAGTTTTAATAACAAGATCCTGCTCAGCAACTTTATTTTTAAAATCTTCAATTTCAGAAGTTAATTTATTATAATGTTTTTGCTGATCTTCAGGAATCTTGTTAATATCAAAATTATCTTCTTCCGTAGATTCTTCTTCGTCATCTAATTTTACATCAATTTCATCAAGCAAGTCTTTTAACGTTGCCATAATTCTTTACCTCCTTTTTACTATGTTCTATTTTATATCCTTGTTCACATTTGTCGATAGCTTTTTTAAAAGCCGACTCCATAACTCTTTCAGACTTAATTTTATTATCACGCTTAACCTGACTTTTTGTGATTGTTGGAGCATCATATGTTATTCCCTGTGATTTTAGCCATTCTTTTTCTTGTTTAGGGGTCCTTACAAAATCTGGAGTTGTAGTTCCATCTGCAAAATTTCTTTTTTTAAATATATTTACACTAAATATTGCAGGTATTTTAAAAGCTTTATTTCCACAAGTAGGACAAGTCGATTTTCCAGAATTTTCAATATTTCTAAACTCATCAAACTGAAATCTACATCTCGCACATTCGTAACTATATATTGGCATTATTTTGTCCTGAATTAAGTTGAGCTAAAACCAGTTTCGCTATATCAGCAGGAGTAACATCTAAATTCAATATATTTTCAACATTTATACTTGGGTATGATTTTGCAAACTCTTTAATCGTTCCCTTTATATCAAAAACTATTTGACCAACAGGATTAGAAAGAATAGAATTTAAAAACTGAGATAATGCAAATATAAATTCTGAAAGTTCTTGCCTGTCTAATTCTGGAATTTGTGGTCTTAAATCAGAAACCTCTATCTCAAAAAACATTTCACCTTTTATATCTTCTGGTGTAACTTGACTCCAAAAAATTCCAGATGGTCCTGCAATTTTTACCGCTTGAGGAATAGACATTGTTGATTGCATAAGCTTTGCAAGTACTTCATATGTTTCAGATATAAAATCTGCAACAAGGCTTTGCTTGTCTCCTTTTCTTACTTGCTGATGGCCTTCTTGAAATGCAGCCTCACCTTTTGTTTTTCTCCTATCTGTAACACCACGTTGAGCCTCTGTTGACCCTGCAACTTCATTATAGTCTATTCTTGACTGATATAAACTTTGAAAAATTACAGGATCTTGTGTTGCCATTTGTATAGGAACGGGTGGTTTTTCAGAATCATTTAACTTCACCATTGTCATATCTTCAGGATTTTTCATGGCTTCGATTCCTTCTCTTTCATCTACACCACGAAAGGTATCATCATCATATCCATATTTCCTGGCAGACCTTCTTGCATGTGTAATCATCATTGATCTACCAATATTAATCTCCTGTTGCAATGGCTTTTCTTGTGCAACATCAGACACAGGAAAAAAGTCATCTGGCTTTTCGTTAAATTTAAGAAAAGTAAAAGGATTAATATAAAAATTTTCTTCTCTTATAAAATGATTACAATTATCTGGCAAGCATATCAATTCATTATTTTTCAAATCATATATTTCAACAAATCTTACTATTTGAGTATCATCATCTGATATTAATTCCTGTGCTTTTTCATCATCTTTATTTAAAGATTTAAAGATATCTTTAACGTCTATATTTTTCTTTAAATAATCCGTATTTTTATACAAACTACTATCTTGTAAATATTTTAAAGGCTTTACTATCTCATGACCAATCCAAGATTTAGTAAAGTTTCTTGCATATGGATCTATTAAAATTTCTCTCGGAGAAACTCTTTCTATATAATATAAATCAGAAGTTATTATTGTCCCATCTTGAGTAACTACATTTCCACTTTCATCTAACAAAAATATTGGAATACCTTCTTCTGTAAACCCTTCTAATACTGGATGACCTGCATATGGATTTGGTGCAAATCTTGGCGTATATGTAGTCTTCAAACAACCATATATAAACTTTGCATCTAAAATACAAAGCCTAACATGCTTTTTTAAATTTGTACCAAGATTATATTTAACATAATACTTTAAAAGTTCCTGCATTGCAAAAGCATTAAATTCATATTGTTCTTTTTTCGCAGTAACTATTGGAGTTGGATTCTGAAAATATAAACTTGGTAACTCATTTTTTATATTAGAAAATATTAAATTAACAGTTGTTCGGTCTTTCATTACAGGCATTTCATCAAGATGCCAATGAATACCTTCATAATAATCTATTAATGTATTTAAATCTTCTAATTTATTTTCACGAATTTTACGAGCAACAGAAATTCTTGATTGCCATTTTCTTATTTTATCATAATTTGTAATATTTCTTGATTCTGGCTCATCAAGGCTTTCCCAAACTTCTGAAGAATAGGGCTGCTCTAAAATTTCACCTGATTGATCTGATTCCATTATAATATTCCAGTACAATCATATTGTTTACAGGCACATGGCCTATTATCGTATATTTTACATAATCGAGTATTTCTATCAAAATAAACACAAAAACCGTCTATATTATCTTTTTCTAAAGCAAAAACATGACCAAGTATTAAATTATTTTCTGTCAAAGGAACAAACTTTTTTCTTTTATATTTTTTAATTTCTTTATTTGACAAAGTTACACCAAGAGAACAACAGACTTGATTAAAATTACATTCAAAACAATTAACCATTTTTTTTATTCTCTAATAGTTCAACAAGTGTAACCAAAGCATCAAAAAGAAAAGCAGCAGGACAACGACTTCGCATTTCTTTATCACATTTTGAAATCCATTCCTTGCATAATTTCGCATAAACTATTGCTTCTTCTTTATCCATTCCACTATTAAATAAACTATGACAGGAGTCAATACGGCATATAATATTCTAAGTTGAGTTTTCAAATTTGATATTTCTTTATCCAAAACATGAAAACAATCCTCTAAATCTTTTAAGCTATTCAAAGATTTTTTAACAAAAGTATCAAGCCAATCTTTTTCATCCAAATTCATCAACTCCAGTCAGGCTCAAATGGAATAGTAGTAGCAATAAATCTTGTAAATTCTTCAAACTCTGCCCAATGAACATTTGTCGCATCGAAATAATATGGTCTACCTATTTTATTTAACAAAATAGGAGTTGGTTCACCATTTTCTATAAATAGCTTCATACTTCCTTGATAAATAACAAAACTTTCCCACCCCCTATGATCATGCTGGGGATATGTGGTTCCTGCAATTGCAAAATTATCAGAAACAGAAATAGAATAATCAGGCATATCATGTTTTATAGCCTCACATATCATTGCATGGCCCTTTTTAACTTTTACAGGCAACCAATTATCTTTTAATATGTTTACGCCAATAGGCTTTGTTCTCATATGTTCATCAAGCTCTTGTATAGATTTGATAACTTTTAACTTACAGGAATTTTTCATTTTTCCTCTACCAAATAATTTTCAGAATTTGGTTGTCTTAAAAATCTAAAACTTGTATTTTCATAATCTTCAGAATCACCAATTCTTGTATATTCATTTGTACCATCTTCAACATAATCTTCAGAGAAATCTTTTCTTATAAATTGTTCGCCAGAACCCGCTTCATAGTCTTCAGACCAAGGCAATCTAACAAGAGTTGTTGTTCCATCAATTAAATAATCTTCAGACCAAGGTTGTCTAACTAACAACATTCCATCAGACCATGAAATACCCATTTCTGTTGCTCCATCTATATCTATTTCTTCTGAAATAACTACATTTTCAAATAATCCATCTACTGTTAATTTAGAAAAAACAGAATTTAAATTTTCTTGTATACTTACTTGGTCAAATATATTGGTATTTAGTTTTGCTAAAAGAATTTTTAAATATTCAGTTAAAGATATTTCATCATATATATCTACTGCTAATCCGCCAAATATATTTGGTGAAATATCTTCTGCTACAGAAGTAGAATCAAACACATTCACATTTAAAGATAATAATAAAGATTCTAAATCTTCTGAAACCGTTATAGAGTCAAAAACATTTATATTTAAAAATACTAAATTTGTGTCTAAGCTCTCCTGTACTGTTATTTCGTCGTAAACGCTTACATTTCTTGGCTGTGAAGAAGAAACATCTGGCGTTAGATCTTCTTCAATAGAAACCGAATCAAATACATTTATATTTAGATTTGGAAGCTTTACACTCATTTAGTAAAATACTGCTCTTCGCCTTTTGAAGGATATTGCACTCCGTTAAAATCTATATGCCTGCAAAATATATTTGTATCTATAAGAAATGGAAATTCTTTTTCTGCTATTTTATCCCACCCAGCACGTTTCAAAACATTTTCTTCTATAACACGATTACACCAATCTAAATCTTCTGTTCCTGTTTGAACTTGCCAAGATTGTGTTTCAGGATCTATCGAAACTCTTGAAGGTGTGTTAAAAACCTTTCTTATTTTATGAGTTTGGCCCTGCGCATCTACAGCACTGTATTCCTCTGATTCATCATACATTATTTTTAAAATAGAACTATGAATCATTGTGCATCCCATAGGAATACCATCAACCCAAACAAGATCACCAATTTTCCAGTCTGTATAGTACCCATTTCCACGCCCACGATAAATCAACGGCTCTGATGGAACAGATTTTGTAAAATATAGACCAGACCAAACTGGAACTTCTTCCAACAACATCCTTTGATTCCATGCAACAATCATGTTTGGTGGAAAAATAACATCGTGATCCATAAAATGAAGCCACTCAAAACCATGCTGTAAACACTGATGCACAGATATATTTCTTGCATCTGCAACAGCCCAATTTATTGGACTAAACTGACTCATCCATATTAAAGAATCAGTTTGTGACCAATTACAAGGAATTACTTGTCCATATCTTGCAATTGCCCATTCCGCACGAATTAATCCAGTTAACGGAACACAGTTTAGAATCCTTCTTGATGGATGGCGCAAAGATCTTATTGCCCAATCTTCCTCATTAACACTTCCAAGTTCCCGTTGCATTGAAATTGTGGAAATCCTTTCTCTATTCTCCAAGGTTTTGGTTCATAAATGCTATATAATGGATATTCTGGATCGAAATACTGCCAAGTTGCTTCATTTACAGGATTACAATGTGTTGGATCTTGTATATAACCATTTGACCAACCATATGGACATGCAATTGCAATTTGACCATCATTTACAAGTATCCTATGTATTTCATTCATTAAATCAATAGTCAACCAAGGCTTAATGTGTTCAAACACATGACTCATTATAGCTGTAGTTACAGACTTGTCTTTTAGTGGCCAAGGAAATTCTTCAATGTCATGCACTATATCAACACCACGCAAAGGTCGCTTATCCATTCCTGTAAAATCTTTTTGCTTATTGTTTCCACAGCCAATATCGAGCATCATTTTAAGAGAACCTTATCTGATATGTTGCATTTAAATCTTGATCTGTATTCCACTGGCTTGATGTATAAGATTGCCCTGCAAACAAAGTAGCATTTGTTGTAGTAGCAGCAAACAACCCTGCATTATTAATTGTATATGCAGCAGAAATGTCGTTAGATGCCCAAGATGCTGTAAACTGTGCAGTTGTTGAAGCAACAGAAGAAAAAGTAACTGCTTTGCGTTTTGTACTTGACATTACTTCATTTGGAAGAGTTGTAGCATTTGAAGCAGGAGCACCACCAGTTCCAATAGCCATAAAACCAACCTGTGAAGAACCTGCACTTGCTCCAAGAAGCTTTACAAGAAAATTAAGAAACCCCAGATTTGTGATTTGGTTTTTACACCAACCAGAATCACCCTCTATCCTGCCATTCTTTTTTAATTGTACACGGACAAATCCATGTACTTTAATACCGTCTTTAGATTCCATTATCTAAACAACCCCTTCTTATGATTGTTAAAAAAGTCTGCTGGATCTTCAACAAAATCTGCACGAAGAGTATGCCCTTCTGTTGTAAAAAAATCTAAAAGCTGATTATAATTTTCAAATCTTTTTCCCATATCAACAGCCTTTTCAAGATTTTCAAGAGCAATTTGTGTAACTTTTGGATGATAACTATTTTCATACCCAACAGCCTCTAAATCAGATCTTGTTTTTCCAAAAACATCTAAAATTGTTTCAAGTTTCATTTTAATCTAAAGCCTCCTCTATCGAAACTAAATCATTTACATTTATATTCAATGCTTTTAACAAAACACTTACATCTTCTTGAACTGTAATTGAATCATTTATACTTGGTTCTGGCGCAACAGCGCTTGACGCATTGACCACCCAAGCAACACCAATAGGGTAGTCTGCACTATTATAGCCAGGAGCTGACTCACCGTCTTCGTAACTAACAAATAAACCTTCTGCGCCGCCTACCCTGTGGTCAGTGATCTGTGTTTGACCAGTGTCCATAGTCGGACTGGTGCCCCAATGGTAGGTTATGACAAATGACCAATCTCCGGTTGACGGTGCCGGGCTTAACGTTATTGTAAAATCTACGTTCGTGCTACCATCGTTATTTGTATCTGTGCCGGTGTCACCTATCGGAGTAGACGTATCAACACCTTTTAAGAAAAATATACTGTATGCTGTGTTATAGTCAGGAGAATCTGCTAACCCGAAATATAAAGTTTTACCGGAGCCAGAGCCGGGCCAATTACCATCTGACGACAGCATGTAATGCGCCTCTGCGCCAGATGCTGGGTAAGTGTCACCATCAGCCCATTGTATTGTGGTAAAATCGTTTGTATTGCCATCGTCCCAGGAAAGATCGCCCGTTAAGGCTTCTGCACTAGCATTGACGCCTTCGTATGCAATACAGACAATACAAATATCCGCGTCACTTGGCACCGTTATACTTCCGACGGAAAAATCTTGCCCACTGCCATCTCCGTCGTAAGTCGATCCTGTTTTAGAAACAGCCATTTAGATGTGCCTGAACTGGTTAATATAAGTTTTTAACACTCTTGTTTGTGTCGTTCCTGAACCATCATAAAAATCAAGAATTTCATTTATTGCTGTTCGTAAATGGCCAAGGCTTGCAGTAACGTCTGTGCTTCCACCCATACCAGCCGGTGGTGCAGACTCAAAGGTTGTTGCATCCAAAGATGCAAGAAATTCACTGGCTCTTTTCAAGTTGTTCATAGTATTGTAAGTCGTTGACAAAAGATTCCTCAGATTGGCGTAAAAATCATTTAACCCCATCATTTGACATTCATTCTGTGCCATTTTAATACCTCTCTATTAGAATTTTTATGGTTCCAGTCTCAAATTCTGTGGTGCAGTAATCGCTCCGTCTGATATATAAGGGTCCACGGTTCTCTTGCACCCCCAATCATTACAGGCTTCAACGTGCCATGCATAGCTACCAGGAGTTATATCTTGCAAATCATACCGCAAGCTGCCATCAGCTTCAGCAAGATGATTGTCAACTAACAAAACGTTGTCCTGATAAATTTTGTAGTAATCAACCCCTGCTTGCGGGTCGCATACCAGAAACGGTGCTGCACTTGCCGAAATCGGAAAAATTACGGCGAATATAAAGCAGCCGATCCTTTTGGATAAATTCTTAAATGTCTTGGCATCCATAACATAATCCTTTGATAAGGTTTTGCTCCTAAATCGTAAGCATTTCCAATAGCAGAAATATTGCACCTAACACCGTTTAAACCTTTGCAGCCTGCCGTGTGAATAGATAAGGCCGTACCATTGATTGTTCTTGCCGGAGATCCTGCTTGTAGACCATAGTTGTTATCAAAAAGCGGATCGGCTGATGCAGGGGCATTGGCATCCTGGGAACTGGTTGACTTCCAAGTGGCTAAATCATCTATATTTGTCGTTGCACCCCAAGTCCATTTGTCGTTGCCTTCTGGATAGTAAAGGTTGTAGTCATAGTCAACAGTTCCGCCGGTATCTATATGTTCTATATGGTCGCTACCAGGACTTGAACTAATGTTATTTTTTATTTCTACTCCAATCGCTTGTGCGGCTGCGCTTCCAATCTGGATTGAACTTGCTGTAGAATTGTCAATGGTGTTGTTATATATTTTTGCCCCTGATATATCGCCTGTCGTTTCGTCCTCTAATATTATTCCATTTTCCGAATCAAGTATGAGATTGTAAGATACTTCAATATTAACGGTGTCTGTGCCGTTTAGCGTATAAACTTTTATGCCGCCAACATCTCCAGTTGATCCACAAGATTCGTTTCTGTTTCTATTTATGATGGAGCCGTCACCCCCGACAAAAGCAATGCAGCTATTTGTCGGATTGCTTAAAATGTTATTCGTGACATTTACCACCCCACCGTCAGGGTCTAGAATAGAAACGGCAATGCAATTATCGCCCGTACTACCCGCATTTACTGTGTTATTGCTTATGAGATAGTCAGATACACTGCTGGCACCAACACCGTCATCCTCCACAATTACATTTATAACATCAACCAATTGAGTTTGGCCTGAAATTACATTGTCACTTATGACAAAATTGTCGCCATCTGTAGATGACCTAATGGCATATAAAACGCCTGTCCACGACGATATGGTGTTTGACTGTATTGTTACATTACTAATGACATTGGAATTTTCGACAACATAAATTCCACCGCCATTAGAGGCAAAGGTGTTGGACTCTACTGTTACATTGCTTGCGCGAATCCTCAGTCCCACCGAAGTGTTGTTTTGAAAAGTTGAATTTCTAGCAACATTATTTCCATTTCCAGCTATTTCTAGCCCATGAGAAGAACCGTTTTCAAAAAGACAATTATCAATAGTAACATTACTGCTAGTCCCGTACACCTGCCCGACTATTGTAGTTTGGCTATCTGCGTCCCAATGTAGGCCCTCAAAAGTTAAATAAGATCGGTTATTAACATTAAGATAGCGAGTGCCAGCCCCCTGCGCTACAAACTTAGGTCGTGCACCTGAACCATAGGAGGAAAAAGTTATTCTTTCACTCTCAGATGCCGGTGCAGCCGTTACTGAAGTCCAATTCTCTTGCCAAGTATCCCCTTTTTGAAAATAAACGGTGTCACCAACGGCAACTGTGGTCATTGCCTTGCTTATCGTCTTCCACGGATCTAATTCAGTACCAGCGCCTGTGTCATCTGCGGCGTCACTATCGACATAATAAGCTGCACCCCAAGCCGATACCGCAAGGAATAAAGAAATGAATATTGAAGCAAATATTTTTTTCATTCGAAATCGATCCAAATAGTAATTGTATCGCCAGTAGTCCACTGGTTATTATTATCACCAATGTCGATTTGCAAGTCATAAACACGCTTATATGCTCCTAAATCTTGTGCAGCATCTTCCAATTCATTTGCTGTAGTTGAACGAGATGCAAGATCTAATAAATTTGTACCATTTTCATTATCAAAAGCAAGTGGATAAGCTGCATCAGGTGCAGTCCCTGGATCTGTTTCAACCCATGTAAAAAATTTACCTGCAAAATGAGCTGCCCATAAATTATAAGAATGAGATTCACCGTCACAGCCAATTTCATTAGCTTTCATTTTATCAGATAAATTAAATTCTGCAACGTCGTTGTCATCTGAAGTTGCACAGATTTTAATTCTTGAATACTCTTTGTCTACACTTGCTCTTATTGTCCATGCAGCGTGACTAACCACCGACATACATAGAATCAAAATTAGACTTATTGCGTATTTTAGCAATTCTCTTCCTCCAACTGTTCAAACTATTAGGATTTTCTTTTGGTTTTGGTTTATATCCTGACGGTTTTGTAATATATAATTGATAAGCACATGCATCTGCTTCATCACGATCTTTTGATTTGGGGAATCGAGACAGACTGTAAACAAGAGTATTTTGAGATTTTAAAAACTTATATTTTCCCGTGTTTACATATGGAGCCATAGCCGAAATACGGTCTTCTTTGGATTTTCCACGAGCTTTTAGTTCAATTATTTTCATAGACCTATTGGACTCGTCGTTAACAATCCTCTCATACAGCCAATATTTCAGCGCAATTTGATAAACATCTGTCTCGATTCCGATTGCCTCACACTCATAATTAAAGTAAAAATCCCACATTCTATCAATTAAGATATTAGGATTCACTTTGTCACGCCATGAAAGGAGACAAAACATAGTTTTTTCGTTGTCAACAGCAGTGATATTTATTGCAGAATAATTACTGGTTGGATTTTTGGTAGGAGCAGGATCAACAGTCATAAACCGTCGATATTGATTAAATTCACCTGGAAGATCGTCATAGTATGTAAAATCTGTAAACGTTCTGTCCCCTAACGGAACAGGATCTAAGTCATAAAACTTTGCATGTGTGTCAGGGTCATCTTTTTTTATTTTCTCTAAATCTTTTGTTGAATATCGCTCTGGAAATACAGATTCTCCAGTTTCAAATGGGAGCTTAATTCCAATGGTAAATTTACGAATATCTTTTTCTTTTGATAAATCCTTACAGGGCTTGTAATTCGCAGGTATTCTTATTACATCAACATCAGAATCAACCTCTGCCCTTATTGCATTTTCATACTTTTCAAGCCAATATGCGTATAAATCACCATCATCCCATGTTGTACCAATTATATCAACAGGGGTTGACATTCGATTATCACATAAACCAAAACATTCATTTACAAATTTAATGACTTTTTGCAACTGCTCTTTGGTCGTTGAGTTTTCATCGGTTACAATGTCATCAAATTTCATATAATCATAATGTCTGGATACAATCGTAGAGTCAAGTCCAAAAGCTTCAACAGTTCCTTCTGCGTGATGCGTAGTTCTATTTGGCAGATAAATTGCCGATTCTGTCCACTTTGTTTCGGGATTTTCAGGATTTTTAGGACACCATTCTTTGAATCTATCTCGAAACACTTCGTTATGGGTAAAGGTCTTACCCCATTTTGTCACCATTACTTTAGCGTTTGAAAGTACACCAGAACATTGAAGGATACGAACATTAGGATTTTCTAAAGCAAGAGCTGTATTATGTGCATATGTAAATAAACTGGTCTTAAAAAAACCTCTCGGTATTAAAATAAGACGAACCTGCGATTTTCTTGGTTCACAAATTCTCTGACACAAATACTTATGCAACACACCAAAATCTTCAAAGCCAAGATATTGTGTCGCAAGTGTAAAAAGCCATTGTGGGGTTATTGGGTAAACTGATTTAGCCATTCCCAAGATTCTTTCATTTTTTCAAAATCACCATCAATTATACTTAAAGTAAGATCTTTTGCTTTTTGCTGTGCTTCTGTATTTACAGGAAGTGCTTCGTATTCAGATTTTAATTTTAAAAGCCTATTTTTATCTTTTTCAAATGCTTTTCTTCTTGCATCAAAAAAATTAATCTGACTAAACCCTTCTGGCATAGGATCTCCAGGTTCCCATGAATCAAGTTTTTTTATATCAATTCCTTTAAAATCTCTATAAACTCTTTTTAATTTTTCTTGTATATATATAGGGTCAAAAAAATCTGAATTATATTTTGTTAATTCTCTATAAATATCTCCAGTTCCTTCAAGATTAAATCTAAATTGTGGCTCCTTCCAGTCGTGTCTATGAATTGTTCTTTCTGCTGTCGTGTCTTGAAGCTCATACAAATCTGTGTTTTTAATTTTTTTACTTAAAGTTTTTGTTACAGCGGTAGCACCAGGAATAAGCATAGTAGCTGCTTGTAAAATTCTGCTTACAGGGCCAATTGGCGTAGATTCTTGACGTCCCCCGACAATTTTTCCCGCTATTGGCCCTGAAGCAGATTTTCCTGTGAATATTTCGTAAGCTTGTACTATATCACCAAAAACAGGGGTTTCCTCAATCCCCATTTCAAGTGCAATTTGTTTTAGGAGTTTTCTATTTGTAATTTCTTGAAGAGTTTTTGTGCTTATGGGTTTTTGATAGCCCAAGGATCAGGTTTCCTTTGCTTGTATCTTTGGCAGATTGAATTAGTTACAAGAATCACACCACCCATAAATTTACACCACCCGTATTTAGATGCAAGATTCATGTTTTGAAATTTTACACATGATCCACATTGCTGATCGTAGTTATTTGAATCATGTATTGGCTTCAGATTTTCTGTTACTTCGGCCTGGGTGGGCCATGAATCGAATTGTTCGTCGTCGTTTTGAGGATCATTAAATATTGCATCATATATTGGCTCTTCGCCAACATCTTCTAAATTTTTAGAATCCTCAAGATTCCTGAGTAATTCTGTAATTCTGCTCAAATTCACTCCATTCGAGAGCTATTATCTCTTCTTTTTCTTGAACCTGTTTTAGATTATTTACACGACGCTCTAAATCTGGTAATGAAATAGCGTCTTGTATAAAATTTGTTTTATCCAATCCCTCAGTTAAGATAGATAGGGTTTCTAAATGTATATAATCTTGCTTTGAAAGAAGATCTGAGAAATTATCAAAAAAATATGACAAGCATTTATAGAAAGAAGTAGTTAATTCTTCCTTTGCTCGATTTTTATTTATGGAGCGTATGAAGCTAAGGAACTTTTTGGCGAGATTTAATTTGTCTTTGCGGGTATTGCTTTCTGATTTGAAAAAATTAAGATATGAATTTGTAATTTCGTCGTAGGTATATCCACGCATCTGAAACTCTATCGGTAAATTGATAAAGTTAGATGCGGATTGTTTTTCTAATTCTAAGTACCATTCTTTAGTTAGTGCGTTTTGCATTTCGTACTATCGCTGCATTTGCCCACATTACAGCTTCTTCAATTTTTGTTATTGCTAAAGATTTTTCTCGACTATCAGGGCAATTTTGGTTTATCATAATTGATAATTCAAAAGCGCCATTACGAATATATTCGTATTTTTCAGGCTGAAAATCTTTAGGTGGATGATATGTGAATCTATTTTTTAAATCTTCATTTTCCATAATTATTTAAATGTGCGCCCATGCATACGCACAGGCGCTATTTGGAGGAGGACAGAAAAAAACGTCAGGTATTTTCTGTCGATACCATCACTATATAATAAGGTAGAGCCTTTGTCAATAAAAAAGTGAGAAAAATATTGACTTATTTTTTGAGGTGTGTTATAATGGGGTTATTATGGAAGTAATAAAACAACCAAATAATTGGAGCTGCTATGCCTGTGTAGCGGCAATGGCAACAGGAAAAACACTTCAAGATGTAATAGATTTTGTTGGTTATGACGGCAGTGAAATACAAGAAACAAGTAACCATCCAGACAAAAGGCGCGGGTTTGATTTTGTTGATATAAATCGTTTTATGGCTCATTACGGCTTTAGCTTTGGTGTAATGGGTTGTACTATTGATAAAATTGTTGAAATAGAAGATTATATAAGTTTGACTGTTACAATACCAATGGATTTGTTACCGGCAATGGTGTTGGTTGAATCTACAATGCCTGATTTTGATGGAAACCACTGCTTGTATTGGGATACTAAAAATTTATATGATCCATACTTTGATAAACCTGTTGATTTTGGAAATTACAAACTAAAAGAATGGTGGCCTGTTGGAAGGCTGTAAAATTTTTATTTTATTTTTGTTTAAAAATTTTCAGAAAATAGTTTACGGATGAACCCCTGTATATGTAAAACCCCCCTGGGTGCATATCCCCCGGGGCAAATTCATTTTTTAGCTACAAATTATTTATTACTTGCATCGTAATTTGTAGTAAGCATATTCATTTTGTTTCTGTTATATATTTAACAACTAAACAATACTTAATGAATGGTTACTATGAATTGTATTACATTGTAATTATTAAATGAATACCATTCAGTAAATAGAATAAAAAAATTGCCTTGTAATTGAATATTTACAAGGCAATTAAGAGACTAATACTTGTAAATAATTTGCTTTATATCTTGCATATTAAAACAATAAATATCATGATAATCTTCAAAACGACAAAGAAATGAAACGAGATCATTATCAAATGTAATCGACAATGGATTATAAATATCTTGATAATCCCCATTTACAAAATCAATTCTTATTGTAATATCTTTCATTGCAATTCTCTCCAAATATTGTCTTGATACACCGTTAAGTTATTAGATTCCCATGTCTCTTCGGATTCATACTCAAGATAAAAATCATATGAATCTTGCTCTATTAAACGATAATCTTCTTGCACTTCAAATTCTTTCATGGTTTTAATTCCTTTCAATTTGTGTAAAGGCATTTAAAAGCAATAATACTTCTTTTTCTCTTTCATGAATCCATTCAGGAAAATTTCTATCCGTCTCAATTTTTACTAATACAAATCTTAAAAGCCGATTTGAAATATGTTCTAAGTAATCACCCATAGCCTACACCTCACTTTCATAAATTAAAGTTTCAAAGAAAATTAAAAGAGAAACAATGCCGATTAAAGATAGAATTAATACAAAAAACATTATTCTCACCACCAATCTGCTTAAATTTAACTCAATTCCTAATGCATAATAGGCATACTTACTAATTTATGTCAAGTAAAAAAACCATTCTTTTTTCGATTTAAGCAAAAAAAGCTTGACGCCCTAAAAAAGCAATAAAATCAGGCAATTAAAGGTGCAATAAAAATACTGCACCTGCAATAAAATTACTGCACTTTTCGCATTTTGCAATAACTTTTACTTATACTTAAACTTCCCCAAACCTAATAGCGTTTTTTTCAAACCTCAAAAAACATGCCAACCTAATTTTCCGCAATCATTTCAAAGACTTAAAAGAACCCAAAAATTAATTATACTAATATAGTTTTAATACCCTATATCTTATTATCAAAAAAAAAAAAAAAAAAAAAAAAAAAAAAAAAAATGCACAAACAAAAAAAAAAAAAAAAAAAAAAACTTAAAAAAAAAAAAAAAAAAAAAAAAAAAAAAAAACGCGAAAAGAATTAAAAAAAAAACAAAAAAGAAAAAAAAACACAAAA
>JAAUXY010049363.1_pt1 | contig 42159 bp, 64 predicted proteins | sample 7278121 | NCBI WGS metagenome assembly JAAUXY01 (sample SAMN14350117, study PRJNA611818) | marine sediment metagenome | isolation source: surface marine sediment (1.8m) | place: French Polynesia: Moorea | collected 2018-08
CCGCTTATTTGAATCCCATCCTTATCTTGTGCCACTATCCTAAATACTAAAGCATTGTCGGTGACTGGCGTTATTGCTGGGAATGTTGGAGAAGTCGTGTTTCCGCCTGAGTCCGTTGTCGTTGTAACATCTATAGCAGTAGTGTCATCTACTCCGGTTACTCTTGAAATATGTCCTACTGTATGAACGCTTTGACTCGTTGTGTATGTATACGTCGTCGGCTCAGATGCCCCGGCAGTTTTACGGAAAGCTGCCAAAGTTACCGAATTCTCATATGCCAATTCAGCTATCTGAGTCCATCCAGAAATTGAAATTGTATTAGATAAATTCGCTGAAACAGCCAACAATAGTTCATCACCTTCCGCTGTATTTTCTGGTTTATCTATAACATGAGACATGCCCCCCTGGGTTTTTACCGATGTTGAGTTTTGAAACGTAATTTCTCCTGTTGCGCCAACATTTGAGAATGTCCCAGTCTCAACATAATTCGGGCCGCCATCACTATCATCAATGATAAGCTCTACAGGATCACCACCCTGTTGTTCGCCTGGTTCAGTTTGCCCCGAGATATCAGAGTAAAAACCCTCTAATGTAACCGCTACTTGTCCTTGTAAGACATCTCCATTGCCATCACCAGGGTCAACAACAAATCCGTCCATTGAAGGGATAGCAACGCCAGTACCACCAGCCCCCAATTGATCGAAAGCTGCTTTCCAATCCGATGCGGATCTATTATATTGCCCATCAAAGTCCGGACCACCGTGATCCATATTAATGATCTGGCAAGGAATGGGGCCGTCTGCCGAGTGATACCAAACATGATGCTTCATGTAGTCACTATTGGTTGTGGCAGAGAAAAACTGACCCTGATTCCAGCCAAAAGGGTCGCCTCCAGGCCAAGTAGATGGAACAGTAAATCCATTTCTGACCCCATTTGTTTCAGCACTCATCATACAGGCGCGTTTATCTTCTTCTGGATTTGCTAGAACACCTGTATTTTGTTGCAGTTCAACGTGTTGCGCGTACCGAGAACCGCTACCGCAGTCAACAGTCTGAGAAGATCCGCCTATTCCACCATTAGTGCCACAATCGCCAGTAAACAACTTTGGATCTGCGTGCGCGACCGCTATATCCGTTAATGACCCGGTGTTACCTGATGCAACAATTCCTTCGTTTATTTTTAAACGATTAGGCTGAAAAATATAATGTGTCCAATTAGGCTGAGCTTGATTTGCATATTCGGCTATTGTTTTTGCGTATTCCCGAGCATGATTATCAAACCCTGGCCAATCACTAGGTTCTGGTGACGCAGCATTCCCCGGACCTTCTGTATAACCCACGCCATACACTCTGGTATCATTCCCATACCTAGTATGAAATGCGGACCAGAATTCTTCAAACTTTTCTTTGGTTGCCGTACGCCACCAAGCTGGCAGCCAATCATCGTTAGTAGCTATAAATGAATACGTAGAATTGCCTAGAAAAAATGGCAATCCTTTTGTGTAATGAAATCTAACAATAACAATCGCGTCTTCGTCATCAGTAAAACATTTGCAATCCAAAATCCTATCAAAAGCTTGCCAGTTCCAATTATTATGATTCGGGTTTGAATTCCAACTAGCCCCTTGGTTAACAAGTAGTTCTCTCAGATTAAAACGTGGTATCCAAAGCCCAAGTCTTTGCCCTTGTGATTTGTCGATCCAAGATGGACCTCCATTATTCCAAATGTATTCATCCCAAATAGTGTTGCATGTTCCAGTTGTCGGGGTGTTTCCAGGTACACACAAAATTGCAGGGCAATGTCGCCTGTTAGTATTAGGTAAAAATGTATGTGGAATTGCCATTATTACTTCGCCAAGAGTAGTGTCATAATGGCTTTGATGTCATCCATCTCAGTCATCAAAGTCCTTAAATTATTTGATATAAAGTCTAACTGAAGGCCGGTAGTTTGCCTAAAATTGTCTTGTCTTTGCCTCTCTAAGTCTTCTTCTATTTGCGCTCTCAGCATCACTATCGCTTGTGATCTGGGGACAAAGGCCTGTTCCATGATCCTGGGGACAAGAGACATATTTGCTTCGATTGCTCGCTGCACTTCAGCTTCGGTGATGGGCTCCAGCGCGGCAGGTATCTCTTCAGCATCTTGCTTTTCTTCTTTTTTGCGCCTTGGCGGAAGGGTTATACCGATTATCCTTCCATAATTACCACCGCTTATACCTGTGCCTACACCGGGAACCGTGCCTGCCGCCGATGCGATAAAGTCCGCCATCGTAATGGCAATGTCACCGGTAACGGGATTAGCTACTGTGCCTTCTGCACTTGAGGAGTAATCTTCTAGTGTTTCTGCAACGGTGCCAGTGACAGCGCCGCCAGCAACCGTCCCACTTGCCGTTGAAGTAAAGTCGGCTAAAGTTTCTGTGGAAGTGCCGCTATAAGTTAAATGCCCACTGGCTGATGGCGAGAAGTCTTCTAATGTTTCCGCTAATGACCCTATAAACTCAGCTACCGCACCAACAGCAGCCCCAGTAAAGTCTTCTAAAGTTTCGGCAATCGTACCAGTATGCTTTTCATGTGTCCCTGAAGCCGCTGAAGTAAAGTCTTCTAATGTCTCGGCTGAAGAGCCTATAAACTCAAGAGAGCCAGAAGCAGTAGATGTGAAATCATCTAAGGTCTCGGCAATAGTTCCAGTTATGGCTCCTGCTTCTGCTGATGAAACAGGAAACCAAATCTCATCTTTTGCTAAAAATTCTGACGGGAACTCTCTAGGAGCTACTGTTGAGTTAACAGTTGCATGATTGCCGTTTTTGCTAGAATCAAATCCAAACCTTTTAGGATCATCTAATTTGTAATAGCAAACCGCATTATGATCTAATGCAACCTTTTCTGGGTCACTTAGATACTCTATACGTGCTTGGGCGTCTAAATTAGAGGTAAATGCAGCAAAATGAGCAATCTCTAATCCACCTCTGTCGGCTGACTGTACACGGCGTCCAATTCTTAAAACAGCGCCACTGTCAGAATCATCAATCCAATTTTCAGTGCAACTGCCTTCGGCAATTATTTTTTTTGATTCGGCGCACCATAATCTAACATATGGCTGAGAACTGCCTTGAAATGCGAGGGAAAATATATACCATTTACCAACTTCAACGGTATTATCAAATGATGAAGGCGACCTTTCCGCGTTAGCAGAATAAATATTCCAACTATACGGAGCGGCGTCTTTTGCCAACCTAATAAGGCATTTATAAGAACTAGCTGTATCATAATCAAAAAGTATTACTTCATCAGCGTGACTAGATTGAGGGTCTTTGAAAAATAATAAATACTCGGAATTACTACCGCTGCCTTTGTGATATCGTAATCCAGCGTTGTAAGCCCCTCCAAACTGAACGTAATCTGACCCAGTAGCAGAAAACCGACTACATACCCTATGATATTTTTCTTTTAGGAATTTAAAGAACGGCATTTTCTATGCCTGAGTATTCCAAGTCCACGGATAAACGTCTAAATCCCAGTTTGCGGCAACTTGCTGTCCTGCATCGTTCGCAAACATAAACTCAGCGCCTTCTTTCCACACGGGAATCATTTCGAACAGTATGTATTGTTCAGTTGCAACGTCGTCAACCTCCTTATTAGCGACTCGTTCCCATACGCCCTCATCATTTGTGCTGACAACATCGAGCCGCCGCTTGTAAAGCGTCACACCATCATTGCCTGCCGACGGGGCCGAAGCGTAATCTAGCGTTAACGCTACGTCGCAAAAAGAATATTCATCTGTGTTTGAAAACGCATTGTCGATTGTTTCCCCACTTGAATCTGCGCCATCATTTACAGCGGCACCATTTTGAACGTGATTAACCGTGGTCCCGTAGTCTTTTTTTAGCGCTCCTGTATTCAGAGCCATAAATCACCTCTTTAGTTTTTGGCTGCTACGACTTCATTTAAAACCGTATCAAGCTTCTGTCTATAAGTGGTATCAGTAGCCGTTAGCGCTGCATTTACGCTTGCAGGTTTTGTTTCTGATAAAATCAATAACGCTTCCATATAACTATCATAATTAGAAACTACCGCCGCTTTCGCCCAAGCCTGAGTATTTGCATCCGGCGCTGGAGACATAGTCTCATCTCCTGTCATGTGCTTCAAAACATCGTATGCTTCTAAAGCAACAATAGCGCTAACCCTTTCCCTAAACACTTTGTTTTTCATTGTGTCACGGATAACCTCAGTGTCTTCTCCAAGGCTAATCGCCGGTACCAATAATAATAAGAAGAACCATTTTTTCATCACTTTACCTCTAGTTTGCTGAAATCTACTACATGCACACAATTGTTTACCGTTATAGCCTTACTAGCCTCGTTAGAGAGTTTGCTTTCATTTCCTGATAAGTCAAAAGCAGATACCGCAAAGTAATAGGTCTTGGCTTCATCAGCGCAAACGGTTGTATCCAGTTCAATTAGCAAGTTAGCTGGATCTTTCGCCACGCCTGCCGCCTCGCTGTAATAAACCCGATACCCAGCTAGATCAGTTAGCGGAGTGCCATCCTCATTTGTCGTCGGAGGCACCCAAGTCAACGTTATGCTTGCCGCCAGTATCAACCAATTCACTTTGCTTCAAACTCCACAATAGTTAACAGCCTGTCAATAACCTCATACTGCTTATCAATCCTTTTCTTCTCTAGCGTCCAAACGCCATACAACACGACTAATAGGAGAAACGCGATAATAGAGTTCTGTGCTATTCGCCAAACAACGCTATGCCAACTGCGTGGCTCCTTTTCCTTGTCAGTCTGTGAGACCATCAAACCTCTTTCGCTGGTTATCCTCTATAGCGCTCAAACGCCTTAAGATCTCATTGAACCTGATATCCAGTATCCGACGATAATCATCAGGGGGATGACCCATCTGCTTATGCTCCTGCATGTGCTCCTTGTTTTGGTCTATCTCTTCCTGTAGCACCATTGCATCCTTGAGGGTAAACCTCTGCCCTTGGTTCATGAAATCCTCAAGCGTATCCATCCTTGCCTCGATAACAGAAATCCGCTCAATCAAAACAGACCCGAGAGAAGCTATGTCCTTAGCAACGATGTAGGATGCGCCTATGATAGTAAAGACAATACTCACCAACACAATAGCCTGATGCAACCACGGTTCCTTTGCGGCATCCTTGATCCCCTGGACCATCGGGGGTTACGAGTTCCCGGCGGTTATCGTGAAACTTGTGATTGAAACAGTTGCGCCAGAAGTGATCGATGTGCTGTTTAGGTTAAGGTCGGAGCCTGAAGTGCCTACATTGCCATCGATGACACAAGTATTGTCGCTGTCTACCACTCTAAACCAGGTTGCCGTTCCGGTTGCGTCTGCGCTGGAATCATCAGTAATGCTGCTGAACGTCAACACACCTGCTGAAGCTGCCCCACAGGACGGATCTGAGCATGTAAGCTCTGCCAATAGAGTGGTTGCTGTGCCGCAAGTGGCAGGCCTGGTTCCATCGTAAATCCTAATTTTGCCTGCGCCACTACCGGCATCAATCAATGCCGTAATCTCATCCAGCATATTGTTTCTGCAAGCCGCGATAAATGCTAAAGCCATTAGTGTATTACCTCTTTGTTTGGATATTTCATTACTTCAAGTTTTGCAAGTTCCTTTACTTCCTTGCTCGTCGGCATGGCTTCAGTCTCCAAAACAACACTGTTTTCCGGTAACTTGTAAACCCTTGCCTTAAAACCACCTTTGCAAGCGAAAACCTCGTAGTACGCCTTATACTCTCTAACTGCCATCAGATACCTCTGCTCCTGCTATTTGCCCATTTTTGCGGACAAGCCGGACTGACTTGCCCTGGTTGAAATTGATATTTGTCACTTTTTCCTCTACCGGCTTCTCTGCTTCCGCTCGCTCTTTTTCTTCCTTCTTCTGAGACTCTTGTTGCATCTGTAACGCCTTTGCTGCCGCCTCATCACGCATTATCTGTATCTTTTCTTCGGCCAAGGCGTCTTCTCGATCAATCTTGGCTTTTACCTCAGCATCTCTGCGCTCGATCTCTGCTTGAGTTTCTTTGGCCTTGCGTTCCTGTTCAGTGGCTTTCAGCTCCAGTTCGGCTTGTTGCTTTTGGGTATCTAGCTGTAGCTCTTGCTGAGCCCTCATCATTTGCACTTCCTGTTGAGCTTGCAATCGTGCAATCTGCTCTTGCATCTTGGTCATCTCTTCCTGCGCCTGAGCTTGCACCTGTTGAACAGCGGCCTGTACAGCTTGCTCAACCTGATCCCCTTCATCGGCCACAACAAACCTTTCAGGATCTTTCTGTCCGGCATCTTCATAACCTTGTCTGAGAATCTCATTTACATCTACCCTGGAAGCCATTAATGGGTTCGATAGTGCAAATGCGTGCATCTGCATGGTGGCCTGGGTCCGGCGTTCTTCGCCCAATATCTGTCTTGAGCCAGTGATCTCGAATCTTGCTTCCTTGGGGATTTCGTCTTTGGATACCCTTAAAAAATCGTCTGTGTGAGGTTCGTCGTTATAAAAAGAGTAATTGTCTAGTTTTTTGAGGTTGTAGGCGTGTTGCATATACAAGAAAGGCAACAAGCCTTGGCGCTCTACAATACCAACAAAGTCTATTTCTCTGACCTCACCTCTTTGTTCCTTCTTTATTACCTCGGTTGCGGTCTGCTCGGCGGTATCGCTTACTCCTTTACGAACGCGGTCAAGTGACAGACCTTCGTTGACGTGATTAAGGAAGTACTGAACACCCACTAATGCGGATTGCGGATCACCGACATCCAATACCTTGATATCTGCTGTGGAAATAGTTGGGATTTTTGCTCCGGGCTCCATAACAGGGCCATCGCTGTCTGCGTAGTTGGGGTCAACTGAGGAGTAGGCGATAGGTGGTCTGGTTTTGATATCAACAGCATCGATGAACTTGTTTGCTAGATGTGTCGATAACTTCAGACTAGGTGAACGTTTGATTAGTGGAGACGAAAAGTAGGGGTTAAGTACGTTATCCCGCTCATACCCGAAATAAATGATGGGGGAGTGATCCAGCTCATTGACTTCTCCCCAGATGATTTGGTCTTTAACTAGGAACCACAGACGATTCGGCAACAATACATCTGGTCCCTGGCTCCTGGGGATGGCTATGTCTCCGTAGTATTTAACCAGGTCAACAAAGCCCTCTTGGTTTGGAGTGATCTTGTCCAGGTTGCGGAATTTTTTGTTGGCCTTCAGTACCGCATATTCGACCGTTTCCTCGATTATCATGGAGCCCCTATAAAATAGGTCTGTTCCTACCACGCCCGGTGAAGGATCGGGATAACAATTCCACATACTGTGCGGTTGCCACACAGGGGCACCAAAAGACCGGATCTTTACTCCTTTGGGAAACTGGTGCATTGTGTCCCAGCGCACATCCACCACTACTCCGCCGTGGGCTAATGCTTCTTTGAGGGAAAGCTTGACTCTATCCCTTAACCCAAAATCAACGTGTTGCTGAATCATCAAGTTGCGGTAAACGTTATCAACTACATTCTGAACTTTCGTTCTTTTCTCAGCAGCAATGTTTTCGATGTTTATGCCTAAGAAGTTAGTCATGCGATCTAGATCGGCATGAGGCCTAAACCATTTTCTGTCTGTCGGGAAGGCTAGTCTCAGCTCGTCAGCGGCTTTGATTTCCAGGGCATCGGCTAAATGACCGAGCTGAATGGTGTTTTCGTAGTTGTCCTTAGTGCCATCGCCCTTCTTAACCGATATTGGGGCAACCATCTGGATCTGGCGGTCTACCTCTTTCCAGACTTTTTCGGCATCCTTGCGAAACTTCTGTCTTTTCCTGACTTCCAGTTTTGCATGGATTCTGTCAACGACTGCCGCTTTGTCTTTTACGGTAATACGCGGAGTTCTTACAACGGCCATTAATCAAGCTCCAGAAAGTTTATTTGATAATCCCCACCGACCAGGTCGGCTGTGAATGTAATCCTGCCGGTTTTGTTGAATATCCGCTCGTAGTCTTCGACAGTCCTGCGGTAACAAGCAATTTCATCCAAACCACTCCATCCCCGGTAACTTGGGTTATCCAGGCTTTCACAAATTATCACTTTGTAAGGAGTTAAGGCTTGTTTTGCCTCTATGAGCTGGTCGTCATTCATGTGCAGCGCAACCGTGTACATGAACAACACCTTGTTTGGAGGGAGATCTGTGAATTTGTCGGTGAACCGGTAATGCGGATACCGATGTCGGCAGGTTTTTATGCGTTTTGAGTTGATGTCATAACCAAGATACCGATCTGGACGGAAATAGCCGGTGAATCGGCCAATTCCACACCCGAAGTCAATTACATCAAGGTCTGAATACCAATATATCCAGGCCTCGTCTATTGCATCGAGGAATCTCGGGTTTATGTGTTGATTTGACGCGGATGAACGCCAAAAGTCGATTTCTTGCATCTAATCTGACATTTTGTCATGACAATTTGTCAGAATTATAGCTGAAATGGGATTTTAATGCACGATTGGGAGGTGAAACACGAAAAAAGGGCCGGGGATTGGGAGGGCCGGCCTAAAAGGAGTGCTGCTTAAATCTTGTCTTTAGCAAAATTGGAGATCAATGCTGGTGCGCTAGCATCAAAACCAACTATGTCTAACATATCTTTGCGTTGAGGATCAGCAATAGAAAACCCAGTTGAAGTCATGCCTGCTACAACAAGCTTTGCTTTTCTGCCCATCTTGTTGTTGTACATATCTAACGCCTGAACAGGATGTATGTTGCCAGCCCACGTTTCACTGTCTGTATAAACGATAAAAACATCCGCTTCAATCCTTTTTTGTAAAGCATCTAACATCGGCAACGCACAGTCAGTGCCGCCAAATGACATCGCTCTTACTTTTGCGTAAAGATCCTCGATGGTTTGATTCTGAGTTAACGAGATTTCTCTCATCTTGTCTGAAAACGCTGCCATATAAGACCATTTTTCAGTCTTATAATTAATCATAGCCATCGCGCCAGCAGCTTCAGCGGCATTAACCGGGCTATTAGCAATAGATTCCCAAGTCATTGACCCTGAAACATCTAGCCCAATGTAATAGCTTTTGCCGGTCGGCTGTACATTTTTGAAAGCCAGGTAAAAAGCTTCCTCTAATGCATCGGTTATCTGGGGAACGGGAGTCCAGCTTTTGCTACCGCGAAACCCTTTTCCCTTTGCATAAGTAATTGCTGCGACAAATAATTGAAATGGATGAATCCTTGATTTGCCAATCCTTTCAATGTCAACAATACGGTTGACTACCTCTTTCGATGCATTGCTCATTGGTTTCAATAGGTCAATACTGCCCATTACACCAAGGTTGCGGATCATCGCCATGTAAGGCATATCTTGCAAAAGAGCTTCCCATACGCCCTTTCGAGTCAACAGCTCGGTCGGCACCAATTCTCTCGGCAACCGATGCTCAATAATTAGCTTTTCCTGGGCTTTCTTGTCCTGCTCGGTCTGGATTTTCTTGTAGCCTTCCAGCAACTTACCACCAAGCTGATCAGTTTGCCCTTTCACCGCAAGCTCGAAAACAGCCTCTTTGGTCTTTAAGTGGCATAACCGCAATACATCTTTGTGAATCCAACCTTCTCGCTGACGATACTTTAATACCTGCAATTCCCTCTGGTGATGGGTTTTCGCCATATACCATTGCTGCAAAGCTTTACGCATAGTCGCATTGCTTTTGCCAAAAAAGGCTTTGTATGCAGCTAGAAACTCAAACAAATGGGTTCCAGTTCTGCAAACTTGCGGCATAACAGCCCATGCGCCACTGATCTTGTCAGCGCACATCTTTGCTAACACCAAAATGGCTGGAGTGTTGCGTGGCGCTAACGCTTCTGTCGATACCTCTTTTACAAGAGAAAGCGCCTGTTCTGGATATTGGTCAATTACGTCCGTAACATTTCTTAGATTATCTCTGACATGGGTGCCTGGCTTAACGTAATACGTACCACCATCAGCACCTAAAATAAGAAACCGACGTAAACGATCTAAAGGATGGATTTGATATACATAACCGCCAGCGTTATTTTCGACCTGACGGTTGTCTAGTCTTTCATTTTGAGGCACCCGCAAAGCACCAGTGTAGCTTCTCATCTTTCTCTCCTTAATATTGGGTTAGAGAAAATGTCGTTATAGGAATGACCTCGGTGTAGTCCCATTACTGGTATTTGGAAGGCGGTAACCTAATAACTTCGCTCTTAACCCATAACTATATTAGTATAGAATGTTTGCCTAGTCAAGAAATAATTAGGGAAGTTTTGAGCTTATTCATTTATCCAGTCCATGCCTCTTAATAGCCGCATCTGCCGCCTCATTAGCCTCCTGCTCTGACCCCACCATTCCATAAGCTATGCATTTGGCTTTTGGGGTATCATTGGTAATCCACCAAGCCCATCTTGGGGTGTGGCCCTTGGCCTGGCGGACGTACTTGCGGCATGTGCCGACTATGGTGAAATCGAAGGCCATCATCTATATAAGGTCACAAAATTACCAAACTCTTCTTCAAACACCTTTATTAAATTGTCGTAATCGGATTCACACATTCGTCCGGCTATCTCATCAGCGTCCTTATCTAGTTGTTTCGCCAATCTTCTCGCTAGCCCTATCATTGCAAAGACATTGCCCTCTGGACCAGTTAAATCCACCTCTAACGCCCTTCTGTCAAGTTCTCTTTTTGACTTAATCATACCGACCCCCCTACCTTAACCTCTTCGCCAAAATCATCCGTAACACTCTCAGTGATCATCTGTTCCCCGATACGCTGGCCGTCGGCAAATGCCTTGGTCGTCTCCAAGACAATAAAGTTGTAAACCACATCTCTTTGGTCTTTGCTGCGGAATCTCAGCTCATAATCGCCGGATTCAATGGTGTAGATATACCTACTCTTTCTCACTCTGGTTTTTCTGATCATTCTCCACCTCAAAAACATCAATTAATGTAAATCTACTCTCTTCCTGCTCTTGAACCATCAATTGCACATCTTCAGGACACCTAAATTCTATCTTTCTAACATGTTCCAAAAACAAGTCCACATCGAAACAATTGAAGGCCCCTATATATAAAGGAGTTTCCAGCATTTTGGAGCCACCATACCAGCCATTCGGTACATACCAAGTATTATCACAAGATATTAAAGGTTTACATTCAAATACATAAAAATAAAAATTAACCTGATCAGCAATCTCTGGCTCGTCCTCTAGCACTGAGAACGAAAAAATACAATTAGTTACAACGCTCATCTCGCCCTTACCCCATATTGATGTCCACAACTGTCTTTGCTGTGATTAAACACATACCACTTTCCTATCTTCCGATGCTCTAACGGAGGTTTGGGACGAGCCTTTGCACCATCACGCTTTACCCGCTTATGCTCGGACTCCAAGGCTTCCTCCTTACTCAGCCCCCCTGCCACCATCTCACAATACCTGGCGTATTTCAGTCCGTAGTGTGCACAATATGACCTTTCTGATTCGAATCCCCTAAACCGGGCCGGTTCTGGTTTGGGCAGGGCTCCGACTTTGCTCAACTTGAGCCGGATTAGCTGATCGCAAGCCCTACCAAACGACATGCCCCAGTATTGATATTTGCGTAGAACGTAATCGAAATCGAGACCGACCTTTTGGCAATAATCCCGGCGGGAGTCGCAACCTCGGAAGAAAGTGTCTTTCATCTGATTAGCACAATTCCATCCTTGTCATATAAAACCACATCTTCCACTTTTAGCCCCCTGGTATCCAAGGCCTCTGCGTCTAAAAACAATACTGTGTAACTCCCAGCATTGCTTTCTTCTTTATAATTCTTCAAGATTTCTATCAATTCGGTTACAGTCACAATCTTTCTCCTTTCATCAAAAACAACAACCGCTCTCTGTGCAGCTTTAGCTCATTCTCCAACTCCTTAATCCTTCTGCACACCATATCCACCTCATTCGGCATCCTTGATCCACCTTCATCCGGTAACGACTCCAGGATCTTCTTGGCATAAAGAGGTGGCTTGTTTCCCCACTTCACGACACTCTTGGGGTTACGGCCAATATATCGGGCGAATGAGGCCTTGTTGTGGCCTTTGAGTCGGAGGAGTTGCTCGAAGGTCATATCTCACCCATATTGATTTGGCTTAGGATAGACAAATTGGCTTAGCTTAGATAAAACATCGACCAAATTGTAATGATCGATATCCATCAAACAAACCAGCTCCGTCCGGCCACCTCTATAAGTCAACTCCCAATTGTAATGATCGATATCCGTAGTGTTCTCGTCATCAGCCAGACCTTTCGCTTCGATTCTCTCCAACGTATCAATATTTATATACTCACGATTTCTAACACGTATGAACATCTTTCTCTCCTAATAATCGTAATACTCTTCCGCTTCAACCTCTACCTCACAACAATCCGTGACGGCCCGTCCCCAACTTAAGGGGTAATGGACTCCAGGACGGCCATGTGTGCAGTGGGTACCGCTGTAACTAAACTCATTTCGGAGGGGAATTATGGTACAGGGCTCCTTACAAGAGGGGCAGAGGAAGCCTTCGGGGGTGATGTATCTAGGGAGCTTCAAAGTTCCGCCTCTTCCGAATTTCCTCGCATAACGCCTTGCTCCTAAACGGCCACTCTTCCTCCCCTATCAACTCAACATCCCTACTGTCTCCGTTAAATTTCATCGCTTCAATGGTGTACAAAGTACCACCATCATCTGTGACAATTTCCCAATCACCAATGTCTTCCGGGACTCCTTTGTGGCGTTTTTTAAGTTCAGCAATTAACTCATTCACTGTCATCTTCCAACCCTCTCTTAACCTTCTTCAGAAACTCAACCTCAGCTTTAGACGCATCAATAAATTGGGGGGAGGTCGGGCCGTGGCTCTGTTTGGCATCATAAGCATCTTGCCAAGGAGTACCATAACAACCGGGCTCCCCGGAAAATTCCGAAACAGGACAGCCATAACAGAATACTTTTTGATAAAAGTATTCACCGCATAACGGACAATAATACGTACTCAATAGACCAGGATTTTCCTGCTCCACATTGTCCTTCTGCCAATGCTCAATGCTCTCTTGAAGCAACTGAATGTCTTTCTCACGTTTGCCCTTCTTCCATTGATCAACGCTCTTTTGAAGTGACTGAATACTTTTCTTCAGTTCGCTCATCATCCAAATACCTAACTATTCGTTTAGCTAAAATATGAAGCGACTCGGCCAGGAATCTTTGGGTAATGGCCTGACTTGACAACACTACCTCTGGGCTTAATGGCAAACCCTCAAAATGCTCCTTCAACGATTCCATCGCTTGCATATACGACTGTTCAGACTCAACTAATTGTTCACTCTCTTTGCTCATCTCTCCCCCAAATAAGTCAGGCTTTGTACCACCATGTTGTCCAGGGAATACTCGGGATGGTGGTGTTTGAGCATGTTGAATAACCATTTGCGGAATAACTTGTAATCCTTGCCGCCAATGACACGCTCATTGGAATTCGCAACACCATCGTAGGAATGCATGGCGTCAGGAACTCGGAAAAAAATGCTGAAATGGTAGTAGTGCATAATCTTTCTCCTAAAATGGTATGTCGTCTTCCTCTTTAGTTAACCCTTCAAGGGCATCAGCCCTCTTCTCCAAATCATCAATACGCAACATCAAAGTGGAAACGATGCTGTCAGTGGCCTCTAATTCTTCCTTGATCAAATTAATCAATTTCTCATGATCGGCTAGATTCTGCTGCTTCCGAAATTCTTCACTCACCTCCTGCAATCTCTGAATATCCTTGCGGAAACTTTCAATAACCGACTCACAATAAATCAGCCGCTTATTCAAATCAGCCGGATCGAAAGTATCTAAAACTACCCTAGCCCAGTTGGGAATATCGTTCCCCCAAGCCTGAACAGTCTTCTCGTGACGGCCTACCATACGAGCAAACTGCCTCTTATTTAAACCCTTCTCTTTTAACTCCTGCTGGAAAGAATAAGGGGTTTTTTCGTCATTCATGAAAATATAACCCTGGCGATTTCTCTAACACATAGTTAATTCTAAGGGGTGTGTAGGAAAAGTCAAGGGGTTTTACACTCCTTTTGATATTTCAGTCTACCCTGAAAAATGGGGGGGTGGGTATACCCATGCACGGCGTTTGTAGCTAGGGGGGGGTGGGGTGCCTGCGAATATTAATGTAAATACGTCTCATTCTCTACGTAAGTCATTGATTCTTCGTGGTCAGTCAGACGTTCGTCTAAGGTTCGACAAAGACGGTTATCGCACATCAGACGGATTTATGGGGGTATTAGGGTAGCGTAAGTTATTGATTCTAGGGGCACATATAGCAAATACATTTGTGTATGTGTGAGGGTGTATTTGATGGTCGTCTTCTCTCTATCCTTATTATTCTCTTTCTTTATCTTCTAATTCTTCTCTAAGTGCTTATTATTGTTATAGTTATTAGGCTTATGCTAATCCTGTTAGCATTCCCTTTGTCGTTCTTTCTCGCCTTCCTTGTTCTCTCCCTGGTTGTACCTTTTAGTCTCTTGGTTACTGTTCTTTGTTTTGTTTGGTTAAGCCTCTGTTTTCCTGCGTCGTTTCACTCCTTTGCCGACTTTTTGGCTATGCCTAGACTTGTCCATTTTATCGAATCGTCTTGATTACCTTGCAGAAATTTTTTCATTCCTTCCAATAACTTAATCCTTTTCTTCAATTGCTTGATTTCCTTATCATATGCTTCTATCGTGCTTGTATAATTAGTATTGCTTAGATTAGTTGCGCTCATCTGCTTCTAATATCTCTTGTTCTTTCATCTCTCTATTCTCCTACGCTCGTATCCTCGCTTCGCCGACCTATATCCACCCACTAAATCCTATAGCTTTTTCTACCTTTTCAACCACTTGTCCTTGATAATCTCTCATTCCCTTCTCCTTGGCTTCGTTTTGATCCTTAGCCATCACTGTCCTAATACTGGTAACTTCTTTATTCTTGATGTGTATTATGTATAGTTTGTTCATTCCTACGCTCCTTTGTCGCTTCTGCCGACCCGTCGCCAACGCTCTATACTCTCTCTGATCCGTTCTGCTTCTTTCACTATGCGTTCCGCACGCCACAACTCCCTATCGGCTAGTGACTCGTGCTCTGGCTCTGTTTCGCCTACTTCCTTCAATAACCAATCACAATCAACCCTTCGCATTTTCTCCACTCGCTTCACTCGTTCCTACCGACTTTTCCACAATCTCACCCTCTATCGGTTCCTGATTGGCCTTGAGGATAAACTTCATCAATTCGGGATTCTGCCGGATCATCGCGCCTAGTGCCTGCTCCATTTCGGCTAGAGTCATACCTTCACGCTGTTCCTCCTCCTTGGGCTCTGGAGCATTCGGTAGCACCTTATCAAAGTACAACTTCATCGCGCTTACCTGTGGAGCTGAGGCCTCTTCTGTGCCATTCGCAACACTCACTAATCGCTGCCCTACCATCGCCATTGACTTAGCTAGATCAGCTCTGAGGTTAACCTGCTGGCGCGTTGTCAACCCGACATTTGTCTTCATCGCTAACTGACTGATTTTCGTCTTCATCTCAACCTCTACTCATGATTATACAATTAATTGTACAAAAAGCTTGTATCCTACGATAAATTGTACTACCATTAATAGTAGATACACTGATCAACACAGCAAGGGGATGAAAGATGAACTATCTAAATACTTGCACCTATCACGACAAGGGAGACACCGTTACCAGACTCTATTCAACCGAGATCGTCCGCGTCAATAACACTCAGATCAAGCTCAACACTGGTGGCTGGAACACTGTGACCACGAAACGTCGGATGAACCAAGTTAGTCAGGATAATGCACTTGGTTTCCACGTGTTTCAACGCAATTGGCAATGGTTCGCCTCTTACAAAGGCACCAACTATGCCTTTGATCTGAATGATAAAGTCACTTTGCAACGCTAATCACAACGGCCAAGGATGGCTTAACCTGGAGAAAGATTATGACCACTGATCAAATGTTTGAACACATCACACGTATGCAGAAAATTATCATGGAACCAAATTCTTATATCACTAGAGAAGACTGGGTAAGGGAAAGCGAAGAAGAACAAAGGGGTTACTACGACTGGATGCGAAAACAGTTCAATGAAGATATTGTTGATCTTATCTAGCTAAATACCAAATCCAACCCCTTGCCGCGTTCCAATCTTGAGAACGCGGTGTATTTATTCACCCCACACCTTTTTGCATGTCCGCTTATCGTATCTTCGATTCCCTTGTACCGGATCGTTCGATAGCTCTTAGCCCTGTTATGTCTGCCATCGATCCATTTAATCTCGGGAAACTGTCGGCATATTCTGGTCATTTGGGCTCGGTCAATGCCGTGCCCGTCTGCTACCTCGGCTTTCGTGAGTCCCTGGTCTGCTAATTTTTTTAACTCCGCGCCAACATCGGCACCGAACCATTTTTCACCCTGCATTGTTCTTGCCTTCCATTAAATCTACGAAATCCTTTAAATACATAACTACTACAGGCCTCTTATGATCGCCTGCCGTTACCAGCATCGGCACCTTTTCCTTAACTTCCCTAATCCTGTTAACCGATACATACTGCTTACATTTCTTACACTGAATCCTGAACGGGCCTGCCTCTACATCGTGACCTCTACCCTGCTGATATTCCAATATTCTGATGGAATCAGGCCAAATGGGCCTCAATACCTTAGCCACTAGGCGTTCGAAATTATGCCCTTTTCGACGCTCTTTTGCGCTCATTTACCTGTCACCAATACCAATGTCCGGCTTTTTGCTGTTAATCGGCTGTTTCATCCGTTTTTTCAAGCTTTTTGGCCTGTATTCGAACAACGGACACATCTTGTCTGTACAGTTTTCTACTTGCTGCCGCCATGTGCCTGATTGATAGGGGTCATAGATGCATTTCTTGCACATCTTGTTGATTGCACTTCTCAAGCTTCTCACTCTATCCCCCTGTTCCATTCTCTAATTGCTTCAAGATGCCATTCAGCACCCTCAGACTCATCGTAACCTGTTCGAGTATCTGGCCCTCTTGCACCACAATCGCATTCCACACCACCCCACTTGTAACCTTGCGACATATAAAAATACTGCGGGGTCATGTTGCACCACCGGCAACCCTTTATTTTGTCTTTCTCTCTGCCTAATGCTTTCACAAGAATAGTCATGCTTTCTTTCTCCCTCTATTCCGATTCATCGCCTTTACAAATCTGATCACCGCGTCAGTTGGAGGTAATGGCTCGTACCAACCTCCCGGCGGACTCCGCTTGTGCTGCCACTTATATGTATGCCATGCCCACCCTCGTTTGTATCCCCTTTCCTCGGCATACCCGAGTAACATCCGATACCATGTTACATGATCTTTGGGTTTCCTACTATTAATTGTAGCACGTTCCAGCTCAACCAGTTCACCCTGTATCTGAATGACTCTTGGGGATTTTCTTATTTCTGGGGCGTATCCGCACTCAAGGCAAGGTGATAAGTGTGTAGGGAGACGATGCGATTCGAAACCACATTGCTTGCACTTGTGGACTTTCCTCTCACTTTTCGCCACTTGACTATCAGATCTGCTTCCGGTGGATAGCTCGGGCTGATAGATATCTTCTGGAAAACCAAGTCTTTGGATATTGCCTCCATGATCAATGAGGATAGCTCTGGACTTTCCGGGGTGAGGCCGAAGTACGCGGCCAATTGCTTGTACGTGGGCTGCATGTGATTCCCTTATGGGTTTTGCTAATACCTTGCATGTGGCTCTGGGACTGTCCAAACCCACTGCAAGCTTAGTGACTGACGAAAGAACAAGGATATCACCGGAATCAAAGGCTTTGATAGCTTTTCTGGTCGTGTGGGAGTCGGTATAGGCGTCTATGTGGGCCGCTGGCACTCCGTGAGATACGAACATCTCCACGATGGCCTTAGAGTGAGCTATATTCACTGCACTCACCAGGGTAGGCTGACCTTCTGCCCTGAGACACCAGTTTTCCCAGATGTCCCCGACTATCTCGGTCTGTTTCATCTTCTCCCCTAACTGCTTCGCATCCCACTCTCCTGTGCTCATCACCCTGATGTTAGAGAAATCCAGTTCATGCTTACTGCCATATGCCGTGTAGGGTACGAGATACCCTTGCTCGGTCAACGTACGCATGTCTACCGGACGAACTAGATGTTGCCAATGCTTCCCTAAGCCCCTGGCCCACGGAGTCGCTGTCAAGCCAAGCCACTTAGTCTGAGGGTGGTTTTCCATGAACTTGTAGGTAGTACGATGCTGGATGTGGGCCTCATCCACAATCACAAGGCTAGGCTCAATCCCGTGGTTGGTGTACCAGTGGGGGCGACGAGCTAGGGTCTGAACTGACCATATCTGAACACGCTTGTTTGGGGAGTGGCCGGGATGGTCCGCTTGGTTAATTCCGTGGTCTATCCCAAGCTCTGCGAATCGCTTGCTCGCCTGGTCCACTAGAGTCTTCCTTTCCACCAAAAAGGCCACGTGTCCCTTTTCCTCCATGATGAAATGGGCCGCTATGTGGGTTTTACCTGCCCCCGTCGGTAGCTGGAGAATTATCTTTGGGTAGATTTTCCAGGCATCGAGAACTTGGCTGACGGCTAGGTGCTGGAAGTCTCGGAGCATCGTAGACATGGTTAATCTTTCACAATCTCGGATAACTCTTTTGTTGCCTCATGAACATCAGTAAATTGCCACCCAACATTATTCATTACTTCCTCATGAATGGTTTTCATAACTATATCCATTGCTTCCAGAACACTGCCACATTGCTCTATCTTCTCATCATCAATGTGAATAATCTTAGGGTAATTACCTTTGTATGTAGTCCAAAAATCAATTAATACTTCCATCTTTCTCTCCTATTTAACCGTATATCTCTACATTTTCATCTATTACCTCATATCCCTCCGATGCTGGGATTTCCCTCTGTAGTGAATCATCCCAAGGTGGTATGTCTCCGTCGTAGCATGGTGCCTTATTCTTGGCTTTCGTCTTCACTCCGATTTCTGCTATGCATACAGGTTTTGTCCTATTATCAAACTGTATTTGCCTGCATATATCGAAGTGGTCGGAACCATCTGCATTAGTTGGACACCATTTACCGTTTGGGAGTCGTTTGAAACTAATCGTGTGACCGCATTTGCTGCAAATTACCACTGTGTCGATACCTCCTCAGTGCTGGCCCTGGGGGGGACGAGTTGTTGGTGAACTGGAGAATTGAGGGCGAAGAACCACCAGGGCGAGCGGCAAAACCGGACAAGCCCTGAGGTTATCACTGACGAGCCGTCGGAGCCACCATCGAACGTCAGGCCACAACCCCGGATGATCGGTTTGTGATCAGCAGAAAATCAGGTGATCATCACCCCGTAGCCCCGTCTGCTGCCTACCTCAACTGGTGCCTATTTTGTCAGAACTTTGCAAGGGTTGCCCCAATATACATGTCTCTGAACAAATCCTTTTTGCTGTGCATCTGTGCCCGAGTTCCTTTCTCTATTCGGCGGTTGAGGTAGCCTCCATCGAGTGCCGCTATGCTACGAGTACACATGGTAACGGCTTTAATTCCGGAGATCCCCACCACAAGCATCACTGCTGTTCACATGGATCTCTGGTGCGGACTCTTGACTAGATGGGGTTTTGGATCTAAACTCTTTCCCATCTAGACAAGGGACCGCATCCTCAAATTCTAGATCTTTTCCTTCCTCCACACAAGTGTTGGTCTGAAATCTTTCTCCCCCGACGCCCCGAGATCACATCAAGGGGCGTTTTTAATTATCCCGGATGATAACCTAAAGGCTGCCAATTCATTATGTGAACAGACTCGGGATGATTTTCATGCGATTCTTTCAAGTAACCCTCTATTATTTCCACCAATTTGGGACCGGCATACTCATAAAACCCCTGAATTATTTTATCGGTGTTTTTATCCTTCAGGATCTCACCCCACGGCAATATGTAAGTACCCTCTAAAGAAATTAAATACCCTGTTTCGAAGTCTTCACCAATAACTTCTCCTTGAGATCCTTTCTCATAATATACAAGTTTTATCCCTATATATCTGTTTTTCTTCCATTTAAACTCGTGAACATACTTGTAAAATTTTTGTTTCTCATCATAATCTAATGAGTCATACAACTCCGCCAACATCTCAACCGTCATTGGCTCTATTTTGTTGTCTTTAAACAATCTAACGTTTTTCATAATTCCTCAGTCTTTTCGATATCCTCAAAATCCCAAGAAGAACGCCCAGGCATACTTAATGTAAATTGCAATAACATGTTATACTCACCTCTGCTAGTCGGAAACCCGACACTCTCGATCCCCGTCACTCGGCGGGGTTTTTTATTCCACAAGCCTCATAAACCGCATCCAGCATGGCCTTCGCCCCATCATTCCAAGCATAGAATTCTGGCGTCTGTTCTCCATCAAAAGGCGCTTGCAAATGCGGATTTAGCCTAATCTTGGGATTGTTTAGCCACTTTTTAAACTCAACCACTTTTATGTCTCTATATCTGATGGTCACTTCTGCCTCCCCGGTCTCAGTACTGGTAGGTTATGGTCTCATACAATGCTGTAAGCATATTTTTGTATTTACTTCTATATTTAACAGCATTTTTATCTATCTGACCGAGATCTTCATCAGACATATTTAATGATTCCGGCATAGGAAACTTTTTGCATTCAACAATTATAGAATCTGGCTGGATATATAATATCCATCTATCAATTTGTAATATCGCTAAATTTGTTTGATTTAAGTTAGCCCCTCGCAGGTCAGCCCCTCGCAGGTTAGCCCCTCGCAAGTCAGCTTCGTGCAGGTCAGCTCCGTGCAGGTCAGCCCTTCGCAGGTCAGCTTCGTGCAGGTCAGCTCCGTGCAGGTTAGCCCCTCGCAGGTTAGCTTCGTGCAGGTCAGCTTCGTGCAGGTTAGCCACTAGCAGGTTAGCCCCTCGCAGGTCAGCTCCGTGCAGGTCAGCTCCGTGCAGGTTAGCTTCGTGCAGGTCAGCTCCGTGCAGGGCAGCCACTAGCAGGTCAGCTTCGTGCAGGTCAGCTCCGTGCAGGTCAGCTTCGTGCAGGTCAGCCACTAGCAGGTTAGCCCCTCGCAGGTTAGCCCCGTGCAGGTCAGCTTCGTGCAGGTCAGCTTCGTGCAGGTCAGCTTCGTGCAGGTCAGCTTCGTGCAGGTCAGCCCTTCGCAGGTCAGCCCCTCGCAGGTTAGCCTTTCGCAGGTCAGCCCCTCGCAGGTTAGCCTTTCGCAGGTCAGCCCCTCGCAGGTCAGCCCATTTCAGGTCAGCCCATTGCAGGTCAGCCCCACTTAAGTTAGCTTCAATTAAATTGTCACCATCTATCTCTTTTAATTCAGATCCAGTTCTGCTAAATATTTTCATTTCTGTCTCCCAGGCCTCAACCGTCCCTTAGTTTTGTAATAAGCCACACACTGCCTATGCCACGGTATCCGCTTGGTCCTAGACCAATGATCAATCGTCTTCACGCTCACCTGAAAGAGAACAGCCATCTCTTCTTTGTTGCCTCTGGTATATCTAACTACTTGATTCCACGTCATAGAAACTTTTTCAACCTCTCCAAAACATCAGCAGGTGTATGCCCATCAAAATGCGGGGCTTTATCCCAAGTCTCAGCAAACCCACAACATTCCCAATATTTCATCGGTAAGTGATATGTCATCTGCTCTCCTGGCTTCGTCTTCATTCCAAGCACAAACCAACCATCGTAACTAGTTCCATCTGAATGCAGTTTGCTTTTCCAAGATTTTATGGCGCTCTTGCATAAGAGAATCCATAATAAGCACCGATGTTCATACAGTTCATCGAACGTATGATACCCATCACTCACTGCTCCAACATTCATTCCAGTTATACTGATCCTCTTAGCGTTTTTTATAAGTAACTGATTTGTCATGGGTTCCTAAAAACTTCCGAATTTCTTAGTCTAAACATGTTGACAATTATAATCCAATAATCCATAATTGTAAATGTCTGGACCGATGAATCTTACTTGTTCTGGTTATAGCATCGGTGGAGCAAGCGCATAGCTGGGATGCGCCAGACAAAGCCCCGGCACGAACATCCCCACTTGCCGGGGCATCCTACCTCCAAGACCCCGGCTTTTTTAAGAGAGAAAGATGGATAACAAACTAAACCCGGAATATCTTGCTGATACTATGTCAGTATCAACTAGTTCTGAGATCGACCAACTGGCTATGGCTATGGCTGACTCTAGAGTAAACATGACTCATCCTAGAAAAGACAAAACAGCTAAGGTCAAAGGCTTTTCTAAAAAAACCAATAAGCCTTATGAGTACGAATACGATTACCCATCCATGCCCTCTATGCTGACATCTATTGAGATTGCCCTTAAAAAAGGATTAAGCTATGTTTTGTTACCGATTCCAGCCAAAGACGACATGCACTTCGGGCTCGCAGTCCGACTCATGCACAAATCAGGTCAATTCATCCATACCGAGTTTCAAGTCCCACTTCACAATTCTGATCCCCAGTCCATTGGGGCAACAATGTCACTCTTCCATCGGTATGTACTCCAGGGTCTTTTTGGTATTGCCGCTGAAGACCCCGAAGACATGCAAGGAATAACCCTAACAGCCGGTCTAGACTACACCCCGATCACCCCACAACAAGCTGCCGTCATTACAACGGTTATCTCTTCGAACAACATGCCGCAACACATTGTTAATGAGATGTGCAAGGCCTATGGCGCTAGCAGCCTGGAAGCGTTGCCGGGGGACAAGTTTGACGAGATCATGAACCGATTGGATCAAAAGATCAGTAGGATTCAGAAGAAGATGAGTCAGGAGCAGCGGGATAAGATTGATGGCTGACTACATAAAACTACTAAGATCAAACCGCATAGGCGGCCAGACTTTAATAATGATGGCTCTAAAGTAATCGTTACCTCGCAATTATAAACGGAGAGAAAGATGCCAACTGACATCGCCAAATACAAAGAAATGTATTGTTACATGCATGGTATTTTGGAGACTTGCTTGGATAGAGGAAGCATCAGGGAAGAGGAAGAAAGAATTAGTTATTTTGAAGGGTTTTTAAAGGGAAAGGGAATTGACATTGCTAAAGAAATGGAAGGAAAGGATTGCTGCCAAATTACTGAAAACTGGACAGAGGAATATTGGGAGGGATTAGGAGAAGAAATAGAAAAGCTGCTTTATGAGTAAATACCACTACGACATTATTCACGGGTCAGACGAATGGCACCAGATACGATGTGGCAGACTAACAAGCACCAATACACACGCTATGTTTGGGACTATAAAACAGGGTGTGAATCTGTGCCTGGAGAAGCGTATGGAGTTATTGTACAACCAACCGATATTGAAACCACAGTTCAGACGTGGCCTGGTTGGTCTGGAAAGGGAGCAGGAGGTGTTGGCGAAACTTAGCTTCCTTGAGGGGCTTGAGATAACCCAATGCGGGTTTGTGACCTGGGACTACGATTTCGTAGGTGATAGCCCAGACGGACTATTGGAAGACGGCACCCCGGTTGAGATCAAGAGTCACGACGATAAAGACATGATGATCCACAAGCGCACAATCGTAGGTGGAATGCCTGACGAACACAATTACCAGGTACATCACCACATGATAGTCAATGAATCCGACCTATGCCTGTTCGTCTCCTACGATCCACGCTTTGAGGAAGAGATATATCAGGAATACGTGTCGTTAGACGAGAAACTGGCGAAGCGGATCATCGAGAAATGGTTCCGGTTCTGGTCGCTGATATCTTCGACTGAACCGATTAATGAGAGGACTGTGAGAGAGGTTAAATAATGCCTAGCACCAACTATGTTTTGATACGCGGCCACCTTGGCCGAGACCCCGAAGTTCGAGACACATCATTTGGTATGGTCGCCAACTTTTCGGTAGCCACCACCACCCGTTACAAAGACAAAAGCGGCGAAATGCAGGAATCGACCGAGTGGCACAACTGTGTCGCATGGAAAGAACAAGCTGAGTTCGCCCAATCCCTCCAAAAAGGAAATGCTGTTGAAGTTGAGGGACGACTGAAAACACGCAAATGGCAGGACAAAAATGGCCTGGATCGGTATACCACAGAGATCCACGGGAGAGTGTACCGACTCGGGCATTACAAGCGTCCGGCGGAACAGCAACAACCCCAACAGCAACAACCCCAGTCCAATATGGACTTTGATGACGACATTCCATTCTGATGAAACTGATAATCGCAGGAAGTAGGGATTTCACTGATTGATGAGTAAATACGAGCGCCTCTACCGTTCATTTAAAGCCGACATTGAACTGAAGATCGCTATGATCGAAGCGGAAGGATACCCGAACAAAGAGCCTTATCACTCTGCGCATTTAGGCAGGCGTCAAGTGGCAGATGAGCTAAGGGAATTAGTTCGTCATATAGAGCAGTTTGAAAATGACTAACCCCCTCGACTTCCCCGGCACCGAGTTCCAGTTCGAGCTTATGAACCCTAACCCGGCTTATTCCCCAAAGTCCGATATCAAACGCATATCGTTCCAAGTCACTCCCGAAGTCTGGGATCTATTCGTTAGCTTAGGATATGAGAAACGCCAAGGCTTGATACTGGAATGCTCCACCCACGTCCCAGAAGCCATCCCCACAGCTCCCCCCGAAAAAAAAGGCGACCACTCCGGCTATGCTCGCAAGCTGCACGCAGCCGGGATATTCAGAATGCCTAAGCTGTGGAAAGCGTTAGGGTCGGATGACGAGTATCGGCAGTGGATACGGGAACAGCCGTCTTGTGTGACTGGATATAAGCCATGCGAAGCAGCTCATGTTCGTAGGGCGGGAGAAAGCGGAACAGGATACAAAGCCCAGTATGCTTGCGTGCCTTTGTTGCCAGAAGAACACAAGCTACAGCATCAGTCCGGGGAATATGCTTTATTGCATTCTGCATATCCAATCTCTTGGAAATTTAAAGGGGTAGAAGAAGCTAAAGAGTGGTTTAACAAGCAACGCCTGAAATACGTCGAGCAATGGGCTCACGAAAAGCTAAAAGAGAAGCTTGGGTATTTATCGCTGACCGATGTGCCACCTGATGCGATAAGAGTTTTCTTACACAAACATGGGATAGAGGCTCCATAGAGACTAACATGAAATTTGAATCCTTCCTTTCGATTTTCTTCCTTGTCAGTTGGCTCGCAATACTAGCCTTTTTGATTATTGAGGCAGTATTATGAACGACGACGTTACTCTTTTCGAAACATTGTTGGGGTTAATCATAGTAACTATTCTTGTTACAGGCTTTTTTGCCTTGTTATCTATCCCAATAATACTTTTGGCATCGATTGTGTGGATATTTTTTACGTAGGAGATTGATATGGAATACCAAACTTACATGCGGTTTTTACGATTCGCAATTATTTTTCTGATTGGAACACTTGTTGGCCATTTTTTTATCAAAGCCGCCAAAGCCGACACCTGGATAATCCAACGCGAATCCGACATGCTACCCATAATTATCCAGGATAGCCCCCACGGATACTATGGATATGACTATAATACTAATAATCACATAGAGATAATCGAGCGATTAGACGGATCATACCAAGTATATGAGGGCTACGACTCCCCACCTTCTACGATTAAACGATTCGGAGGAGGTATTGAAGAGAATTTCGATATTAATAGATGAAAATTTTGAAGGATTACAGCGGAACATTTTGCTCCGGAAAGTACGGAAGCAAGCGAAGCAAGGTCGGCTTCATTTTCACTACACTAGCCCGATATGGGCTTACAACGTTTGTTGTGCTGGCCTTATTGTTGGTCATTATGATTGGGTGGGGTGGGAATGCCGATCCGATTGGGCCTGGTGGATCAGCAATACGAAATGGATTTACGAGCGTTATGATGGGAGACCCTGTAAGCTTCTCGTGTTGGCCGAACAGGGCTTGGGCGACGAACTCATCTTCAGTTCTTGTTTCAATGAATTGCTTAGCGAAAATCCCGACACAACCATAGAAGCCGATGATAGACTTATTCCCATTTTTGAGCGGTCGTTCCCTAGATGCCGATTCATCTCAAGATACCACGATAACAAAACGCAGGACGACAGTTCAACAACTACGATCCCAAGCACTAAACAATCCAAGACTGATCACGATTATGAACGAGGAGCTTATGATGCGTTCATCCCAGCCGGAAACGTCCCAAAGCTTTACCGAGCGAAGATCGAAGACTTCCCTGGAACGAGATATCTTCAACCGAAAAATAATCCACGACTTCGTGCATTCCTTTCCCATTACCCGAAACCGTGGGTCGGCATCGCCTGGAAAGGTAGACAAGGGGAAATCGACCCCTGGCGTTTACTCAATAAGGGGAGCTACTTCTCACTCCAGTATGGCGACAGTATACCGAAGCCTCCGAAGGGAAGCATTCGAGGCCGACATCATTTGCCTAAAATACACCAAGTCCCTATCGATGTTACTGACGACATCGAAGGATTGTTTTCTCTGGTTGATCTCCTGGACTCCGTTGTTACGATTCCGCAAACACTGGCGCATGTTTCGGGCTCGCTGGGCAAAGAAACGCATGTTATCCGCACACCGCCGATATATGCGGGACAAAACCTAGAGGATTCCCTGTTCCATAACCGGGTTCAGTGGCAGTGGGCGGGAAAGATGCCTTGGTACAAGTCAGTAAGAACCTACCGCAACATAGAGGAGTATCATGCCAAAACCAAAAGGTAGAGGGAGAGTCCTGAAAACCCGCAACAAACGACTCCCCGGCAACAAGTTTTTGAAATGTGATGTTATGGAGAAGCCGGGTCCGCGCAAAGGTAAAACGGTATGCCATGTGCATAAGAAAAAAAGTAGATGAAAGCCTCCAAACTCATCAGCACCTTAAAGAAAGTTGATCCAGATCAAGAAATTCACATGATGGTAGGACAAGGTTTTGCCGAAATTAGGTTTGCTTTTATTGTTAATCGGAAGGAGAACGGAAAAACCGTGCAAAGGATTGTGTTATCCGAGTACGACCTGAACATGGAGATTGAGGAGCTGCATTCAGTATGAAGCAAATAAAGTGGAAAGATAAAATCTGGTGGTGGCCTGAAGATGATACTTGCCAATGCCGAGTTATCGAAGAAGTGAAAGACTTGTCCGAAGTCATCCCTCTAGTTAAACACAAGAATGGAGCCATTCAATCCGGCGGTAACACTGGGGTTTGGGCTGCCGAACTATCCCAATATTTTCGCAAAGTGTTTACTTTTGAGCCAGAAGCTAAGAACTTCGAATGCCTTCTGAAAAACATCAAACCATATAAGAATGTGTTCCCATACAATTATGCTCTTGGTGAGGTAGATGGTTTTTGCGCTGTATCTAGACTAGATATGCAACTCGATAACTGTGGAGCTTATTTTACAACAACGGCAAAGCAAAGAGACGGGCAAACCGGAATTGATATAACAGCCAAAGTGACCCAAGTCAACATCGACAACTTTAAATTTAATGAACCGATTGATTTGATTCAATTAGATGTTGAGGGGGCAGAACTACCCATACTAAAAGGTGCCATTAAAACTATTAAAACTTATCGTCCAGTCATTATGGTAGAAGACAAGCACCTTATTCATGGTGCTATCATTGGGCACATCCCTGGGCAGATCGAGAAATTCCTAAAACCTTTGAAATACAAAGTAGCATTGAAGCTACACCGGGATATCGTGTTCACTCCAGAACCAAGTCTGGTCGCCGCCTAACTTCCCTCGATATCTGTATCTGCTTTATCACTACCCCTGGGTGCCATTCGTATATCCCTTCCATATGGCTGTATTCCTTTGGCAAGTTGATTACCTGAAACTCTGGTACCGCATGGGTTATCACGCCTAATACTTGCTGTAACACCCGCTGGTCCCACTCTTCCGGTTGCCTAAGCTGCTCTTGCCCCCACAGGTCCACCAACGCCCTGCATATGTCGCAGTTTTTGAAGAACATGGTGTTGCTGACCAACTCCACATCCTCTCTGAAGTGAACCCCGAAGTGACCAGGGAAATCATCGAACAGAACGGGATACTTCATTACTCTGGCATCTACATCGAGGTAAAGGATATCCTCGTTATGCTCATCAAAAGCATTTAACACCACTTCGGCCTTCCTAGCACAGTTATGAACCCAGCTATCTCCTGGCTTGATTGGCGTCAAGTCATGATTTAGCTTAAACTTATCTAAGGTTTTCCGTAACTTGCGAGCCTGCCTTTTGTACAATGTGTCTGTCGTGTAATAACCGATTACTATGAATGCCACTGAAGAGTTCTTCCGCCTGTTTAACGAGTACAACACTAAGCTACAGTATAACCGAATAGTAGGATATGAACCCTATGAATTCCAGGAAGAGTTTCATGGGGTTAAGGGACACGAAACAGATCTTCCAGCCCTTATCAAAATGTTGCTCGCAGCGAATCAAATTGGCAAAACTTTAGGGTGTGGCAATGAAGTGGCATACCACACCACAGGGGATTACCCAGACTGGTGGACAGGATTCAAGTTTACCCATCCTAATAATTGGATTTGCGGCACCCACAACAACGAACAAACCCGTGATGTAATCCAAACCGAATTGTGTGGAGACCCACAGGATTCCAAAGCATTGGGGACTGGAGCAATACCAAAAGACAAAATCATCAGAACATCACGCAAACCCGGCATCCCTTTCGCTTATGACTCGGCAGATATACGCCATTCTAGCGGTGGGACATCCCGTATCATCTTCCGCGCTTACGAGGTTGGTCCTCAGAAGTTTATGGGGCGTCGGGCTCATGGGGTTTGGCTGGACGAGGAGCCACCGATAGACATTTACTCTCAGTGTCTAAGAGCAGGAATCTCGGTTAAAAACCTAGTCATCATTATCAGCATGACTCCCGAAAACCAAATGACTGAGCTGGTTTACTCCTTTCTCCATGATCTCAAGAAGGGACAAGCCATAGTTCGTGGCACCTGGGACCAAGCCCGGCATCTGGTAGATGAGAACGGCGAGCTTACGGCCAAAGCCAAGATCCTCTTAGCGTCATTCCCTGCCCACGAACGCGACATGCGCCGTTACGGTAAAGTTACGATGGGAGCTGGCATGGTGTTCCCAGTTGAGGACGAGCTGATTGCAGAAAAGGCCATCGAAATTCCCCGCTGGTGGAAACGTATCAAAGCTATCGACTGGGGTTGGGATCATCCGTTTGCGCTGGTAGAGGCCGCCGTAAACCCCGAAGACGATTCCTTCCATATCTACAAAACCTTCCGCCGGGAAAAACTGACCACCGCAGAGATCGCCCATCAAATCAATGTCTCAAACCCCTGGATACCTGTAGTGTGGCCCCATGACATGAGCCAAACAGAAAAGAATACAGGCAAGACGTGGGCTCAGATACTTGCTGGAGCCCCGTACAATTGCAAGATGTTACCCAAACACTTTTGCAATCCACCAGAAGTCGGGAAAAGAGAGTGGACCGGGGGGCAATCCGTGGAACCAGGATTACATGCCATGCTTCAGTATATGGAAGATGGTCGGTTTAAGGTAGAAGAGAACCAAAGGGAGTGGTTTGAAGAGAAGCAACTCTATCACCGCAAGTTGGTGAAGGATGGTCGGGTTGTGTTGATGAAGAAAAAAGACGACTTGATGGCGGCTAGTCGGATGGCCTTTATGATGCGCCGGATGGCTATTGTTAAACCTGCTGTTTTCAAGCGCAAACGTGCTCAGGGATTAACGAACTGGTAATAAAAAAGGGCTAGAGAGCTGGGAACTCTGCTAACCCTTCCGATCTGCGCTGCAATCAAAAGTATTATACCGTATAGACTACATTAAATGTAAGGTACCATTTGTTGTTGGTGGCGTCTGCTACGAACCGACGGATCTTCTGCTCTCCATCGGAAGTACAATTGAGACTGATAGTTGTGGTAGTGTTGCCGTCCCACCAGGTATCACTTCCGGCTACATCAACATCGACTTTAGTATTGCCGGTTGCTCCATTCAACCGATTGGCAATTATAGTGACTTCCCACCCGTCCTGCACATCGCCGTTCCCGATATTCGGCAGTGTGACATCACGATCTGCTTCTTCTTCCCAGACATAAACCTGCTGGTGGTCGATGGGAAGCAAGGTCTTGTTGCCGGTAACGATGGACAACCGTCTTACCGCTAGGTCTGCGCTTTCTATCAGATACTTACTGGCCCCGGCGTTTACAATGAAAGTCATGCCTTCATTCGGGTACAGATAAACGGTAGTGCCCGAGTCGATCCCATCGGAGCAAGTCACCGTGATCATGTCGGAACCGACATTCTTGACTCTAACTCGATACCCAGCAGACACACTCGCCACTGCTATTAGAGTGATAGTGATCTGGTTAGAGCACTCAATTACCTTATTGTGATCACCGGCGACCGTTGTGTAGTTAGCTGACTTGGCATCCGGTCCCTCGTCAACGTAATTGGTTATTGCGGTATTGACGCTTTCGAGGGTGGTCTTAACCATGTCGGTCAACTTGGTCTTGATCGTAGACCACTTTACCTTGTTGGCCTCTACAGCAGAGCCATCATCAGCCGGAGGGCTTGAGTTGTAAGTGCTGAGACCAGAAGATTGGTCGGTGTATTTTGTTCCCATTACTGTAATCCAAAATCAATAGTGACTCGTTGTTTCTTTATTCCAGCCTTTTTTAATCGCTCATCCATAAACTTACCCCTCAAATCTGCATCATTAGCCAGCATTTGCGCTCTTGCTAACTTTCTAAAATCAGAGATAACACCACGGAAAACTTCCTTCTGCACTTCGTCTGGAGCCGCTTTAAAGGCAGGAGTGTTGACAATGCGATCTAACAATTGTTTGGCTGGCCTGCCAGATAACTGAAGGTAAGTATCATACTGCTTAGGAGTAAGCTTGACACCACCAATGTTTTTCTGAGGCAATGCTGGGGCAAAATTGACCGCTTCCATTGCGTTAACCACTGGGTCATTTACTTTAGAGCTGACGTATATTGGGCTTATTAAATCTGGCCCCCAGCCTCCTTCAAGCTCTATAACATCACCCCATATATTGCGCCTCGGTAAGAGGGTCTTTGAGTATGTTGGAATTCGAGACCTCAGCTTTTCCTGAGTGTTTTCGAATTGCCGAAGAATAGGATCACCTTCCACTATACCTGGGATGCCAGTACGAGCTATCTGTGCAACACCAGTAGGGATCAGTGTACCCATGTAATTCAAAAACCACTTATCTCCATATCTATCGGGATCTAGGAAAGCTTCGACTGTATCAAAAAGACCTTTTAGGAAAGTCTTGTTGGTAATGTTCTTGACCGCTGCGCCCAATATCAATTTAGCCAAGTCATCAGCTTCACCTTTATTTATGTGCCCAGATATTTCGGCGAAATCAGCCGCCATTCCCATAAGCATACCTAATGGCTCTAGCCTATTATAGGCATAGTACCTGCCATCTCGGCCTAGTATTGAATAAGGTTGCCAACCTGTCTGATACTTCAGCGCCCTGGCTTCGGCATCCGCTGGTCCCTGCCCAGTAATCTGCCCATTACCTGCAAAGTGAGCCATCGTTGCCATAAAAGACGATCCCAATATCATCCGAGACATAGCCATCTGGGCCTGCGGACCACCGGCCTTTAGAGCCTGACGCACATCCTTAAATATTGGTGCTGCCGGGGTACGTTTAAGGCCAAACTTAACTATATTGATAGGGGTACGGACAAAAGGAAAGATAAGATGTAATACTGGTATGTCGTTTACTATTCCCTGCAATTTACTGCCAGCGGCACCAAGCTCCTCGGTGAAAGTGATGTGTCTAGCAAACTCATCTGCACTTTTCTTGGCTTTGAAAGGAGGGTTGTTTTTAAAGTCTCTGACAAACTCAGCCAAATCTCTGCCAGATTTGCCTTGATTCAATCCCTGCCGGTAAGCTTGAGCATTCAATTCCATGCGCCGACCGATGGATTTAAAAAACTCATCCTCAGCCATTAACGCCCTGAAAGGCAATCTTACCTGGCGACCGCCAAGCGTTACCTCTCCTGTGAAGGGTATTGCTATGTCTCTTCCGAACACATTGAACGTGTGTTTGTTCTTTCCTTCCCTGAATACTTTGCTTGGGATGGCCTGATGTGACCTGGCTTCTATCTTAGTAAGAGGATCTGTAGGGATTTCTGTCTTGAATGCTTTGTGCCCTAAGCGCATCCCCTCCTTAGCGCCTTCCAGTAAACCAAGCATCATCCCTAATACTTCACGGCCTCGAACCTTATCTGGACCCTTGCTAAATAAGCCTAGCGTTCCAGCCAATCCCCGCTCTGGTATGGTCCACAATCCTGTTAAGGAGTTTGACGATATGTTTACAGCATGGGTTTGAGGTCCACTAAGCAACAGGGATTTCCAGCCCTCAATAAACTGATCTGTAAACGTTGCCTCCAAAGCTTCTTTTGCTCCGCGCATCATCTGAGATGGCGTGTTAAGCTCGCCTAATAGCTTGGCAATAGTCTCTACGTGTTCTCTACCGCCTTGTTGTTTGATCAGCGACCGCAATTCTTCTTGTAAATCTGGGCCTGCCACTTTTCTACGTAACACACGGAAAGATCTACCTAATTCTGCCGTGGTCCCGGTTAGTTCTGCCTCTAAGTTCTTTAGCCTTTCTAGCGATTGAATAAGATCAACTAACGATTGATCGCTACCACCAAACGCTATCAACGCCTTCTCGTGCGCGTCTTCCGCTGCTGACGCCACACTCATTCTCAAGGCTTGAACGTCACTTGCTAAAGCGCCTCTCCAAAACTTAGAGAAGTCTTGCCTGTCTTTGCCGGTTGTTTTCTCAAGAGCCCTCATCTCTACTTCGAGATCAGGCACAACTCCCCTTTGCGCCATAAACTCATCGTTCTGCTTTGCTAAGTCTTTGAGCTGGTCTTTTGCCTCTGAGCTAACATCAAACTTATCCAGCCTGATATTCGCCGCCATCTCAGATGTATCAACCTGACCTGGCTCGATATCATCAATCAATCCCACATGCTTTAACGCTTCCGGGTCTCCTTGCTGTGCTCTGAATTGCTGGCGTTGCCTTGGTGACAACCCTGGCTTTATGCGCTCAATCGCTTCATTGGTTAATCGTCTGACCTTAGTTTCTTGTTGTGCCGCCTTAAGGCTTTTCCCTGTCTTGAGAATCTTCAAAGCCACAACAAACTGATCGGCCAATACGCCTAACCCTGCGTTCTGTACCGCTGACTTTAATCGGCCTTCCCACTCAGCATCATCTGGATTGGAAGCTAGTGCCTCGGTAACTGGGTTGCGCAGCGAAGGTACATCTTGAATAACATCTGCAAGCTTACGCTCCTGGGCATCAAACAATGCCATATCAGTGAGCACACTGACGCCTGCATCACCTAATATTCTGCCAGTATTACTAGCAGCTTGAGCTGTTTTAAAGGCTTTTGTTAACGGCAAGAACCCCACAAAGAATTGAGTAAGATCCCGTGATACCTTTCCGGTTACAGATTCCGGTTCGTCTACTGGCGGCAGGTCTGGGATATTGAATTGCCTGGATACCGAAGATTGCTGATCCTCACCAAACGCTTCCATTTGAGCAAGGGTTTCTCTGGTGTTTTCTTCCAGTAATGTTTTGATTGAATTAACGGCATCTCTCACACCACCAAGAGCCGCCATTGGAAACTCTTGCACCCCTTCCCATAGGTCACTAGCTACCGCCCCACCACCTTCCATTAATCCCTCAACAAACCCCTTGGCTTCTTCCTCTTCTTCAATGGCACGGCGAACTGCCCGGCGCGTCTCAAAACCACTTTGTCTTGGTTGCGCAGGACGATCTAAACCGAAATCTACCTTCGGCCCTTCGCCTAATCCAAAATCGACTTCTGCCATTACCTAATGTATCCCATTTCCACACCGATAGAGATAAGCCTTTCAAGATTCACTGCGTCGCCTTGTTGTGCTGCCTGCGACCTAGCCGCCTCCCAACTTGCTCTGGCGTCTTCTGGGGTTATGAGTTTTTGGTCAATGGCTCTTTGCAAACTTTCTGCCGTGCGGCCATCTACAGCCCCGGCAGAAGTACCAGCAGGCTCTATCTGATTAGCAATATCTGATACAACTTCAGGTGATACTGTCGGTTGCCCAAAGGTAGACGTTCCACCTAAAAACTGACCTTGTACTGATATTTGCCTGGCTACATTGAGAACGTTCTTCTCAACATCCGAGAGCTTATCTAGACCACCTGCTTGCAATCCTTTTTCGAGTAGGTCTGCCGCTATCTCATTAGTGGTTCTCTTTAGGTCTCCGGTTAACTTTGCTCGCCTGAACTGCTGCTTAGTCTCTTCTGGTAATCCAAGATTCTGCATTAACCTTTCAAACTGATCCTTGGGTTCCGGTTGAGCTGGTGGGGCCGACAAGCTTCTTGCTATCTCTTCGGTTTCTGCCGCTGCTTTCTGAGTAAGAATACCTTCCCTTCTCGTCTCTGCTTGAGTTTTGGCAATCTTCGCCTCACCTTCCCTAGCTTCTCGTTCCACTTTAGCAACAATTTCGTTAAGCTCAGTTTGCTCAGCAGTAGTAAGGTTCTCTTTGGCTTCAAGCTGTGCTCTACGCCTGATGGGGTCTGTCGCTGGCGCTTCTCTTTTAAATATCCCTGTCTGCCCTTGAAGCTCAGGGGTTTGTACCCGAGAAAGAAGCTTAGCCGCTACATCTTCTGGAGAGTCTGCCGCCAAATCCAGTAAAATTTTATCCATTGCCAACCGATTAACGAAAGCTTGCTGCTCCTGCTCTATCTCGGTTTGCTCCCTCAGTCTCCTGTCAGCCAGTAGTGACTGAAAGCCCTGGGTTTGCCCAGTTATGCCAGCTCCAAGCCCAGCCAGGCCTAGAAACATTCTTTGTATATCAGAACCGTTTGCCATCTTTACACCTATTAAGGCATGTTAGTTGATGATCTACCAAACAGGCCATCACCACTAGTTATTCCTGAGCCCAACAATCCAATTCCGCTGATGAGCCCACCAAAATCCTGTAGCGGTTGCTGCACTTGAGCGGTTCCAGTAGTTGTGACCGATGACGGGACTCTGCTAGCTAGGATCTGGTTGATTACATTCTGCGCCAGGCCTGCCGCTGCCAGCTCCGCCTGCAACTCTTGCTGACCAATAGAAGCCAATCGTGCATTAAACTGATCCAGTAATCCCATACGTCTCAGTGATGAGTCGAGGGCCTGGGTCAAGGCCCCGGCAAATGTTCCGAGCCGCTGGGTTTCTACACCCCTAGCCTGTAACTCTTGGCCTATGCTCGCCATCTCTGCGCCTAAGCTTTCCTGTAGCGCCAGTGATCTTTGATCGGCAATTTCTCTTACGCCTCTGGCCTGAGTTTGACCAATCACGTTGCTAGCCAATGGCCCAAATACGCCACGTCTGGCAAATCCAGACCTCTGTTGCGCTACCTGCTGTTGGAGTAAGTCAGTAAGTGGTCGGGTTCTGGCTTCGATAAACGGATTCCTTGCGCCTCTAAGGTCTTCTCGGGTTCTCCTAATATCAGAGATAGTTGATTCAAATAACCCCGGAGTTTCAGCGAAGCCTTGTCTTAAAGCATCAATGTCGCCTAGTATCCCCTGGCGCTCTTGCTGCACCAAAGGAATCAATCCCCGAGTTCGTGCAGCCGCTTCATCTCTGAGACCAGCCGCTACAGGGGCAACATCTACACCTACCTGTAATGGCTCACCTACAGGAGACCTTCCCAAGAATCCAGGATCAGCCGTAGGCCTGGGGCCAAAGCCAGAAAAGAATGTCTTATTTAACCCGGACACTTGGGTAGTGCCATCGGGTAATATTGTCGAAACAGGAGAGGTTGTCCCACCAAGGAAAGCTCTGGGGGCGGTTTGTCCAGAGAACAATCTTGTTCCTCTGCTCGTCACAAACTGCGGGAACATGGGTGCCCGAAACGTAGTTAGCTGCTGCTGGCGCTCATCACGCTCGGTGCCTCCGAATGCTTTGGTCGCTGCTGCTGCTCCTGCTCCTAAGCCTAATGCCCCTAACAGTGGTTTTGCTACCGGCTTAATGAAATCTGCAACGAAACTCATGCTTGTACCTCTGCCATTTCTTTTATCTGCTTAAAGGTCTTCTTCCTGCCTCTAAGTGCAAAAATAAACATATCACTATTCGCGAAACCGTTTCTTACGACACCAGATATTCTTAAGTTTGGGATGTATTTCGTTAACCCCTCAAACCAGCTTTTGTGCTTTGTGTCAAAAACAATGATCCCTATCTTTTTGCTGTGGCGATGTTTCTGCAACCAGGCGACTGTACCTCTTAGCTTATTCCTAGTACTTGCCCACGGATACCATTCGACGTGAGGCATTATTTTCCAGCTACTATCATAAGTGCTTAAAAACACTCCTACAGGAAGCACTCCTTTAGCTCCGTCCAGGGTCGCTTCGTCGTGAATTATGTGAACAATGTACCCATGCATATGCCCTATCGCTGATTCTATGAACTGCTCGTAAGTCTTTTCCACTCCATACTTCTGTGCGGCAATATACATCCACCCAAGATCCTTTTCGGTAATCTCTGAGTTAATGTCAGGCTTACTCTTTTTGAATAGCCTTTGCCTATGCTCTGCTGGAGTCACAATATGATCCGGTTAATTAGAAAGTCATTGGTGCTAAGTACATCCAAAATTACCGTGACGCCTGGCCCTCGGCCTGCGGGAGTGAACCCTTTGTAGGATATTTGCTCAGTCGAAACCACACCTTCGTTGAAGTAATGGTCTCCACCGAAGTAAAAACTACCTCCGAAGAACGGCGGGTTTCCCGCAGTGATCGGTCCCAACAATGGCACGCTGGCGCTCGTCTCTCCGTAGTTGCGATGCCAGTTCAGTGTAATGTTCAGTACGTTCTGCCCGACCCGCTTATACTCTACCAGGCCGTGAGCGTTTCCGTTGATTAGTTGACTGCCTTCTATCCTTTTAATAGTTCTTGTTGTATTGACCGAAATTGCACCTCTGTCTCCGCTTGTTCCTGTTCCCCTGAAATCTAGTATTCTCCCTACGTCGTCTCCCCAATATACCTTGTAGGAGCCATCCGCTAGCTTGAGATACTTCGCCGCTTTCGTGTTGAAGCTGTTCGCCATTCCGGTAACGTACTTTGCCCAAGGACTTACCCCACTTCTGATTCTACTTTTATCAAGGACTAATACTTTGTCCGTGACGAAAAACAGCACTTGCTGATTAGTTTGGTCATACACGATCTGGGCGTCTGTGAGCCCGGACACCTCATCAAGAATGAAACGAGAAAGATCATCAACAGCGACATCCCCAAACTGCTCAGTAGATGATAGTAAATCAATTGCCCCTCCGTCTTTCATGAAAACAACATCGTTCCCGATGGTTTGTATTGCTTCGGTGCCGACCGCTGCCGACCTCGGGTAGAATGAGGTCCACTTAAAATCAGTGGCATCGAAGCCTTCTAACTTGAATAACTCTCCACCAACAGTCGAGATGACTATGGTGTTGAAGAACTTGGCAACTCCGTTTATCTCCCGCAGGTTCGGAGTCGTCATAAAGAATGCGTCTGTTACTGTTGGTGCCGTAGTCCCGTCCTGGCCTTTGGATTGAACAGTTGAGTCGAAGTTGTTGTCATCTTCAAACTCACTGGCTAAACACACATGCGGCAATGCCGTGCCATCCGTGTCCACATTAAATAACCACATCCTGTGGGCGTACTCAACAGCATATTTGGCTTTCAAATTGGTGACACCACCAATACCGTGGGTCAACGTGCCGAAGGTGGTTCCGTCCCACGTCTTCACCACATTGTTAAGATCCAGGTCAGTGATGATCAGTATGTCATCCAGACTCCAATACGCCTCCCGTAACCTTGAATCCGTAGTGACGTTGCCTCTGCTGGTAAACGTAGACCCCAGATCCCACTCGTATACCTGCACGCCTGCAATAACTAGCTGAGACTGAGTGCCATCACGCTCAATAAGCTGCATGATGCCTGTGATCTCATCTTGATTGGTGGCTGTGGCAACTAGATCTTGGGGTTCCCTCGGTCTGAATTCTCTGGTGTTTTGGTCCAGCTTAAAGTTCTGACCGGCACTGCATTCACCGTCCTGGATATTGAAATCCCCTTGCTGGTTGATACCACCTGTGAATAGTATCTCAGCCAATGAAAACTCTCCCGTAGCCTTCAGATACTTTTGCTGGCCTATTGAGCTTCAGTACAGTTGATCTGTATGCAAGCAAATCTCTGTCGGCATTGATACCAGAGGGGTACTGAGACTTCTGCAAAGCATCTGGTAACATTGACCATTTGAACCTGATGGTAGCCGCTTGAAGGAAAACATCTGTGATAATGTCTCGCTCAAACGGAAGTAAATCAGCCTCTACGTTAAAGTACCGATCCCTTATGTCATATATCCGCATGGTCCAATTGTTTTCATGCCAGGTAGTCGGCACCTGATAAAGACCTATTCTCATGGTGCTTTCATTGCTGATGTCATGGCTGGCAAAGTAGTAATGAGTTGGCGTTCCTTGCTGGGTTCGATACCGGGGGAAATCTTTTTGTAGCTGTTCTTCTCCGCCGGAGTAATAAGATAGCGTGGTATCAATGACAGAACCGTTTTCTACGATATAAATCTTAGGCTTGGTGTTATACAGCCTAGCCAGATTGTCACTGTCCCCATGCACTCTCGATAAGATCTTGTAAGCCCGCTGACCCGCTATCATGGCGACATCTAGCTTAAACTTGTTCTGAGGCAAATTGAAATCAGCAAGTAAATATGCGTATTCATCCTTGATCGCTAACTTGGCTTTTTGGACGGCTTCGGCGTGCTGAGTGTCAGAAAAAGAGATTACGCTTTCGTTATCACTACCGATGATCCCGGCTATTCTCAAAACTTGGTTAACACCTTCAAGGAAAGTTGTAGCCACGGTTAATCCTTTCTGTAATCAATGCCAGGCTTGATCGGCCCACCAAATATACGGTTCATGGCTGACATGACCTTTCCACCCAACGCAACATAATCCCATTGAGATTTCATCAAGTTACCAATTGCGTTACTTACAGTGAATTCCCATGTCATCCCACCGCTTTCGTGCATTGGGGGCATGATGTGTACTCTGATTCTTAAATCCCTGTTGTGGTAGGGAATCTTTCTTGGTGCGCCACGTTTGCGCTTCGGTTCGAATAATTCGCTCATAGTATAGGAGGGGTTTCACCGCCCACCCCTCAAAGGATTCGTTTAGCTAAGGTCAGATGCCGCCGACTCGATCTTTTGAATCCAGTTGGTATTGAGCACCTTCCCTGCCCACCAGGCCTTCCAGGCAATAGTTTTCACCTCCCTGAAGGGATCGGCAACGCCTCCTGGGCCTTCGGTGATTAGCTGAACTGGTGATGGGAGTTCACCGCCCATGTAGATCTCTGAAGCGTATTGTTCTCCCAGTCCTACTGAGCCTACCGCCATTCTTCCGTACACAAATGAACTATATATATCGTTCTGACTTGTGCCTGCGCCTCGCAAGCCGTTAGCAGAAGTAACGCCTGCGCCGGATGCTACTGGAGCAACTTCAGTGGAAGCCCAACGGACACCGCCGACAAAACCAAATTCGCCTTCGAAAGTCTGGGTGTAGCCACCGTACTGCTCGACCCCGACAAATCCGGTATGGCCTCTGATATCTTCTTCAACGTCGGAATGGCATATCCCAAAGTAGCTCGCCCGAATCGGAGACGAACCAATTTTGGTGCCGCCAGTGTTCATCGGGAAAAACTTCAGACCGCTGTTGCGTTGAAGCTGGTTGTTGCTGTACTTAACATCATTGAGGGCCAAAGCCGTAACGATGCTGGAAGTATTGGCAACACCACCAGCGTGCCTGTTGGTAGTCAATGCGTTGTACACATCGCGCTGCAACAGGTTAATGGAGTGACCGGCGTTCTCGCCCAAAGTATCCATAAGCTCAAGAGAGGTAGAATTGATATTCGCGATATCGACTTCCTCGCCCACATTCATGAAATTTCCATATTTCTGAACCGCAACGGTCAAATCGGTGATGGTCGGCGTAACCGGAGTGCGGCCCATCTGGAACGCTGCGGTAGCTACCTCACCAAGAGCCGTGGTATTAGCTGCCAAGTTTTCGATACGACGCCATTTAACGGTCATCGATCCGCCCTGGCGCTCTAATTCGCCAGGCATTGCCCCGTTTATGTACGGCAAAGTGCGTCTAGCCGCTGCCAAAAGTTGCCGCATTAATACGACATCAAGCGGCGCGCCTACATGTGATTGTAAAGTTGTAACTGTAAGTGCCATTTCTTAAAACCTCATTTAAACGGGTCCATGCCCTGTTTGATGAGGTCTGTGGCATGTGCGAATTCTGCTGCTGACAATCCCATCAACCGTTCCGACACGGACTTCTGCTCAGGTTGTTCGGTACCAGAAGATTGCAGCGCCTTATCCATAGCCATTTGATTTTCAACTAACTGTGGATCAGCCTTGACCGAAAAATGCTCTCTAACATCGTTGCGTAAAGCTGTTAAAGCTTTCTCTAAAGCCACTGGGTTCTGATGTCTAGAATTCCAAATGTCTTTAAACTTGGCGTTGTTGTCATACTTATCGGCCAGGTAATATTTCAGAAGCTTCTTGTTAGGCAAATCAATGCCTTCAGCAAGCTTCGTGATCGCTGCATCAATATCCTGGTTCGCTTCAGCTACTTGCGTTCTCTCTTCAACAGCTCTGGCCCGTGCCTCTGCTGCTTCGAGTTTCTGTGCAAGTACCTGATCTCGCTGTGACAATGCGGCCCTAAAAGCATCAAAATCCTGGTTAGGATCTGGAAGCTCAGGTAGTTGCTGATCTGCGAGAGGTTGAGTTACCTGGGTCGTTTCAGGCGAGGTGGGTTGTTGCTGGACGTACTGATTGTAAACATCGTCCAAAGTGAGTTCAGGGGCCGGTTGCCCCTCGTTTGATTTCTCTGATTCTGGCATCGTCTATTCCTAATTGCTTCAAACATGTTTTGTAGCCTTGACGGATGCCCGAAATAAAAATCCACTGCTCGTAATTCTCTTTGTTGCCTTTCGTGTACTCGATAGGTTCGGGTAATTTCGAGACAACATATTGGATTGCAGTTCTATAAGCCTGAACAGTATCCAGTATCTCCTGCAATTCCTTATTTATCATATAGTTTAGCCTCTTTCTTTATTTTTTGCCAAATTTGCCCTTACTAACACGGTCAATAATAAACTCTACGTCTTTGGAAGTTACTTTGAATTTTTGGAATTCATCCTCATCTGCTTCAACATGAAAGGAAACCGTTGAGATGATTCTGCCGGAATAACCTGAAGGAAACTGCTCTTCCTCTGGAGTTGGAAAGACAATACCTCTTGTTTGTCCTATTCCTTGCGATACAAAATCGTCTAATGTAACTGCTATTGGTTCTGCTTTTAAGTTTGAAGCTGTTATAGATGATGTAAAGTCTTCTAGTGTAGGATTGGCCACACCTATAAATCCAATGAGAGGCCGATATATCAGCCTAACCCCGTCAGCCAGGATTATCCCATTAGCATCATCATCTACTTCTACTATTATTGGGCCTGTGCTCTCTATTGGAATGTTGTAAGAGAAAATCAAATTCCATTGATCAGTATTAATTGACTGGTTATATCTAAGCTTGCCCTGACCAATCCTGCCGCTTTGCGTATACGGTGCATTCGTTGCAACCCCGGAAACACCGTTTGGCCATCTTGCATAAATTTGATAAGATGCGGTTTTGGGGATATTGCTAAATGTGTAGGTGGCTTTCTTTGTTCCGCTCCCGGCAGTAGCTTGCCTCGCTGTCCCTAAATAACCGCCTCCAGCTACAGAGCTTGGTCGCAATGCTATCGAAAAGGCAACGAATTGCTCGGAATCATTAGATGTGTAATCTATGCTTGGCACTTCTCCCGGTGGAGTCTTAACGATATAAGACACAGCAAGGCCAGTTGCTAATGCCGCCGTCGGATGAGACCTGTCTGCATATACTCCTGTATGTCCTGCTGGATGCCCTCCGCTTATTTGAATCCCATCCTTATCTTGTGCCACTATCCTAAATACTAAAGCATTGTCGGTGACTGGCGTTATTGCTGGGAATGTTGGAGAAGTCGTGTTTCCGCCTGAG